>Ga0209123_1002982_pt1 | contig 13356 bp, 19 predicted proteins | sample BarGraIncu00431A_FD_184500 | JGI IMG/M metagenome (GOLD analysis project Ga0209123, IMG submission 184500) | Arctic peat soil microbial communities from Barrow, Alaska, USA - Barrow Graham LP Incubations 004-31A (SPAdes) (version 2) | ecosystem: Environmental > Terrestrial > Soil > Wetlands >...
TAGCTACATAAGCGAACTTACTATCTTTCGAGATACGAAAGCCATGGGGTCCTTTTCCTACAGAAATATTATTAATTAATTTGTAAGTTTTTGCATCGATAACTGATACGTTATTATCTTGATTATTGGTAACTAATACATATTTTCTATTTTGAGTAAATACGATATGTGCTGGATTCTTACCTACTTTAATCTTCTTAATTAACTTTCCTGTATCTATATCATAAAACAATGCTGAACCATTTGTACCCATAGCTACACCTTGTGACATTTCCTTTTTATCCATGACTGCTGAAGTGTAAGCTACTACCTTTCCATCTGGCGAAACCTGCACGTTATGAGGTTTTCCTTCATCTTTTATTGTTTCCAATACTTTATTTGTAGCTGAATTTATCTTTGTAATACTTCCTCCTTCATTGGCTGTGAAATAATATGAATTTACCTTCTTTTCCCGTAATTGTGTATTTCTTTGCGACTTCGCCTTTGATACACTACTGAATCCAGCTAAAGCTAGAGTTAATATAACCATGATGCCAAGTGATTTTATAACTTTCATTTTTACCATCCTTCCAAATCTAATTCTAACCTTAGTAATCTTAAAATTAGACTTAATTCTTCATTACTCTCATGAGTATTAATTTGGGTATTTTAAAAAATTTCATTACATTTTTTTAAAATCTGATTTTGGAACTCCACATAATGGGCACTTCTAAATATTATTTTGCTTAATCTATTGTAAATTATACTAGGTAAACCTTTTAAAATATATATTAGGTTAATATATCTTTTTTATTTACAGTATTATAAAGTGAAATACCTTAAAAATAAGGGTAATACAAAAGTAAAATTTTCAATAGTGCATGAAGGTTGAAAATATAACAGAAAATATATAATTTTGGAGTAAGGGGAAGGGAAGTGTAGCCATTAAATGATAATTAGAAAATTGGGAGTGTTATTCACAAAATAATTGAATTTCACAATAAGATGCTGTAAAATTCATATAGAGGCTAAATTGCTGTGTTATGTTCAGGAATATTTCATTACTGCTCCATTAATTATAAGATAAAAATCATTTAACAAAATAAGTCTACATTCTTTTTTAAATAGTTTAAAGGAAAACTAATTTAATATTTACATTCGTTACTCAAAAAAATATAGTTATATGAAAGGCTATTTAAGTTATAATGATAAAAATCAACTGATTCTCGAAGGAGTTTTAGATTTTCTGTGGGAATTATAGTAAGAAAATTAAAAAAATGAAAGGTGGAGCATTGAATGAAGTACAAAGTAGTAAAAAAACAGGAAAACAGCGGTAAGTGTATTGTATGTGGTTTAAATAATAAACTGGGATTAAAAGCTTCTTTTTACGAATTAGAAAATGAAGAGTTAGTTGCAATATTTACACCACTAGAAGAGCATCAAAGCTATCCCGGAAGGCTACATGGTGGCATTACAGCATCTATATTAGATGAAACAATTGGCAGATCAATTATGATTAAACATGAAAATTTCTGGGGTGTAACCATAGAGTTAAGCTTGAAATATAGAAAGCCAATTCCACTGGATGAAGAACTAAGAGTTATTGGAAGAATTACTAAAGATGGAAGTAAAATATACGAAGGAACAGGAGAAATAATATTAAGAACAGGGGAGGTAGCAGTAACTGCAACTGGCAAATATTTTAAGATGCCAATAGATAAAATAGTTGACATTGAAGCTGAACATATGGACTGGGAGGTCATACTATCAGGTGACGAACCTGAAGAGATTGAAATTTAGGAAGCAAAGATACTTTTTAAAATTAGACCAACTAATTAAAGTACTTGTTCAAATGTAATATGTGTTTGTTATGTAAAAAGTATTCGAATTCATCGCCATTTATTAATGATATGGAGACAGGCCAGCAATTTAGCCTCTGTAACGCAAAACCATTGATTTCATAGGTATTCCCACTAATTTAAAAAGTGTATCAAATTCGGAACTTCTTCCTCTCTTGCTTTCTGTTAAAATCGAAGGGAAAGAGAAGTCAAAATGAGAAAAAGTTACTTTGCAAAATTAGTAAGATATATGAAGAATGTTTACCACATTGAACGAGGTTCGTATGAACTGTCTGACGGAAGATTTAACCCAACTTATAGCATAAAAATGAGTTTGGTAAAATATTTTCCAAGAAACAAAGTTGCTGCAATTGATGTTTCATAACATTCAATTGTATATGCTAATATTGCTGAAACGTCATCTACATCAGGGCCTAGTTGATTGCACAAAATATCTGCTTTTAATACACATAATAAGCGTCATCATATCCACATTGGACCCAAAACCTCTCACTGAATTTGCTTGCATACCCTCACCACAAAGAGATTAATCATCATGCTACATCTCATATCTATGCATACATGCCAAGGGACAATTATAATAATAAATTCGTTCTTTTTCATATTTAGTGCATTGAATACGACTTTTGTAATTATTAAGATAGAAGATTACATATCTTTATTTCTTTATAATACTTTTTTTAAAACTGAGCAAGCTAAATTTAAAATAAACTTATAAGAAGATTAATATAATGAAAGATTTTGCATTTATTTCTGATTTTGATGGAACTTACTCAAAAAGATTTTTATAAAATATTAATGCTTCATATATTAAATCAAAAGGGATCCAATTGAAGATCTTACTAAAACATAGCTTCAGACCAAAAATCAAAGGACAACTTATGAATTTTACTCTTATATAAATAATTGTATATCTGATTGAAGTGCATCCTTTAGATAATCTGTAGCTTCAATTACCTGTAGTTCAGGAAGGAGTTCTTCTTTTTTAAAGCCCATAACTTCCATTGAAAGCTTACAACCATAGAACTTAACACCCTTTTTTACAGCGCCTTCTAGGAATTTTGAAAGAGTAGGTGTTCCATCTTCCTTCATCATAGCTTCAAGCATTTTTTTTCCAAGACCACTAAAATTCATGTTAGAAAGTGGTAATTCGTCTGGACCTTTTGGAGTCATTGTTCCCATAAGTTTCTCTAGTATTGACTTGCCTTCGCTTATATCTATATTAGGATCTCTCAATAGAAGTAGACCCCAGAAGGCAAAAAACATAGATACTTCCATTCCTAATTCTTTAGCTGAATTTGCCAGTATTAATCCAGCTAAAGCTTTGTCATACTCGCCACTAAACATTATAAGGCTTAATTTTTTATCCATTAAAGCACCTCGTTTTTATTTAGTGTGTGTATATATTTATTTATGTATTATTCTTATTCATTGTAATTCGCCTTTATATGATACCACTACCAAAATTAAGGACGAATATAATAGTTCTAAATTGATGATAATAACTAGGAAATCTTTTAAAAGGAGGTAAAGACATTATGAAATGTATGTGTGAAGAATGCCACCATAATAAAAGTCACGAATGCCATGCAGAAAGCGTTGAGATTAGATCTAATGGTGATAATAAAGTAGAGTCACCAGCTGGAACCTGCTGTAGCACTTTTAAACCTAAAGCTTCTATGTAGTTGCAAGGATTTATAGTTGCACAAAAAAACGGAAATATCCCCAATGGGTAGAGTCTAAATAAAGGGCTCTACCTTTTTTCATGGGAATTATTTTAGTCAATGGATAATCACAATCGGTCACAATAGAATATAAAAAAGATGGCTCCTGCAATATACAGAAACCATCTAATTCGAGTATTATTTTACATTATATAAACCATGACTATTCATATAATTAAAGAGTTCTTGACCATGTTGTTGTTCATCCTTTTGAATATGTTGTAGCGCTTCCCTTACCACAGTATTTGCAGCTTCGAAAATCCCAGTGTCATAAGTACCTGACACATATTTTTCAGATGCTAATAAATCACTGCAAAGTACTTCATCACCTACATTATTCATAGCTCCCTGATAAGAGGATTGTTGAATTTGTCCGCCTTGAGCCATAGGTTGCTGACCATGACTAAGGTTAGGTTGTTTTCCTTGAAGCATTTCATCAATAATAGTATAGTGATGTTGCTCCTCGCCAGCAAGTTTGTTGCAAAGTTGTTTTAATTGGGAATCCTGAGCTTGTTGGGCATAGTTTTGATATTTTTTAATACAAATTCCCTCTTGATGTTTTTCATCTTCTAAAAGCATTCTTTCTTTTTGACTAAGTTGTATTTGCATAATTTCCCTCCTGTATTCCTTATTGATGCTAAATGATTATTAATTAATCAGCATTCACTATATATCTTAAGCAATAAAAATAATATTATACAATTAAAGTTTTATTGATCCTTCTATGTTAAGTATAAATATTTCAACCTTTTTAAATTTTTTTAATAAAAAATAAGAATGATTAACGATAAAGTAGATTCCATAATGATAATCATGGAGTTATATGAATAAAAATAGTTTTTTAGAAAAAACTACTCTAATAAAGGTAGGATTAAATAGTTAAATATATAAAGAAATTTGTTACTAAGCATTCAGTAAGAAGTAAGGCAAATAAATGACAGGAGGAATTACTTTGGAATGGAATTCATTTATGGAAGGAAGTAAAAATTTATCAGTATTTGCCTTAGCTTTACGGGCTGTTATACTTTATATTGCATTGATTCTTGCAACTCGCATGATGGGGCACCGTCAAGTAGGAATTTTGTCAGGTCATAACTATTTGGTAGCTGCTGGAATTGTGAGTTTAGCAGCTATCCGAATGTTAAATCCTGAATCTTCTCTTACTTCTGGAATAGTAATTGTTTTTGTATATGCCTTTGTAAATATATTTTTGTCTTATTTAGATTTGAAATGGCCTAAAGCAATTGACCGAAAACCAACAATACTTATGAATAATGGAATAATACTTAGGAAGAATATGCTTGATTGCCATGTAACACTAGATAACCTATTAGGGCAATTAAGACTAAAAGGAGCACATAATCTATCAGAGATTGATTCCATCATATTGGAGCCAAATGGGAAAATAAGTGTTATTAAAAAGCCTGAAGCTCTACCCCTTACACGAAAGCAAATGAACTTACCACCTAAAATGGTGGCATTGCCTACAACTCTTATTTATGATGGAAAAATAGACGAAAAAAATCTTCATAAGATGGGATTAGATCATAAGTGGCTTATAGAGAAATTAATGGAAAAGGGCATTATAGATCCAAAAGATATATTTTATGCTATGCTTGAGTCAGATGGAACAGTTTACATAAATATATAGTAAAGAAGGGATAATAATGGAACTATTAAAAGATATATTTGGAACAGCTCAGCAAATTAGTCCCTTTGTATTCGCTTTACGAAGTATTGCAGTTGGATTTTTGCTGTATGTTGAAGGAAAAGTTCTACCTCACAGATCCGGAGGTCAATTTGCAGCATATGATTTTACATTTTTCTGGATGATGGGTGGAATTACAGCAGCTCCTTTATTTGAAGCTAAAATAAGCTTTATTAACACTGTTGTTATAGTTGCAGTTCTATACATTCTTCACTATCTTATATCCTATATTTCTGTAAAAAATAGAACTATCGCTAAAGTTGTAATGGGAAAATCAATACCATTAATTTCAGGTGGGAAAATTCTCCGTCCTAACATGGCAAAAGCCTTCTTTCCATTAGAACTGCTTCTATCGGATATGCGGAGTATAGATTCACCTAATATTAGTGAAGTGGAATCTGCTATTTTGGAAACCAGTGGTCATGTAAGTATTCTTAAAAAATCCGATTATCAGCCTGTAACTCCAAAGGACTTAGATATTCAAACCATGGGTGGGGGGCTTCCTACACTGATTATTAATGATGGGGAGATTGTAGAAAAAAACTTGAAAGAATTAGGATATGATGATAAATGGCTGAAGGAACGATTACTTGAAAAAGGCATTACAAATGTAAAATACGTTTATGCGGCATTGATTGATTCGACTGGTGAATTGTATTATTCTGTGATTACTGAAAAATAATGAACACGAGGAGGTAGATGTAAAAATGCTTACAGAACAAGAAATAATGAATAATGCTTTTAAAGAAATGCAATTTCATGAAGACAGCATAGCTAAAAAATATGCTCAGTTCTCACAACAAATTACTGATCCCAAGCTCCAGCAAATGTTAAAAGGGATGGAACAAAGTGCTCGCAACCATTATAGTACACTATCACAAACGATGTCTAAGTTTTCAATTGTTTAAAAGGAGAGATGTTACATGAATACTATTGATTTTTTACATGATTCCCTACAAGATGAAATGATGTCACAGTCTATGTATAATAAATATATGATGAAGATTAGCAATCCGGAGGTACGACAGCTTTTTACCCAATTAAGAGACGAAAAAATGAAAAATATAACTCAATTGCAACAAGAAATTAAAACAATGATGGACCAGGGTAAAACTCATTAGGAAGTCGTTATATGTAAGAAATAAGAAGATTATACTTCATTAAAAAATAATGTTGTATAATCTTCTTATGCGTTTGAGAAAAGCTTATAATTTTAATGAGCAGGTCTTTGCTATAGTAATTATATTAAATAGTGAATTTCTACATAAAACATTTATAAGTATTTTGTATAATGGGTTATAAGAAAAATAAAAAGGAGAGATAAATATGGAAACAATAGTAATAATACTAATATTTATAGGTGTAATGTATGCAATGTCTAAATTAGGTTTAGGTTGTTGTGGTGGTCATTCTGAAAACAATGAAAATAATAGCGGAAAAAGTTGTTGTAGTTCAAAGAAAGAAAAAATTTCTAAGGATGCTTTTGAAAAGTAGTTTTGACTTTTTATAGACGCAATTTTATTGGTAAATAGGCAGAAAGTTGTTGTTTACTAATAGAAATATAGCTCAAGACATATCTCATAGTCTTGAGCTTTAATATTATAATAAAAAATGCAAATCTTCATAATACCTTTATAATTTTTTGTAATAATAGTTTTAGATGAATTTAAAATAGTATTTTAAGGGAGAATAAATTATGAAAGAATTATTTAGTATTGGACCTTTGCACGTGTATTTTTTTGGGTTAATGATTGCATTTGGTATAATTGGAGCTGTGTCCTTTGCAGAATGGCAAGCGAAAAAAAGAGGAATTAAAGATGACATTATGTTTAACTTATCAGTAATTGGTGTAATTTTTGGTATAGTTGGTGCTAGGTTATTTTATATACTATTTTATGACCCTTCTTTTTATTATAGTCATCCAATGGATATATTTAAGATAACTGAAGGTGGATTGTCTATACATGGAGGGTTATTTGCAGCCTTAGTTGCTGGGTACATTTATTCTGTTAAGGTTAAAATATCATTCTTCAAATTAGCAGATATTTCAGTAATGGCAGTAATACTTGCACAGGGTATAGGAAGAGTTGGTTGCGATGTCTTTGGTAAGGTAATGACTAATATTATGCCTTGGGGGATTAATGTAGGTGGGAATATACTTCATCCCGCACAAGCATATGAATTTATATTAGATTATATTCTCTTTATTATTTTGTGGAGAAAAAGTGAAAAACAAAAATATGAAGGTGAATTGTTTGTTACTTATATTATAGGTTTTCCTATAATTAGAGGAATTGTTGAGTTCTTTAGGATTAATCCAGTAATATGGGGACCTTTTTCAATATCTCATGTTTTAAGTTTTTTATTTATAATAGTTGGAATAATAATTTATACTTATTTAAAAAGAAATGGAAAGTATGAAATTAAAAGCCATGACGAAATTACGACGCCTTCATATTTAAAGAGTATATATTTAGCCCTTCTCATAACTTTTTCTATTATAATTTTTTATATGATTCAGGGGTAAATTTATAAAATTGAAATTCTTCATAAAATCTACACAAAAATATTGTAATATATAATTAAAGAAAAGATATTAGTAATCAATATTTTTTAAAGTGTAGGCCCCCCCTTATAGGGATGGGTATTAAATAGAATGAAATAGTTCTCTTTGAGAGGGTATAGGAAGGAGAAATCAAATGAATAAGGAGCAAGAGCTAGCAATTAAATCCCTTAAGACATCAAAAGGACAAATTGAGGGGATAATAAAAATGATGGATGAAGGCCGGTATTGCATAGATGTATCAAACCAAATAATTGCGGTGCAATCTCTACTTAAAAAAGCGAATATGTTAATTTTGAAACAGCATCTTAACCATTGCGTAAAAGATGCATTTATGAATAATACAGGTGAAGATAAAGTTGATGAAATAATTGATCTACTTGCTAAATTAATTGGTAATAAATAATATAAGGAGGGATGTAATATGATAAATAAAGCACTTAAAATTGAAGGGATGACCTGTGCGGCTTGTGCAAAAACTATTGAAAGAGTTTCAAAAAAATTACCAGGCGTTGAGGAGGCAAACGTAAATTTTGCTACGGAAAAATTAAATATAAATTATGATGATGCATTGATAAAATTAGAGGATATACAAAGTGCAGTTGAAAAAGCAGGGTATAAAATAGCAGTTGAAACAACTAATAAAACCTTAAAGATAGAGGGAATGACTTGTGCGGCATGCGCAAAGAATATAGAAAGAGTTTCTAAAAAATTACCAGGAGTAATAGAAGCAAATGTAAACTTTGCCACTGAAAAATTAAATATTTCTTTTGAACCATCATTAGTAAGGACAGCAGATATAAAGAAGGCAATTGAAAAAGCTGGATATAAGGCTCTTGAGGATGAGAGCAACGTAGATATGGATAAAGAAAAAAAGGAAAAAGAAATAAAGGCACTATGGAATAGATTTTTGATATCTGCAATTTTTGGAGTTCCATTGTTATTAGTTGCTATGGTACCAATGATTGCATTAAGACTTAATATTATGATGCCTGATATTATTAATCCAATGATGCATATGAAAGGGTATGCTATTCTAGAATTAATACTTGTTCTACCAATAATGTTTACAGGTAAGAAATATTTTATAGTTGGATTCAAATCACTATTTAGATTAAGTCCCAATATGGATTCATTAATATCAATGGGAACATCAGCTGCTTTTTTATATAGTATATTTGCAGTATACGAAATATTGATTGGTAATACTGGCTACGAAATGTATTTTGAATCAGCAGGAGTAATTTTGACACTTATAACTCTTGGTAAGTATTTGGAATCAGTAACTAAAGGGAAAACCTCTGAGGCAATTAAAAAGCTAATGGGACTTGCGCCTAAAACAGCAATTATAATTAGAGATGATAAAGAAGTTGAGATTTCAATTGATGAAGTAGAAGTTGGAGATATAGTAGTAGTTAAACCAGGTGAAAAAATGCCTGTAGATGGTGAAGTGGTAGAAGGAACTACATCTGTAGATGAATCAATGCTTACAGGTGAAAGTATGCCAGTAGAAAAAAGTATTGGCCATAAAATAATTGGCGCAAGTATAAATAAAAATGGATCTATTAAGTTTAAAGCAACTAAAGTTGGTAAAGACACGGCCCTTGCACAAATAATAACCTTAGTTGAAAATGCTCAAGGCTCAAAAGCTCCAATAGCAAAAATGGCAGATGTTATATCAAGTTACTTTGTACCTGTGGTTATAGTACTTGCCTTAGTGTCATCAATAGCTTGGCTACTCGCTGGTCAATCCGTAGTATTTTCATTAACAATATTCATCTCAGTACTTGTAATAGCCTGCCCTTGTGCTCTTGGTCTGGCAACACCTACAGCAATAATGGTTGGAACCGGAAAAGGTGCAGAATATGGGGTGCTTATAAAAAGTGGTGTAGCGCTAGAAACTGCACACAAAATTCAAACTATAGTATTTGATAAGACAGGAACACTTACTGAAGGAAAACCAAAGGTAACTGATATAGTTACTGTAGAGGGTATTGAAGAGAATTATTTGCTTCAAATAGCTGCGTCTGCTGAAAAAGGATCTGAACATCCATTAGGTGAGGCTATAGTTAAGGGAGCAGAAGAGAAATCCTTAGAGTTTAAGAAAGTAGAAAGCTTTAAAGCTATACCTGGTTACGGAATAGAAGTTAGTATAGCTGGTAATAAAATAGTATTAGGAAATAGAAAACTTATGGTAGAAAGTAAAATTTCATTAGAAAAATTAGAGGAGGTTTCAAACAAACTTGCAGAGGAAGGCAAAACTCCTATGTATATCGCTATAGAAAATAAGTTAAGTGGAATCATTGCAGTTGCTGATACCGTTAAAGAAAATAGTAAAAAGGCAATAGAAAGACTCCATAGCATGGGAATAGAAGTTGCAATGATAACTGGTGATAACAAGAGGACTGCAGCAGCTATTGCGGCGCAAGTTGGAATTGATATAGTACTCTCAGAAGTTCTGCCAGAGGATAAAGCAAATGAAGTTAAGAAACTTCAAGCTGAAGGTAAAAAAGTTGCTATGGTTGGTGATGGAATTAATGATGCTCCAGCACTTGCTCAGGCTGATATTGGTATAGCTATAGGATCAGGTACAGACGTAGCAATGGAATCTGCAGATATAGTACTTATGAGAAGTGATTTAATGGATGTACCTACAGCGCTACAACTAAGTAAGAAAACTATAACAAATATAAAACAAAATCTATTTTGGGCATTTGGGTACAATGCATTAGGAATACCAGTTGCTATGGGAGTGCTACATTTATTTGGTGGTCCACTTCTAAATCCTATCATTGCAGCATTGGCAATGAGTTTTAGTTCAGTTTCAGTTTTAACAAACGCATTACGCTTAAAAGGCTTTAAGCCATTAAGATAAAATTAATTTTGAAAGGGGAAATAAAAATGAAGAAGAAAATATTAATAGAAGGTATGAGCTGTGGACATTGTTCAAATCATGTTAGCGAGGCCCTAAAGGACCTTGGAGCAAAAGAAGTAGAGGTAAATCTTGATAAAAAGCTTGCTACTGCTGAAATAAGCGAGGATATTACAGATGAAGCCATTAAAGCGGCTATTGATGAAGCAGGATATGAGGTTGTAAAAATAGAAATAGCTTAAAATTAAAATACAATTAAATTAAAATATGAAAATGCCCAAGTATTATACAAAATATAATACTTGGGCATTTTATTAATATAAGATTTCTAAAATTATTTAGAAGGAAAAGTATTAGCTTCATAATTGCCCCACAATTGAGTAGTAGAATATGTGTATAGAGAAAAATAATCACAGAAAAAAATTAGAGGAGTGATATTAAATGAAAAATAAATTTATGTTTTTAATAATAGCAGGCATCCTAACAGTGGGAGGCATATCAGTTGCATATGCAACAGGTGAAAATAATTCAACTTTTAATGACTTTAGCAGATCAATGATGAGTTCACAAAATAATAATAAATCATATAATTCTAGAAGGCCAATGATGGGTGACCAAAATGCTGGAGTTCAATCAAATAGTAGCTATAATGATATGATAAAAATAATGAAAGATAATGGGTTCAGTGATGAAGCAAAAGCAATGGAAAATAGAGATTTTGATTCTATGAACAATTTGATGAATAACATAAGTGATGCTGACTATAAAAAAATGATTGATATAATGGGTGAAAATGGTTACGGGTCTATGGCTAATATGATGAAATCCATAAGCAAAGAAGATATGACAGGGTTTCATGGAAGTATGATGGGAAGATAATATTTTAGCAGGTTATTAAAACAAATAATATAAAGATAATGAAAGGATAATTTAATATGATGGGATATGGATATGGATATAATATGATGGGAGGTTGGTTTGGAATGATGATTATTCCTATAATTTTAATCGGAGTGGTTATATATGTAATCAACAATCAAGGGCAAAAGAATAACGGTAAAGATATTGGATTTAAAGATAATTCTATAGATATCTTAAATGAGAGATTTGCTCATGGTGAAATAAATGAAGAAGAATATAATACTAAAAAAATGTATTATTAAATCATAAATTATAAATTGTAAAAAAATTGTAGTCATGTCAAAAGAGTAATTGATAATTCTCCTTTGACATGACTTTTTAATTAATTTTAAGTAAAAACTTTCATATGTTCATTAATTTGCATTGCAACTATTTGTTAAATATAAAATTAAGGTAGAACGTTAAAGGTTAGATTTTTATTTATGAACAATAGTTGTAAACATGCAACCTGGTTTGCTTGTCATATTATTGGACATATGATGTGGCATATGGCAATGATGTGGCCATACATCTGGAATTGTTTAAAAGGAGAGATGTTACATGAATACTATGGATTTTTTACATGATTCACGAAATGATGCTGCAGACTATGTATAATAAATATATGACGGAGATTAACAATCCAGAGATACGTCAGCTTTTTACCCAATTAAGAGATGATAAATTCATGCATAAATTGAGATTAAAGATCTGATTATTATAATTTTAATAAGCACTTGTTTCATTGATTGATAATCAATATCTAAAATATGAGATGAACAAAGACGAGTAAGATTTTATAAAAATCGTATATTTTTATAATTTCTACATATTATTTTATAATAATAATAGTAGATAGAGATTAATTATTTGCGGTAGGGAGCTTTAGTTCAGTTTCCGCATTTAGCAAATGTACAACGATTAAAAGGCTTTAAGCCATTCCGATAAAATTAAAATTTGAAGGGAGATATATATAAATGAAAAAGAAAATATTAGTAAAAAGTATGACGTTTGAACATGGACTAAGTAATGTTGTCGATGCGCTAATGGGTATTGGGGTAAGAGACGCGGACATTAAAAATCTTATTAAATAGTCTTAAAATAAAAGTGGCTAATTAGCCACTTTTATTTGTGATTTAGAAATAGTATATGTGATTACTAATCCAAGTACAATGTGTGAAAAAAAGGTTAGTATAAATGTACCTGATCCCATTGACCATGTGGGAGTAATTGTTCCTGAAAGCATAAACACAACATTCATTAATGTCCATAAAACTACACCTATAATTGCTCCTGTAATTGCTCCTGAATAAAGAAAGTTAATTGTATATTTTTTCGATATTATTTTCGATATTATCCAACCAACAAAACCAGTAATCCATATTTGTGTAATCCAACTTATAACAGAGTATGTTCCTGTTTCCCCAAAGTTTATTACTAACATGACAAATCCTCCCATTGCACCACCTAAAAACCCTGCTGTACCTCTTTTCATTATAAGTCCCTCCTATTTAGATAAAGTAAATGTAGATTAACTCTAAATATTATTTTGTTTAATTTTTTTATAGATACTCTACTATTTAAAGTAATGAAGTATTAATGCAAGTTATATTATGGATAATTATTATTGGTTATGTTGGTACAAAAATGAATATGAGCAAAAAAATTAAGAATGTAATCAAAATAAGATAAAAATGTAAGAGCTTAGAATAAACTGGAACCTATAGAATAGACTGTTTGATTCTTATGTT
>Ga0209123_1002983_pt1 | contig 13354 bp, 9 predicted proteins | sample BarGraIncu00431A_FD_184500 | JGI IMG/M metagenome (GOLD analysis project Ga0209123, IMG submission 184500) | Arctic peat soil microbial communities from Barrow, Alaska, USA - Barrow Graham LP Incubations 004-31A (SPAdes) (version 2) | ecosystem: Environmental > Terrestrial > Soil > Wetlands >...
CCTCGCGCTTCACCTGACGACCTTGCTGAAATCAGTTAACAAAAAGAGGCAAATATTTACTTGACAACGTGGTGAGTCCCTGTAAACCGCCCGGTGCGGACCCGCATGCCGGGTGGTGTGGCAGGGGCGCCTTCCATTGCGGGGGGCCCCCTATGCCGATTGGAAAAAACTTGGCAACGGGCCGAGTCTGATCAACGACTATCTCAGCTCACGCAGCGGGTGGGTTCGGGGAGTCCACGGGCTACCGAAAAACGGCGCCACCATGGCGGGAGTGACATCTTCAATACAGGCCGGATTCCAGTGCGGCGTGTTGTCTTTGTCCACGGCCAAGGCGCGGATGCCTTCTACCGCCTCACTCTGGCTGGCGCTGCGCCCCAGATGCCGGGGGGCAAAGCAGTGGTGCATGAGATCGCGCTCCATGCGCAGGTCATCGGCCAGCGTCAGCGTGCGGGCGCGGCGAATCTGTTCCAGCGTCACTTGCAGCATCAACGGTGAGCGCTGGCGCAAAGTAGCGGCAGCGCCTTGCGCCCAGGCGTCGTCAGCAGCCTCCAGCGCCTGCACCATGGCTGCCACTGAATCCAATCCAAAATAATGATCAATTTGGCTTCTAGCCCCCATGGAATAAGCGGCATCAGCTATTGAATACATAGCGACCCAGGAATCAATGGCGGTGGTGCGATCAAAATCCAGCTGGGCCAAAGCGTCCCAAGCTGACGACAACTGGGTGGCGTCAAAACAGACATCGGCCAGACCCAGCGTCAGCGCTGCGGCGGCACCGAGGGTTTCACCGGTCAAGGCCAACCATTCACCGGTGTGCCCAGGGCAGCGGCTCAGAAAATAGCCACCACCCACATCCGGGAACAAGCCAATGTTGGTTTCCGGCATGGCCATTTTGGTACGTTCCGTGACGATGCGGATCTTGGTGCCCTGACCAATGCCCATGCCACCGCCCATGACAATGCCATCCATGAAGGCCATTGAGGGTTTGGGGTAGGTGTGGACCAAATGATTGAGCACGTATTCCTCAGTGAAGAAGTCTTCCAGCTCAGGGTCACCCGCCAGCGCAGCCTGATGAAAAAAGCGGATGTCACCACCGGCGCAAAAGGCGCCAAAAGGGCCGGTTTTTCTGCTGCCACGAATTGCCACCGCCTTGACCCGAGCGTCATCGCGCCAGGCCAGCAGGCATTGGGTCAAGGCGCGGATCATGGGCAGCGACAGGGCGTTCAGGGCTTTCGGCCGATTCAGCGTGATGAAGCCTACCTGGCCGCGTACCTCGCTCAGCACGAGGGCTGCCTCATCGCTTGCTGCAGGGTTTTGTACATTCAGTCCAGCGTTCGTCATGCGCGGTTTCTCCATCCAATCAGTTCATTGACTGCCAGTGCCCCGATCACCAGCGTACCGCCCAACAGCACATTGGGGCCCGGCGCCTCGCCCGCGCCGACCCAGGCCAGCAAAATACCAAAAATCACTTCCAGCAAGCCCAGCAAAGACACTTCAGGCGCCTTCAGCACCCGGGTACACAGAACGGCCAGCGCTGAGGGAATTGCCAGCTGCACCAAGCCCAGCCCGGCCAGCAATACCAGATCGTGCGCTGAGGCCTGAAACGGCAAGGCCATGGGCAGGGTCACCAGGGATGAGAGCACGGCACCGATCAACACAGCCGGAATCAGATCGACGTCGTGTCCTTGCGCATGGGAATGTTGCGTGACGGTCCAGTTGGCAGCGCCGGAGATGGGGACGCACAAAGCCACCAAGGTGCCGAGCAGGCTGCCACCTTGCGTGATCTGACTGCCATACATATAGGCAATGCCGCCGCCGGCGACCACAATGGCGACCCAGGTTCGCAAAGCAATGCGGTGACCGATGAACAGGCGGGCGGCCAGCGCCGTGAACAAGGGCCCCAGCGCCATGGTAATCAACACATTGGCAACGCTGGTCAGCGTGATCGCCAGCATGAAAAAGGTGAACATGCCGGACCAACAGGCGCCGGAAATCCACAGCGCTGAGCCGCCGCTGCGCATCCGGCTGAAAACGCCACGCCCGAGAAAAAGCGGCAGGATCACCAGCAGCGACAGCACCGTGAAGAAGCTGCGCCAAAAGGTCACCTCAAAACTGCGGGCCTGCTCCAAATGGCGCGTGACCACCCCGGCGATGGACCACATCAGGGTCACCGCCACCATCAAGAGAACGGCCCGGTTGTGGGTGAGCCTCACGCGTCTTTGATTGGAAATTAGCGACCCGCCCGCTTACGCTCGCTCTCAGTCAGGTAACGCTTACGCAGGCGAATCGACTTGGGCGTGATTTCGACCAGTTCGTCGTCTTCAATGAATTCCACGCCGTATTCCAGCGTCAATTGGATCGGCGGGGTGATCTTGATCGCATCTTCCTTGCCACTGACGCGGAAGTTGGTCAGCTGTTTGGTGCGCGTGGCGTTGACCACCAGATCGTTGTCACGGTTGTGGATACCCACAATCATGCCTTCGTATACCGGATCATTGGCCGTCACAAACATACGGCCGCGGTCATCGAGTTTGCCCAGCGCGTAGTTGAAGATTTCACCCGCATCCATGGAAATCAGCACACCATTTTTGCGCCCGCCGATGTCGCCCCTGTGGGGCTCATAGCTGTCAAAAATGTTGGAGATCAGGCCCGAGCCGCGCGTCAGGTTCAAAAATTCATTGGTAAAGCCAATCAGACCACGCGCCGGGATGCGGTATTCCAAACGGACACGGCCACGGCCATCGGGTTCCATGTTGATCAGGTCGCCCTTGCGCTCGCCCAAGGCTTGCATCACACCACCCTGGTGCTGCTCCTCGACGTCGATAGTCACCAGCTCGATCGGCTCATACTTTTCGCCATTGATTTCCTTGAGCACCACGCGCGGCTTGCTGACTGCCAACTCAAAACCTTCGCGCCGCATGTTTTCCAGCAAAATGGTCAAGTGCAGTTCGCCGCGACCCATGACTTCAAAAATGCCTTCTTCGTCGGTTTCTTTGACGCGCAAGGCCACGTTGTGTTGCAGTTCTTTTTGCAGGCGATCCCAAATCTGGCGACTGGTGACGTACTTGCCCTCACGGCCAGCCAGCGGGCTGGTGTTGACGCAGAAGTTCATGGTCAGGGTCGGTTCGTCCACCTTGAGCATAGGCAGTGGTGCCGGATTGACGGGATCGGTGATGGTCACGCCAATGCCGATGTCAGCAAGGCCGTTGATCAGCACGATTTCACCTGGGCCGGCATCCGTGGTCTGCACGCGTTCCAGGCCCTGGAAGGTCAACACCTGGTTGATACGACCTTTGACGGCCTTGCCATCCGGACCTTCCATCACGACCACGTCCATCATGGGCCTGATCGTGCCCTGGCTGATGCGCCCGACACCAATCCGGCCCACAAAGGTCGAAAAGTCGAGCGCCGAAATTTGCAGTTGTAGCGGCGCTGCAGGGTCACCCTGTTGGTGCGGCACATGCTTGAGAATGGTGTTGAACAGGGCCGACATGTCAGGACCCCACTGCTCACCCTGGCCTCCCTCTTCCAGCGATGTCCAGCCGTTGATGCCGGAGGCGTAGACGACGGGGAAATCCAGCTGTTCGTCCGTGGCGCCTAGCTTGTCGAACAAATCAAACGCCGCGTTGACCACCCATTGGGGGCGCGCACCAGGCTTGTCCACCTTGTTCACCACCAGTATCGGCTTGAGCCCCAAGGCCAGGGCCTTTTTGGTCACAAAACGCGTTTGGGGCATGGGGCCTTCTTGCGCATCGATCAGCAGCACCACGCCGTCGACCATGCTCAATGCGCGTTCCACCTCACCGCCGAAGTCGGCGTGGCCGGGGGTGTCGACGATGTTGATGTGCGTGCCTTCCCAGGTCACGGCGCAGTTCTTGGCCAGAATCGTGATGCCACGCTCTTTTTCGATGGCGTTGTTGTCCATCACGGTGTCAACCACCTTCTCATGCTCGGCAAAGGTGCCAGACTGGCGCAGCAATTGGTCGACCATGGTGGTCTTGCCATGATCGACGTGGGCGATGATGGCGATGTTTCGGATTTGCTTATGGGACATAGTTCACTTTCTCTTAAATCTCGTCAAAGTCTGTCGTCTGGAGGGTTGAGGACGGAGCTGCGTGCAGCACGCTGGACCCCGATTCGCAATCTCCCAATATTTTCTCAATCTCAAGCGGACTCAATAGCCGCCCTGGTATCAACTCACCTGCCACAACATGGCCAGTGCCCAATAAGGCACGCGGTTTTTCGCCATAAACGGCAACTTGCCCGTTGTCAGGCCAATCTCCCCGGCGGCGCAAGCCGCTCAGGAACCGCCCTGCATTCTCAGCGTCCAGCGTGACCACCGTGTGCTCGCTCAGCAGCGACTCCACCGGCAGCAGCTGGCTCAATCTCTCTTCATCCGTCATCGCCTCCAGTGCCGCCAGCGTCACACACTGCGCCACATCGAAGCCACCCGTCTCAACCCGGCGCAGCGCAGTCAGATGCGCGCCGCATCCCAGAGCTTCACCGATATCCTCAGCCAAGGTCCGGATGTAAGTGCCTTTGCTGCATTTAACTATCATTTTAATAGCTAAATATTCAGTACCCACGGGGGCTAGAGCCATATTTAGCTTATAAATTGTTACGTCACGACCTTCCCGCTCCACCTCGATACCGGCCCGCGCATATTCGTACAGGGCTTTGCCGTCTTTCTTCAAGGCGCTGTGCATCGGCGGTATCTGCCGAATCAGCCCGGTGAAGCTTATCGCCACACGCTTCAGGTCTTGCTCTGTCACATTCACCGGCCGCTCTTCAATGAGCTCGCCCTCGGCGTCGCCGGTACTGGTTTTCAGGCCCAGCCGCGCCACCGCTTCATACGTTTTGTCAGCATCCAGCTGGAGCTGACTGAACTTCGTCGCGGCACCAAAGCACAGCGGCAACAGACCCGTGGCCAGTGGATCGAGCGTGCCGGTGTGGCCGGCCTTCTCGGCCCGCAACAGCCACTTGGCTTTTTGCAAGGCGTCATTGCTCGACAGTCCCAAAGGCTTGTCCAGCAACAGCACCCCATGCACGGGGCGCCTGGCAACCCGTGCACGCGGCGCATTCATTTGGTTTAGTCTTCCTTGGCGCGAGACGCCACCGCGCGCGCAATCAAGGCGTTCATGTCGGCGGCGCGCTCCGTGGTCTGGTCATACACAAAATGCAGGGTGGGCACGGTATGAATATGCAGCCGCTTGAACAGACCGGCCCGCAAAAAACCGGCCGCCTGATTAAGACCTTCGGTGCAGAGCTTCGAATCTCCGGCCAGCAGGCTGAAAAAAACCTTGGCGTGCGCGTAATCCGGCGTGACTTCCACGCCCTGGATCGTGACCATGCCCACCCGCGGATCTTTGAGTTCGCGCGCAATCAGCTCGGTCAGATCCCGCTGGATCTGATCGGCGACCTTGAAGGCGCGGTTGGGGGTTTTTGACTTTTTACGCACGATTTACGTCGGGTCCATCACAGCGGCATCAAAGTGTTCTCGCCACTTCGCGAATTTCAAAGAATTCCAGCACGTCACCCTCTTGGATGTCGTTGTAGTTCTTGATATTCAAACCGCAATCAAAGCCTTCACGCACTTCCCTGACATCGTCCTTGAAACGCTTGAGCGAGTCGAGTTCACCCGTGAAGATGACCATGTTGTCGCGCAGCAAGCGTAGCCGCGCGGTGCGTCGCACGACGCCGGCAGTGACCATACAGCCAGCAATCGAACCAATTTTTGACACTTTGAAAATCTGACGAATTTCGGCGGTACCAATGACTTCTTCCTTCTTGTCCGGCGTCAACATGCCCGACATGGCGAGCTTGAGCTCGTCCACGGCGTCATAGATGATGTCGTAGTACCGAATGTCCACGCCGTTGTTCTCGGCCAGCTTGCGCGCACCGGCATCGGCGCGGGTGTTGAAACCAATGATGACGGCCTTGGAGGCAATCGCCAGGTTCACATCCGACTCGCTGATGGCACCCACCGCGGTGTAGACCAGTTGCACCTTGACTTCGTCGGTCGAAAGCTTGAGCAAGGACTGCGCCAGCGCTTCCTGCGAACCCTGCACATCGGCCTTGATGATGATCGGCACCATCTTGACCTCGCCCGCGGCCATGTCGGTAAACATGTTCTCGAGCTTGGCCGCTTGTTGCTTGGCCAGTTTGGTGTGACGGAACTTGCCAGCACGGTAGGTGGCAATTTCACGGGCACGGCGCTCGTCGGCCAGCACCATGAACTCGTCGCCCGCCTGCGGTACTTCCGTCAGACCCTGGATTTCGACCGGGATCGAGGGGCCTGCCGTTTTGATGGTTTTGCCGTTTTCGTCCAGCATGGCACGCACACGACCATAAGTGGAGCCCGCCAGAATGACGTCACCAGTCTTGAGCGTGCCGGACTGAACCAGAATAGTGGCCACCGGGCCACGACCCTTGTCCAGCCGCGCCTCAATCACCAGACCCTTGGCCATGGCGTCGACCGGTGCTTTGAGTTCCAGCACTTCAGCTTGCAGCAGCACCTGTTCCAGCAAGGCGTCAATACCCTGACCGGTTTTGGCCGACACGGAAACAAACGGCGAGTCACCACCAAATTCCTCGGGCACCACTTCTTCGACCACCAGCTCGTTCTTGACGCGCTCCGGGTTGGCATCCGGTTTGTCGATCTTGTTGATGGCGACCACAATCGGAACACCCGCCGCCCTGGCGTGCTTGATGGCTTCTTTGGTTTGCGGCATCACACCGTCGTCGGCGGCAACCACCAGAATGACGATGTCGGTGGCCTTGGCGCCGCGGGCACGCATGGCCGTAAAGGCTTCGTGACCGGGGGTGTCAAGGAAGGAAATCATGCCGCGATCGGTTTCCACGTGATAGGCGCCAATGTGCTGGGTAATGCCGCCGGCTTCGCCCGTGGCGACCTTGGCACGACGGATGTAGTCCAGCAAGGAGGTTTTGCCATGGTCAACGTGGCCCATGACGGTCACCACCGGTGCACGTGGCAGCGACTCGGATTGCTGCTGCGACACTTCGGCATCGGTAAATGCTTCCAGATCGTCCAGCGCCGCAACGATGGCCTTGTGGCCCATTTCTTCCACCAAAATCATGGCGGTGTCCTGGTCCAGCGGCTGGTTGATGGTCACCATCTGGCCAAGCTTCATGAGGTGTTTGATCACCTCGGACGCCTTGACCGCCATTTTGTGCGCCAACTCGGCCACGGTAATGGTTTCGGGCACATGCACTTCGATAACGCGTGCCTCGACCGGTGCTGCCTGCACCCGGCTGTCATCACGGTCGCGATCATGGACACCGCGTCGACCACCCCGTGCAGGGGCGCGCCAGGCGGTGCCACGACCTGCACCCGGTGCACCGGTGGCGCCACGGGTGGGAATACCTTTTTTCTTCGCTGGATCGCCGGCCCAACTGCTGGACAGCTTGGCTGACTTGACTTCTTTGCCAGCGCCCGCAGCGGCTCCGGCCGCCGGTGCACCAGGTGCTCCAGGCTTGACCGGTTTCGCAGGCACGGCGCCAGCAGCTGGTTTGTGCAGTGTGCCCTTCATGGCCGGCTTGATCTCTTCCGGCTTCTTGGGTGGAGGCGGCGCCTTTTTGGCCGGCGAGGACATCATCAGGCGAATGGCTGCCGCTTCGCTCTCTGCCTTGCGTCGGCGGTCCCCCAGATCAGCTGCACGAACCACATCTTCAGCCGCCCGAGCCTTGGACTCCGCCAATTCCTTTTCGCGTGCCAGCCCTTTTTCTTTGGCCAGGTGTTGCTCTTTTTCCGCTTCAGCCAAAACCTTGGCGGTCTCAATTTCAGTCGGATTTGGCACCGGTTGCTCGGGCGCCACTGGCTTGCTTTTTTTCTTGAGCGCTTGTACTGCTGCGGCTTCTGCAGCTTCTGCGGCTACTGCCGCAGCCTTTTCAGATGCTTCACGTGAGCGCGCTTCCTGCTCTTCACGCTGACGCCTGCGCTCAGACAGTTCTTCTTCCTGGCGCCGAATCAACTCAGCCTGACGGCGCGCTTCTTCTTCCCGACGTGCCAACTCAACGTTGTCGATCTGCGGCGCGGCCTCGACTTCCTGTTCTGACTCAGGCACGGGGGCCTCCGCGCTCACATCTACACCTTCGTCGCGCCGGATGAAGGTACGTTTCTTGCGCACTTCGACCTGAATGGTGCGCGCCTTGCCACTGGCGTCCGCCTGCTTGATTTCGGTGGTCGACTTCTTGACCAAGGTAATTTTCTTGCGCTCGGCGCCCGCAGCGCCATGGGTGGACTGCAAGTAACTCAATAGACGCTGCTTGTCAGCGTCGTTAAGCTTGTCGGAAGCTGCCGTTTTGGCAACGCCCGCCGATTGGAGCTGCTCAAGCAGCGTAGCGGTTGATTTTTTGAGTTCGTTTGCAAACTCGGCGACTGTCGTACTGAACATTTGTTGGGTAACCTTTCATGACCATTACTCTTGAGAAGCGGCGTCATTGGTAAACCAATGTTCGCGCGCCTTCATGATCAAGGTCTTGGCATCGTCCGCAGACTGGCCGGTGATTTCTGTCAATTCGTCAACGGCCAGGTCAGCCAGGTCGTCCAGGTTGTTAACGCCGCTTGCCGCCAGCTTGGCGATCAGCTCAGGGGTGAGTCCCTGCAGGTCGCGCAAATCCAGCGAAACCGCCTGCACACTCTCTTCATGCGCGATTTCCATGGTCAACAGCGCATCCTTGGCACGGGTGCGCAATTCGTTGGCGGTGTCTTCGTCGAAGCTCTCGATTTCGAGCATTTCTTCCAGCGGTACATAGGCCACCTGCTCCAGGCTGGTAAAGCCTTCGGCAATCAGTAGATCGGCGATTTCTTCGTCCACATCGAGGTGCTCCATGAACAGCTTGCGACCCGAATCAGTTTCGCTCGCTTGCTTCTGGGCCGACTCGGCCGCATCCAGGATGTTGATCTTCCAACCGGTCAGTTCCGACGCCAGGCGCACGTTCTGGCCACCACGGCCGATCGCGATCGCCAGGTTCTCTTCGTCGACCACCACATCCATGGCATGGCGCTCTTCGTCCACCACAATGCTCGACACATTGGCCGGGGCCAGCGCCCCGATCACAAACTGGGCCGGGTCTTCGCTCCACAGCACGATATCAACGCGTTCGCCTGCCAACTCGTTGGTGACACCGTTGACGCGTGTACCGCGCACCCCGACACAGGTGCCAATCGGATCGACCCGCTTGTCATGCGACAACACGGCGATCTTGGCGCGTGAACCGACATCCCGTGCGCAGGATTTGATCTCCAGCAAACCTTGCTCAATCTCGGGCACTTCCTGACGGAACAGCTCGATCATGAATTCAGGCGCCGAGCGCGACAGGATGATCGGCGCACCACGCAAGGTCAGATCGACTTCCATGATCATGGCGCGAACCCGGTCACCAACGCGCAAGTTTTCTTTCGGGATCATCTCGGTGCGACGCAGGCGGCCTTCGACGCGGCCCGACTCGACGATGAGGTCGCCTTTGTCCATGCGCTTGACAGTGCCAACAAAAATATTGTCGCCACGCGACATGAAGTCATTGAGCAGCATTTCACGCTCGGCATCGCGGATTTTTTGCAGGATGACCTGCTTGGCCGCCATGGCGCCAATACGGCCAATCGGCAGCGATTCCACTGTTTCTTCGATGTATTCGTCGACCTCGATGTCGGGGATCTGTTCTTTGGCTTCAAACAACAGGATTTCCTGATCGGGCAACTGCAAGCCGGCCTCATCGGGCACCACATGCCAACGACGAAACGTTTCATAGTTGCCACTGTCGCGGTCAAGCGCCACCCGGATGTCGACGTCACCCTGGTAAATCTTTCTTGTCGCCTGCGCGAGCGCCGCTTCAACTGCGCCAAACACCACATCAAGCTCCACGTTTTTCTCACGGGATATGGCTTCTACCAGCATTAACATTTCGCGATTCATGCCATGACTCTCCTGTTTCAATTCAATCCAAATTCGGCTCAGTGCCAGCCTTGGCACCTCGGCCCTTAAAACTGACAATTGGCGCCAGGCGCGCCTCTTTCAACTCGTCAAGCGTAAAACCCAGCGCCTGCAGCGGCGCGGGCAATCTTTTTTTACTGACTCTTTGGCCGGGCTTGACCACGGGCGCCTCGCTCCAGACGATTTGCCAACCCGGCACGACCCCTGACTCGCCACCGTCGCTTTGCGTGCGCTCCAACGTACCCCGAAACTTTTTGCGTGTGGCGTTCACCAGGGCCCCCGCCGCCGCGCCAATGGGCGCCTTCAAGGTGACGTCAATCTCTTGCCCCACAAAGCGTTCAAAATCTTTCTCATGCCGCAAGGGACGATCGATACCGGGCGAGGACACCTCCAGCCGCTTGTAATCAACACCATCCACTTCCAGCGCAAACAACAACTGACGCGTGACTTTCTCGCAGTCTTCAACCGTGACAAACTGCTCAGCCTCGCTACCCGCCGTGCCGGGTGTCCATGGCAAATCGATCGTGATGCGCAGCAAACCGCCAGCGGAACGTTCGATTTCCACCAGGTCGTAACCCAGACCGGCTACGGTTTGTTCAACAATTTCTTTCAATGCCACGAGTGTTCAGATACCATGCAAAAACATTCGACCAAAAAAAACGGGCGGTAGATACCCGCCCGTTTGGTCGTGAGGGGCGAATTATAGCCCAATACTGAAAAATATTCAGGCATTTTAACTGGCGGCTGCCAGTAATGCTCGCGTGTATTCGTGCTGTGGCGCCGCCAACAGGTGGGCTGCCGCGCCGGACTCCACAATGTAGCCTTCTTTCATGACCAGGACATAGTGCGCCATGGCCCGAATCACATCAACATCGTGCGTAATCAGCAAATAACTCAAACCGCGCTCGCGTTGCAGGCGCTGCAGCAATAGCAACACCTGCTTCTGGATCGTCACATCCAGCGCGCTGGTCGGTTCGTCCAGCACCAGCAGACGGGGGTTGATGATAAGCGCCCTGGCAATCGCCAAGCGCTGGCGTTGCCCGCCAGAAAACTCATGCGGGTAACGCTGCAGCAGCTCGGCCAGCCGGGTCGGGCTGGCGCCGTCATCCATGCCGACATCGGCCAGTGCCTGTACCACGCGCTGACGACGCGCCAGCCGCGACAAGCCCGGCTCATGCACGGACAAACCTTCGCCGACGATTTCCTCGACGCTCAGACGCGGGGACAGCGAGGAAAAAGGGTCTTGAAACACCGCCTGCACTTCGCGGCGCATGGCCCGGTTGCTGGCCGCACTGATGCCCCACGCTTGGCCCGTGACCTGTAAGTCGCCACTGCAAGGCAGCAAGCCCAAAGCCGCCAGCGCCAGCGTGGATTTACCCGAACCAGACTCACCCATGACGCCCACCGTCTGCCCCGCTGGCAGACTGAAATCAGCGCCCTGTACAGCGACAAACTCGCCATGTCGGAACCAGCCCTTGAAACCTGGCAGCGGGATTGGGTAAACCACCCGTAGTCCCTGTGCGGTCATCAGCGCAGGCGCACCGGCTGGCGGCAATTGTTCTGCCCCGTCGCGCACCGGCTTGCTGTCAATCAGCCGACGGGTGTAGGGATGCTGCGGCCGGGCAAACACGTCTGCCGTGACGCCCTGCTCCACGATCAAGCCGTTTTCCATCACGATGACGCGGTCGGCAAAACGCCGTACCAGATTCAGGTCATGGGTGATGATGAGCACGGCCATGCCGTTTTGGGCCTGAAAATTGGCCAGCAAATCAAGGATCTGGCCGCGCAAGGTCACATCCAGCGCGGTGGTTGGCTCGTCGGCCAGCAGCAATTGGGGCTGGCACGCCAGCGCCATGGCAATCATGGCGCGTTGCCGCTGGCCGCCGCTGAGCTGGTGCGGATAGGCGTTGACGCGCCGCTGCGGCTCGGGAATTCCGGTATCTGCTAGTAATTTAATAGCTTCTTTTTCAGACTGGACGGGGGCTAGACCCTGTTTTAGCTCTAAAACCTCGCGGATCTGTTCACCCACCGTGAACAAAGGGTTAAGCGCCGTCATTGGTTCCTGAAAAATCATTGAAACAGCTTGCCCGCGCAGGCCACGCAAGGCCTGCTCCGGCATTGACAGCAGATCACGCCCCTGAAACACGGCTTGGCCGCTGATGTCGGCGTTTTGCACCAGCCGCAACAGACTCAAGGCAGTGACTGTTTTACCAGAGCCTGATTCACCAACCAACGCCACCTTCTCGCCCGCAGCGATGCAAAAGTCGATGCCGTGCACCACTTCCTGGTCGGCAAACGAAATGCGCAGGCCACGGACGTCGAGCAATGGCGTCGGTCCGCAATGACGAGGTTCCGCCGACAGGCCGCCCTTAGGCGGAACAGCCCCCTCGGGGGGCAGCGCAGTACGCGAAGCGACAAGCGTGGCGGTCATTTCTCAGCCTTTCGTGGGTCCAGCGCATCACGCAAGGCATCGCCCATGAAGGTCAGCAGCAGCAAGGTCAGCACCAGCACACAGAAGGTGGCGAGTGAAATCCACCAAGCATCAATGTTGTTTTTACCTTGCGACAGCAGTTCCCCCAGCGACGGCGTACCCGGTGGCACGCCCAGGCCCAGAAAATCCAGCGACGTCAACGCCAAAATCGCGCCACTCATGCGAAACGGCAAGAACGTGACCACCGGCGTCATACTGTTGGGCAGCAGGTGGCGGGTAATGATCTGCCAGTTGCTCACCCCCAGCGCCCGGGCCGCGCGCACATAGTCCAATTGGCGATTGCGCAAGAATTCAGCGCGCACATAGTCACTCAAGCCCATCCAGCCGAACAGGCTGAGCAGAATCAGCAGCAGCGCCAGACTGGGGGCAAAAACGGCGCTAAAAATGATCAGCAGGTACAGCTCGGGCATGGAGCCCCAGATTTCAATGAAACGCTGAAACGCCAGATCCGTCTTGCCACCAAAAAACCCTTGAACTGCACCAGTGACGACACCCAGCAGCGTGCCGGTGAAAGTCAGCGCCAGGGCAAACAGCACACTGACGCGAAAGCCATAAATCAGCTGTGCCAGCAGGTCGCGCCCGCGGTCGTCGGTGCCCAGCCAGTTGTCACGCCCAGGCGCCGACGGGTTGGGCTCTTTGGCAAAATAGTTCAACGTTTTCGAGCCGTAAGGGTTGGGGGCAAACAGCGCCCAGTTGCCTTCCTGGGACAGGCGCGCGCGGATAAAAGGGTCGAGGTAGTCGGTGGCTGTGTCGAAATCACCGCCAAAAGTTTTCTCCGAATAGTCCTTGACGATCGGGAAGTAGGTCGTGCCCTGGTAGCGCACCAGCAGCGGGCGGTCGTTGGAGATCACTTCAGCCAGCAGGCTCAACAGCACCAGCGTCACAAAAGCCAGCAGGCTCCAGTAGCCCA
>Ga0209123_1002985_pt1 | contig 13342 bp, 11 predicted proteins | sample BarGraIncu00431A_FD_184500 | JGI IMG/M metagenome (GOLD analysis project Ga0209123, IMG submission 184500) | Arctic peat soil microbial communities from Barrow, Alaska, USA - Barrow Graham LP Incubations 004-31A (SPAdes) (version 2) | ecosystem: Environmental > Terrestrial > Soil > Wetlands >...
AGTGTTTTGCCAATCAGACCAATTTTTCTTCCGAATCGATAAGAGACGTTTGACTATGTTTTACTTCGATTTTCTTATTCGACTTATTTTTAGTAATATAAATATCTAGTGCTTTAATACCCTTAGTTAAAAATCGTAGAAGCTGAATTAAACAAACAAAGCCCAGAATCAACAATAAAAAGTTAAAAGTAGCGGCCAAACCAAATAGGCCAAAATTGAAACTAATATCATTCATACTCTAGCCCCCTATCATTTATATGTATTCCACCCATTGGAATACATATCCTTTCTATAATGAAGTGAATAAAAGAATTAAAAATTTTAGCTTTACTTCGCATTATCCTACTAATGTGCATATTATTCGCCTAGCAATATGTATTTATCTTTTATTTTGTTTCTTGCGTCCCATAACCAGTACTATGACAAGTAGACGTAACAACCACACCTCTAGAAACACCAAGATCAGGCTTGAACGCTGATTTTGGTGTTTCTATTTTTGCTGGTTTTATGTTTTCAACAAAAATTATAATCTGCCTGATGCCGTTATTGCTTCAATTATCTATGCTGTTCAATCCGACAAAGCTCCCAATTTTAGAGATGAATCCATCTTAGGAAGACATCTTCCTGTCCATAGCGCAAAAATCGTTGGTTTCCTACATTTTAAACAAAAACCACTTACAAGTCCCTAGCTCATACTTTAGCTCAAACAGTCTTAGTTCTCCATTAATCTCACTTTGGCACCGGAAAATGATCATCCGATTACCGGCCAGCTTTTCTTCGGATTTTGAGGTCACTTGCTGAACCTTAATGACCTGATCGGCAAACTTATACCTTATCGGCTTCGGAACGCCCGCCTTAGTAAACCAAGCAATCATTTCAATGGGCTCCATCATTATTTTCATACTACCCACACTTGGCCCAATCTCCAGTGATGCATTCGGTACATCCACCAGTATGTATGAGTTTGTTTTGGCATACTGGGCATTTATCTTGCTGGATTAGCCACTGTTCACACGGCTCTAAGCAATAAGTCTTTCGATTGCAATCAGTGCATACGTCTTTCATTATGAACACCTCACAGTACATGTATTTGGTTATTATTAGAACTTGCGTTCTTATTATACCCATGTTCTGTTCTAATATCAATGATATAATTAGGCTTTTCTAAAAAATATCGGCCCTCCTCGCATAATTCAGGAGGGCTGATTACTTAAGATGTGGATCTATTGGTAGCGGTTAACCCCTCTACGCTCGGTGGACGCGTCTAGGTTGTAGCAACCGGGGCCACATTTACAGAAACACTTAATTTGCCTAATTCTTGTTGAATTAACTTCATTATGGTATCCACCGGCACATTTGGCGTGACCTTGTCTAATTCTGCTTTTATTATATTGATAACCTCATTTTCGGTATAGGTAGTACCTACCACAGGTTGAAGCGACTCTTTAGCTTTCTTGTAAGCACTTTCCAGCAAAGTCTCCCATTGTGAGTCGGTGAAATTAATCCCGGCTTTTGAAGCTAGTTCTTTGGCTTTTGTAAGTGCGGAATTATATTTATCCAAGCCTTCAGTTATGCCGAGCTTCTTGGCTGCTTGTACAGCAAAGTTAACCGCCTCTGTTGCAATTCCACTCGCTGTTCTGATTTGGATAACAGAGAAATGTTGTTTAATATAGGCCACCATATAAGCAAAAAACACTCCAATAAGAACTGTTACAACATCCTGTAATCCACTGAAAATAGCTGTTTGCATCATTAGTTCCCCTTCCTTTATTGAGCAAAATTAATAGCAGGTCATTTACCTGCTTAAACCTACTGAGCTATTCATTCGTGTTTTAGGGCTCTAAAACTTACTGAATCCACTGTTCCATGCTACATAGCCACTTTTTGTATTCGTTCCTTTGCTAGTGGCATAAACGAGATGCAATTTACCATTTTTCCTGTAGAGTGGTGTTGCTGACTCTTTAGGATTCAAAGATCCTAAACTACCACCATTCTCATCGAGAACCGCTTCTATTGTAGAGCCATTCGTCCATTGGTCTTGGTTAGCTGAAAATGGTGATAGCCCCTCTCCCATCGTAGTATTACGTTCTCTCCTGTTTTTGAGTTGAAACTCTTGTATTTTCTTAAGATAGCAAAATCAAAAAAACAAAAAAGCCAGACCGTTTTAATATAAAAATGATCTAGCTAACATATTCCCACATACACTCTGTCACTTAAAAAAGGCAATCACTCTCTCATATCCGCTCATACCAAGGCTTTCACACATCCCCAATATAGCACTACCACGCACTCCACTTGCCCTGTCTCTGAGACATAAGCCTCCTGTATAGCTTACAATATAACACCAAGCGTAACATGCTTGAGACTAAACTTATCATGAATCACCACTGTGTGATACCAGTCACCCATTATATTATATAGAAAGGTGTACATGTTTCCCATATACACCAGTCTCAACGGGATCTAACAAGGAAGAATGTGCAAGCTGGCAGTACGCATTAGGAATGTTCTGTTATATAAAGTCGTCCACTCAGTGTTTAAATAAGCTAATGTCCTATAATCGCTAGGATTATTAATCCTCATAATCTATCGAATCAAATATATGTTGGCTTTTACCCAGTACGTCATCTTCCATTTCTGTTAATGGATCTAGCCAGTCTGCTTTATCACGCGCCCATTTAAGCCAATTTATTATTTTCACTCTTTTTTCTTCATTTTCAATCTCAGCTATTTTCGACTCTGCACTATTGGCAAACTCTCGTATCTTCTGGGCTTTCTTCCAATCAGAGGCGGCCTGTTCCAACAATTTGACTTGTTCTAGCTCCTCTTTTCTTAGTTCTTCTAAACGCCTACGCTTTCGTTCCAATTCAGCCCTTCGTATTTCTTCTGCTTCGCTCTCTTCCCGCGACGTTTTAACAACATATATAGCTTCCATAACCCAAATAATTATTTCGCCTATTTGATCTTCAATTTGTTGATTATCGGTATCGTGCCAATGCTTGCGCTTGGAATGGTACCCATCAATATCAAAGTTTAATTTCCCGGTTTTTAGTAAATCATATCGCGGGATATGCGCGTAACTATACCTTTCCTTTTCTTCTAATTCCTCTTTTGTTGGCTGATGCTCTACTCTTTGCTGCTTTTCCTTTATCGAGATCGGGACGCCATCTTGCTCCAAGCAGATATACGTCACGTTATCATATACGCGCGGCTCATAGTTGCGATAGTATTGGGCCTTTGGATATTTCATATCTATTGAATACCCAAAATGTTCAAGCGCTTTAAAAAGAGTGCTATATATTCTATACACTCGCTCTTTCTGTTCGTCCGAAACGCCAAGATATAAAACTCTGTTCACTGGTGGTTTTGTTGATTCTTTTCTTGATCGTAAATATTGTATTGTATCCTTGATTAAGCCATGCGGATGTGTCAGCTCTACAGGAACCGCAACTAATGAACAATACTCTTTGACCGCTTGACGTTGATCCTCTGGTAAGAATAAAAGAATGTCTGACCTTTTCAACGCAGGCGAACTACTTGATTCTCTAACAAAACTTTGTGTTACAATTTTATCTGGACCTTTCGACTTAAGAAGAGGCGGTATCTTTATTTTTTGTCCGGCTTTAACTTTCGCCCAATGGCCATTCCCAGGTAGTGGTATTTCAAGCTTCTTACACTGTTTGCGTAACGCAACATCAGATATGCCGTATCGCTTGGCAACTGTCGTCATAGGCTCTGCCCAAACTTCTTTATAAAGCTTATCTCTTTCGTACGTTCTTATTTCCATAAGACACCTCTTACTAAACTAGCTATATTTTTCCCCGGCCATGTTAAAATCAATTTCCTAATTTATCGTCTAATACATTAGCAATCTCCATCAACTTATGAGCATATAACTTTAAATGAAAGGCCATAGGTATCCATTAGGTATGCTTTTGTCCCACATAATATCTGATTCATTGGTTTAGATATTATTTTAGAATTTATACCAGGTTGCACGATAGCAATCTTAATATCGAAATCATACTTAGATAACTTATTCTTTATTTCATTTAATTTTCTTAGGTTCCCTAGTTCGAATCTAGATACTTTCCCTTTCTTAATCCTGTCATTCTCACGTCTAATCATACGAGCAATTATTGCCTTACCGTCTTGTTTCCATAAAATAGATTTCTCAGCTTGGCCACATACCTCATACAAATCTGCTACACGCGCTCCTGGTTTTTTCCCATGAGAGAACTTACAATGGTAGAACTCAAAAAGAATTTTTCCTACTTGTTCTTTAATAACAACAACATCTGCTATCTCTCCAGGGTCATCATCATCAAATATTATTATGCAATCCTTATCACCCTTTAGTTTGGATATAACCCTATATTGTACCGTACTTTCCTCTTTGTCCTCTCCTTGAGATTCCTTTTGTATGTTAACATCTTTCCAATTCCATACTTCAATATTTGAAGTATCTATCTGGATGATGCTTGCAGATTTTAATTGAACATATAAATTAGTTTCCAATGTCGATTGGTCAACAAATTTTATACGTGGTGGATTCTCTTTGAAAAAATCAATTAAAGACATCTCATGTTTTCCGAATTTTATTGAAAGATTTTCGCTTTTAGTACATCTATAATGTACATCAGGTATTATCTTATTAAAAACTAATTCATACTCTTCTCTAATACTATCATTGCCAATGTAAAATTTTAACGGACTAGTTTCATCAACAGTTAATAGTCCTATCTCAACATCATATATATGAAACTCTGTAAAATTTGTCAATATTTTATATCTATCTTCATTACATATGGTTAGATCTATCGGCCACTCAATTGAAAGTGGTATCACTGAAGGTCTTTCCTCAATCATCGTAGGTATTAATGCACCTCTTAAGATATCATCAACATTAATACTTTCGTTCATTATCTTATCTGCAATATCATTACACCAATTAATCCAGAAGTCTACCGATTCAATCCACCTAGACCAAATAGTCCCTTTATATGAACAGCCAATACTCACTTTCCCAGAGCCATTATATCCAACACCAAATAAATTCGATTTAATACACGTAGCCATTTGTGACTCAGTTAGTCCCTGAGCAATATCTATACCTGCAAACATTTTGTATCTAATCGGTCCGTTAATTGCTGAGTTAAGTCCAACAGTCGCCAACATTAATCGATTAATGCCATATAAGCTTCTAAATACAATTTCCCCCTTAATCCTTTCATGTCTATTAAACACGGTCCCAACAAATTTCTCACATATAGACTTTTCAGTACTATTTACAAAAATCATCTTTTTATCAGGATTCCAATATAAAATATGTAATTGCCAGTTAATATTGTTTGTTTCCCTATGCCTCGTCCATTCAATTTTGCTTTCTTCCATTTCAATTATTACGAGTATTTTACGGTCTTCATTGACGCAGCATCTGCATTTATCCTCATTAAAAACTTTTGTCCAATTTTCCCATTTCCATTCTGCATCATCGCTCCTAAAAGCTATCATACTCACCTTGGGAATAAGTTGTTCAATATTAACATCTCTTATTCCTAAGCTACTAAATCCTTCTGCCAATTCTTGTAATGATATCTCTTTTCCAATCGCAGTTGAGGACATCGTCTTAAGTAGAAGATTCCAATCAGAATCCTGCGAATACAATTCTCTAAGGGCATCCTTTACGTCATCATTAGCAATGTTTGCTATTACGGTCGCATTTCCTAATCCGTCTTTGCTCCTCGCAAATCTTCCAATAAACTGTAACGTGATCGGTAAGCTCTTATATTTATCATGAATTGCTGCAATTTTTAAATTTGGAATATCAATTCCTTCTCCAAACATATCGACACATACAATAATTTTGGCTTCACATCTTCCGATTTCTGCCATTGCTTCTTTTCTTTGTTTTACGCTCAAATCACTATTAATTAAAACAGGATTATACTTCTTATAATATTTTGAATAAACATTAGTAAATAGTTCTGATGAACGTTGTTTTGTGCTTGCTCTTACCAGGACGATATGGCTATACCCGTTATTTATATCTTCATCTAATTGTGAGATTGCACACTCCGCGATAGCAAGATCTGAATTAACATCATCAAACTCAAACACTGGTTTAAAATTAATTGGCTCAAAATACCCTTGTTCTTGTGCCAAAGAAAGTGGAAAATTATATATTATTTTCCCATCAACTTTTTTTCCATCATTTCTAAACGGAGTTGCTGTGAACTGAAGAATACGATTATTTTGAAATTTTTTCTTTATTTGATGCCATGTTTTTGCTGCAATATGATGTGCCTCATCCACTATAAGCTCCGTACACATCGAACAAATAACATCCAAGTAGCTATCTGAGAACTTACTAACCAACGACATTGTAGACACAATTATATTAGATTTGTCTAGAATTTCTTTTAGCTCATCGACACTGCTCGGAGAAGAAGTAAAGCACGCAACTACTGGATTTATAACCTTTGTATCAATGACACCTATCTTTTTAAGAATACCAAGTGAAACGCATTTTTCACTAATCTGTGATCTTAGAAGATGACTAGGAACAATTATAAATACTTTTACGCATTTCTCGGATATAATGACGCTCATCATTGTTTCTGTTTTTCCAGTACCAGTTGGCATGACTATTGTTGCAGGTTCACAACTTACACTCCAGTGTGATTTAATAGCAAAAATTGCTCCTAACTGCGGAGATCTAAGCCCTTCGATTTTTAGAGGTATATTTTCTTGTTTATAGCTGAATGAATTATCCCACGAACTTCTGACTATCTTAGGGTCAACGAATGAAGAATCTCGCTTTAATAATTGTTGGAAAATCATATTTTTCCCGATTTTAAACTCTAAAACCGACATGTAATCCCCCCCATTTAGCCTCTTTTTTCTTACGAAATGGACTACATTTTCATACCTCCCCAGAACCGTCAGGTTCATGGAAGTTTATTTAGCATATTGCGATCAAAGCCCAATTATAGACATTAAACCACCCAGTTTGGCAATCAGTTATGTCTTGTCAATGAACAGTGAGGATACGGAAGGACTTCACATTTCTCTACATCGAGACGGTTTTCTAACACAGATAATTCTCCTTTAAGACTTTCAATATTTTCCTCTCATTTCCTTCCAAGATAACAGAAACAATCCAATATAAATAAAAAGAGGCCAGGCCGTCAAAACGACCTGGCAAATGAATCCCGTGGTAAACTCTACACATACCCATACGCCCAGTTTTGTAATCTTACCCCTGCAGGGGCTATGCCATGGACTGGTTGCACTATCTTCCTTGTAGGGTTACTAGTAACCTAAAATTAAGCAAGACTTTACCCCGGCGGGGTTCGCCAGATAGAGCCATATACTAAAACACGAGTTTGAAAAGCGAGGCGTGAGGGGCTTAATATACTGTTAGCTAGGTGAAAATTTATCGAACTGGTATGAACACATTAGTTATGCGACATTATCATCTAGATGCCTTCTTCTAAAACTCTTTTTTTGATGTAACTTGTTATCTCGGTTCCAATTAATTTCTTTTTTACACCGTTCACCCTTACATGAAGTTCAGTACCGTTAACGTAAAAAATAGCAGACTGATCTTTAGTAATTGGAACACTTATTTCAATAACAAATAGTTCATTAATTTCCGCACCATCCTCAGATCCCACAGGGTGATAAATAATTTCGTAGTAGTCTGGGGAAACAGCGGGCTGAATATTTGAAAGATTATTATAAATTATTCGATTAATTTCATCGTTCTTTTCGGGCGAAACTTTTACACCCTTCACTACTCTATCATCTGATATTCCGTAATATATATGCCCGCCCTTTCCGTTTAGAAAGGAAGTCGCGTATTCGGCAATTGTACTATTAATCGAGTTAACTGGATTACCCCCTTTTATTTCTTTAAATTCATAATTATAATCCTCAATCATTTCTACCCTCTTATCAATAATGAATCTAAAGTACTTTATGTAGGCTTCTTGCTTTTCATTGAAATCAGCTACTCCGCCGGATATCATCCAAGCGTCAGAGACTCTACTCATTATCTCTTCGTCAAGTGAACCAACCTTTTCTTTTAGTCGATTCTTATCAATAGTTCTAATTTGCTCTACAAGAACAACACTGTCTCTTGCCAGACCACATCGTTTAGCAGGTAATTCTACATGTGTAGGAAGCTTCGCCTTAGAAATTTGTGACGTAATAGCTGCAACAATGGTATTAGGTGAAAATCTGTTTCCGATATCATTTTGAACTATTAGGACTGGTCTAGTTCCTCCCTGCTCCGATCCTATAACAGGGTTCAAGTCTGCATAAAAGATTTCTCCTCTTTTTACTTTTATCATAAAACAAATTCCTCACAATCTACTTTTCTCACTTAAAATTAAGTAAGTGCCTATATTTTTCAATTCGATAATTCTGTAAATCTCTAGAAATCCGCCGACAATTCGTATATTCCGCTGATTTTATAATCCTTTGGTCACTTCGAGAACGAAATCAATAGGACTGGCTGCATTTTCACCTTCTGTTTCTAATTCGCTAGGTGTTACAGCCATTTTAGGCCATATAGCGTGTTCTACAAACTTATTGACATAATCGGTAACTTGTCGTGCATAATGATCCTCAGAACTTTTCCCATTTATTATCCATTGTAAAGAACGGGTTGTTGCACCTGCAATGATATCCGCTAACTGTAATCCAACCCACTTTTCAGATTGTTCAAATACCGTATTGGAAACGCCAATTGGGAATTTCAATTGCCTTCGGTCATAGCCAGTAACGATTGGTGGCAAATTCGGGTCAACTAGTGCATCCCAGATATCTTTTTGCTTCGACATATTTGTAGAAGCATCATGTATTAAGTTGATCTCATCAGAGATCTCACTTCTCCAACGTGCCATTATTGTAAGTGCACTAGTTAAAGAAATATCAAGAGGGTTATGATCTTTAATATGATCTAAAAAACCATAACCAAACTTCAGATGTATTGATCTGAAAAAAGTAATTAGATCATCTAGCTCTTTCGGCTCATACTTGTTGAACAAAGGTTCAAAGAATAAATCATATGATTTTTCATCCTTAACTCTCATCATTATCTGAAAACGATAAAGCAAGTCCTCAAAGATCACTTTTCCACCAAATACCGGAAGACAATAGAATAATAAGTTAGCTAAACCTAAATTCCCCCCCTGATCATATAGATCAATTCCATCATCATACATTACAGTTTCAATCATTTCTACCATTTTACATATAACTGCGTATTGTTTATGAACAATACTTGTTTTTACTGAGTAACCTTTTTCTACCAGATAGTTCAGAAATTCTATAACCATTTTTTGCTGGTTAGGGCGTTTTCCCAAAACAGAATGTTTTAACTCTGATGCCTGGATTCTTCCAAAAAAAGTTTCTTTAATCTTCAAACATTCATGCTCATCTATATTATGAGACGCAATTACAAAGATTGGCTGATCTACATTTAGTAAATCGGCACCGGTATAACCACACTCATCGAGAAAAATGCTGACCAATTTCTTCACTCCCCTCAAATTTAAACCCATAATCGAATTGCCAAACCAGTTTTTAATCTGATCTTATTTAAAGAGTTGTGATGAACTCCACATCACTAAAAGGCCTTCTAACGCCCAGAAAAGTAACCTTTATATATTCCATATTTTTCTTCGATTTCCTCTAATTTACTAAAGAATTCAAGAAAATACAAAAAAGCTAGACCGAACGTTCTGGCAATACAAATGCAATATGTTCCCCCAAATACTCTATCACTATAAAAGTACAGTCACTCTCTCGAACCCGCTCATACCAGGGTTTTCATTCAACCCGGATATAGTACTATTATCGTCTCCACGTGCCCTGTCTCTGAGATATAAACATCCTAACCGAACAGGAATAACTATTATTAATGGCCATGGTTGGATACAAGCAACCAGAATATATACAAACGTTCCTGTTTTGTGAGACAGCCGCCCCGGCGGGGTTCGCTATGGACTGGATGTACTTCGTCCATGGTATGGATACAAATCAATTATACTTTTGAGTTTAAATATCTCTTAGTCCATGGGCAAACTACTATGCACTTTCCACATAATCTTTCTTTTATACCAATTTCATTACTTACCTTACGTGCCATTTTGCTACAATTAAATGCATCATAATAAATATCTCTACTCAAATAAATACTCCAATTTACACCTTTTATAGCATCACCTGGGCAATATCTTTTACATTCATTACAATTGCCACATTTTGACTCATTTATAGGCACCCCAACTTCTAGCTCAGCATCAGTTAATATAGTTGTTAATCTTATTGAAGATCCAAATTCCTCTGTAATTAATAGTGCGCATTTTCCAATCCAGCCAAGCCCAGCTCTTGTTGCTACAGATTTATGTGGTAAAATCGTGCTCAAACTATCTTCGTTCTGTTGCACAACCTTTGTTGTTTTTGGAACTGCACTATATCCATAAAATTTTAAAATATCAGATGCAAATTCACCAAGCTCATTTAATAGATTATTAAGCTTTAAATACTCTGTATAATATTCTTTTGTAGGACCATTCTCTATACCAGAAATTATAACTGGGTTTAAAGCTACTGCAATTGAAATCCCATATCTAAAACCTTCTGTTATTGCTGCTGGTATATCATTTAAGTCGGCAAATCCAACAAGTGATGCCCCTTTGTTTAGTAAAGCTTCTTTAATCATTTTACTTAAACTATCCATTTTTAAATCCCTCATTTTTCAGTATCTAGAACAATGCGGCAATTTCTCCGTCCGCCAGACCCACCGTTCACCCGCCCCCCCACCACATATCCCACCCAGTTCCCCTAGACTTTACCCCGGCGGGTGGGACACCATAGAGGGTATGCGCCATTCTTTCATCGTCCATGGTAGTCACCCATCATTTATAAAAACGCCCAAGTTCACCAAGACTCCACCCCGGCGGGGGACTACGCGGTGGACTGGATGAACTATTTCTCAATGGTCGGGATAACTGTCACCCTCATATATCCCAACGAACCTGTTTCGATAGACGCCACTTGGCGGGCGCTACCCTAGTTAGAATATCATGGGGAGGATATGAGACACTGTAAATATACTGTATTATATTCAAGCTCCACCTTCACTTTATTTTTCGGGTAAATAGAACTCTGTCCTGACCTTTTTCTATCTGGAATCCCATTCGAATATGAAAATTTATCGAGCCTTTATTTACTTGGGAAGTTACACAATGGACGGTCTTACACCCCTTCTTTTCAACCTTTTCGAAAAAGGCCAAATATAGCTTTCGACCAATTCCCTTATCTCTGTAATCGGGATGAATGCCGATGAAATGGATATAAGCTTCATCTACGTAACTCTGCGAGATAAAACCAATCAAGAATCCGACTAATTCACCATCTTCTTCAGCTACAAAACTTGTATCATTAAAATGTCTAAAAAAGAGTTTGGGTAGCATATCCGCCATGTGACGGCCGCCCCACCATTCGTCAACCACGGAAATGACAAATTTGTAGTCCAATTCCTGTAACGACCTTAAAATCAAATTGAAAACCTCCGATCCTTCTCGATAGGTCCTACCTTCATCTCGGGTTTAGCATCCCCCGCACATACACCAACGCACAAGTTTCCCTAGACGCCACCCCGGCGTGAGCTTCGCTTTGGCAAGCCATACCCAGGCAGATGCGGAGCAATAATAATCTCCTAAGTCGTGTAGTAGCATGAATTTACCTATATGTCCCTTTCGAGACTAGAATTCTATCTCTAGCAATTAATAATCCGTTATCAGCAACTTTTTTAAAGATATCATCAGCAGTATGTTTGTTTTTCGGCCCAAGAACTACACTTTCTATGCAGCTATCGGCATTACATTTCAATAAATCCATCTCTACATGCGTTGTATTGCAAATACTATTTTTATGTTCGAATAACCCGTCTAGAATGCCTCTGCTATCTAAATTCAACACTTTATCATCCGATATATTTGCTGCAAATATTAACCTTACTTCATTTTCCTCGAAATAATATGGATTCTTGAAAACAGCCGCGAGTCTTGAAAGATTCATAAGCGCAACAATTAGAGGTCCTTGGGTGTAATCCATTTCCAGAATTTCTGTGAAAACATCCAGGAGGATTTTATATTGTTCATTAATGTTATATATAACCGTAGAATGTCCAAGCGATTTGTTATAATCTACATTAAACCAAGGAATACAATTCTGTGTAGTGATTTTATCTAAATTTATCCCTATGGAATAGCCTCTACCATCATCTGCATATCCTCTCCATTGACTTAACAAATCTCCATATTTAGAAAAACAAACGATATAGTACATGTAGCTACGATAAATTTCAGTATTAATTTCATTGTTAATTAAATTAATTAGCTCTCGTTGCTTATCAGATGCCTTGGAAAGAAGTTCACCTTGGATATCAAGCCATAGTTTCTTAAAAGTCCAGTGAACTTCAGAGGAATCATTCAAATCCCATATTGATGTCAACCACAGTTTATGTCGTTCGATTATACTGTTAAATACTTCCTCATGACAATAATAATAAACTATATTACCTTGCATACCAATCCTCCACTAAATACAAATTGCATTATAAAATCGTACACAACTTTGAATACTTATGGAGATTACCAAGACGCCTCCCCGGTGGGACTATCTTAAGTACTTTTTGAATCCTTGAACAAAATCTAAATCATAGCCAATTGCCGCATAGAATTGATGTGCTTCCTTCCTTTGGACACCGGACACGAACATCGTATAATAACACTCTCTCTTACGCCCAATTCTCTCTATCTCTTCCATAAGTTTTACTCCAATTCCTCTTCCCCGCCAATCATTTTTTACTATGACATTTTCAATTACCATAAATGGTTTGCATTGTCGGACTAAATCGAGACAAATAATCCCCATCACCGATCCTACTACTAAATTGTTTTCTTTCGCAATCAAGACTACATAATTCGGGTTTGACTCCATCACTTTGAAATTCTCTTTCATCTTGCAAAGATCGGTTTTTTCGCCACTCAGTTCCTCATAGAGTTGAGCTAATGATGCCAAATCATCAACGGTTGCAGTCTGTAAAGCTAGCAATTAATCCTGCATCCTTCCCTAATACAGATTTACTACTCAATTCCCTTTGCAAAATTGAGTAATGAAGTTGGTCAAACTTTTTATCTTTAATCCAATAGTGTTCTCTCAACCTCCCATCCAGCGTAAAGCTTGCCTTCTCAAGTAATCCAATGGATTGGATGTTGTCAGATGACGTTGTGGCGTAAATTTTGTTCAGTGCACCTTCTTT
>Ga0209123_1002986_pt1 | contig 13336 bp, 15 predicted proteins | sample BarGraIncu00431A_FD_184500 | JGI IMG/M metagenome (GOLD analysis project Ga0209123, IMG submission 184500) | Arctic peat soil microbial communities from Barrow, Alaska, USA - Barrow Graham LP Incubations 004-31A (SPAdes) (version 2) | ecosystem: Environmental > Terrestrial > Soil > Wetlands >...
TAGGCAAGGCGAGGGGTGGTAATGGCCGGTACAACAGCGGGGGCATTTTCTGGTTTGATTTTAAAAGGGAAGGGGACCGGCTGGCAGGCGTGAAACAGATTTTCGGACATACCGAGACAAAAGAGCCGGTAGTGGCTGCAACCTATATCGCCCTGGACACAACCAATAACAAAAACACCTATTGGCTGTACGACACGGCGTTAAATGAGCTTGTGGCAGTGCCGGCGCTTCGCCCGAATCTAAATGCAGTTTTAGAATAAACTTGATATTCACTCGGTTACATTTGCTGGTGGGTTTGCCTTCCGAAATCCGGGAGGGGATAGACCCTTTGTTACTTTATGGCGAAGTGATCCACCCTAAGGCTTCCTTGACTGATGGCAAGACTTCCCTGCAGGATTGTTCGGCCATTATTAGCGGAAAAGCTTGAATCAAAGCCACCGTCGATAACAACGGCCTTGGGTTTACCAAAGGTGATATTTTCAGCGAACACTACCCCTTTTGCCTGGATGACTGCGACTGCAGGGGCATCATTATAAGCCGATTGAATGAGCCCGTAATTTTGAGGGTTTCCGACGATCTGAGCATTGGGAGCAATATCGAAGGTTGCCGTAACACTTTGGTAAAGAGGGTCCATGGTTACATTGCAACTCCCCATGCCTGAACAAGCTCCACCCCACCCGGAAAACTGAGAGCCGTTTGAAGCACTTGGAGTCAGAGTGGCTTGGTTGACCGGCGTTATCGGGCTAAAATTGTTACCACACGTTCCCACCGTGCAAGAAATGCCATTGGGGGCACTATTTACCGACCCGCTCCCTGTGCCGTTGATGGTGACATCCAACCAATCGAGGTTCGTGGCTGTGGCTGCAGGACCAGGGCCGTCGCCATTGCTGGCAGTGACGCTGAAGAGGTAAGAAGTACCGTTGGTTAAACCGGTGACTGTTATCGGGCTGGAGGAACTATTGATTACGAGGTTGCCAGGGTTGACTGTTACAGTGAAAGAAGTGACAGGACTGGCACCGTGGTCGGATGGGGCCGTGAAAGCTACAGTTGCTTGTCCGTTTGCTACTGTCGCTGTCACGTTGGTGGGTGCCGCTGGGGGATTGATAGGCGTTAAAAGTAAGGTGTAGTAGCTATTATTTTTCCCCAAACCGCCGCAAACTATTTGCCCCGCATCGTTGATACCGTTTGCTTCGATTAAAGTCCAGCCTAGTCCTGGATTAACAAGGTTGTTTAGATCGACCACAGTACCATTCCTGAAAAGGGCAGCATGCCAACCGCCATCGGCAGAGGAGGCCCTCCCCACCGACAGGCCATAATTGTTGATGCTGTTTGCCGTGCTGATTCCACCAGGCACCAGGATCCCAAGATCAGTTACTGCTCCTCCACTGAAAAGTGTGGCGTGCGGATTCCCTGCGATAAAAGATGTTCCCACTGCCTGCCCAGCACTGTTGATGCTGAAGGCGATGCTATTATCTCCGAGGCTGCCAAGATCGGTCACAGTACCATTACTGAACAGGACAGCGTGCCGAACATTGGGGGTAGAGTTGGTCCACGTTGAAAAACCCACGGCCTGACCAGAGTCGTTGATACTAAATGCTATGCTACCCCCTCCCATGGGGTCGAGGTCGAATACTGTGCCGTTGCTAAAAAGAGCAGCATGAGGCCCGGCATATCCCACAATCTGGCCAGAGTTGTTGATACCAAAGGCTTCGGTTCCAGAACCTCCAAGTTTGGTCACGGTCCCGTTACTGAAAAACGCGGCGCCAAAAGAATAGATGGAACCGGACGTCCCCACCACCTGGCCAGAGTCATTCATGCCGCGAGGGGCACTGTAATTATCAAGGCTTCCTAGATCTAACACAGTGCCATTGCTGTAGAGAGCAGCACCATAAGAGCCGCCCCCCCCGATAACCTGGCCAGAGTTATTAATAGCTGTGATACCCGGTGTCTCATATGGAGAGGGCCCCCAGATTAAATGCAGATCGGTAAGCGAATACCCTGCATAAGCTGAAACCATTGCGGGACTTGCCGCTATTATGGCGGCTATGGTAGCGGTTATGCTAGAGGCCCAAATGACAATTACTGAGGCTTTACCCATAATTCTCGGTAAGTACATGTGACCCTCCTTGATTCTTAAAGCCCATAAAAGCTCAAAACTACCTATGATGATTTTGACTCGTTTGCATTTAATAACCCATATCAATCAACAAGCGCAAGGTTAAATTACAACGTTCCTTAGAATCCCGCAACCTCAGTCGGGCAAAGCGAATGTCAACTTTTGCTAAAAACTTGATATTCGCAAAAGCGCCGTAATCCCTTGCACAGCAGGGGGTTACGGCGCTTTTTGCATTTGTTGGTTGTGCCGGCGCAGTTTTTAATATCAAGTATTTACAGCTTTACCCCCTAAAGTTGATATTCCCTGGTATCCGGAAGCCAAATCGGATTGCAGTTGACAGTGTACCCAAAAAAGGTACAATGGGCTATGCCATGGACCGTAACGTATAGCCGACACGCCGAGAAGCAAAGGGGCAAGCTGCCAGAGAGAGTCAGAGCCATACTCGATGCGCTTGTCATCGAAATTACGGTGGGCGGCCCGGTCCGGCGTCTATGGAAAAACTACTCGGTTCTGTCGAACGGAGACCATCATTGTCACCTGAAGAAAGGGCACCCTACCTACGTTGCAGTGTGGGAGGTTACCGACAAGACAGTCAAGTTGGTGGAGGTAAAGTATGTTGGCACACACGAAAAAGCCCCTTACTGAAAGCATCAAATTCTATGGCTCGCCCCAGGCAATCAGCGAACTCCGCAAGCTTGCACGCACTGCCGGTGCGGTAGAGGCCCCCGCAGATTCGATCTCGGCAGTAGAAGTCTCACCTGAGATGGTGACCAACCCGCAAGGGATGTATCTGAAAGGCCTCCGCTACCGGGAAGAACTGACCCAGGTCCAGCTTGCAGAACTCACGGGCATATCGCGCCGTCATGTTAGTGAAATGGAAAACGGTAAACGGCCGATTGGCAAGGCCTCCGCTCGGAAACTTGCGGATGTCCTCCATGCTGATTACCGGGTTTTCTTGTAAGCCGAGTTAGCCCCTACGGGCCTAAAAGCAGCCCTAGATGGGCCCAAGGAACAAAAAACACCAAAAAGCGGGAGGAATAATGACTAAAACTGAATTTGTGGGGAAAATTGCCGAGGCGACCGGTTTCACGAAGGTTGACGCGGACAAGGCGGTTAACGCGTTCTTGGAGACCGTGACGGAAGCGCTGAAGTCCGGCGAGAAAGTCACTTTTACCGGGTTTGGCTCTTTCGAAGTGATTGAACGTGAGGCAAGGGATGGGCGCAACCCCCAGACCGGCGAGACAATGCAGATCAAGGCGTCCAAAGCGCCCAAGTTCAAGGCTGGCAAGAGCCTGAAGGACGCCGTGCTATAATTACGATCGACAACCTCAACCGATCGGCGGTTGGAGTGGAAAAGCCTCCTGGAATTCAGCCTCCAGGAGGCTTTTTTTGCCTCAGGTCGCCTCCCCCGCCAATCTCTACTATCCCTTTCACCAGCGCAAAAGATAAGATTCAAAACTTCCTCTTGGTCAGATGCGGATATCGTCGAGTGTCGCCGGACGGGTGATGATATTCCCCTCCGCGTCGGTGTCAATGACCATCGTGGCTTTTTGCCAGAGCTGCCGGTGCGCTTCGCGCAGATCCATGGAGCGGTACACCTGGTACGCCGCCGTGAGCTCCCGCGCCGCCTGGAGAGCTTCGGGCAGCGTGGCGAACCGGCCCTTGTTGGTCGAGCGGTCCCAGGCACCGCCGTCCAGGCAGCGCAGGAAATAGCTGCCGTTGGAGTGGGAGACCAGGTACGGGCGGAACCACCACGCCTGGTGGTCCTGCGGACGCTGGCCGTTGGGGGTGGCGTCGAAGTCCTCGGGGAGCTGCGGGTCAATGGGGATCTCTTCGGTCATGCTATTAGCTCCTTTTTCGCCGGATGCCTCGCGGCTCCGGCACATGGTCTTTCTTACTGGCGTGCTGCGGGGTTCAAATCTCCCGCAGGTACGCCTCCTTGATCTCGCTCGGCTGGATCCCCAGATAGCTTAGGGTCTGCCGCTGGCTGGAGTGGTTGAACATCTGCATCAGGGTGGGGATGTCCGTATTGAACACCGTCCGGTGGATGTACCCCTCTCTAAATATCAACTTTAGCGGCACAAACTGGCAATACTTTATATTCAAAAGTGCGCCGGCACAACCGCCAAATGCAAAAAGCGCCGTAACCCCTTGGCAGGCAAGGGATTACGGCGCTTTTCCGAATCTCAACTTTTTCCTAAAAGTTTAGATTCGTTTCGTCCTCCTGGGCATAACATGTTGGCCCTCGTGGTCCTTTGGCCAGTACACAACCAGCGCTGTTGGGGCTAAAACAGCTATTTCCCCAAACGATTAAGCTAAATATTGTCTACCTCTTGCCGATATCTCTATTATGACGTGAATGGCGTCAACTCTCAATGGGCGGCCTTTGAAACTGGAGATTATTGTGAAAAATTTTAAAATTGGCGCCAGACTTGGGATAGGTTTTTCTATTTTGGTGGTTCTAATCACATTTATGGCAATCTTTGCGGTAATTCAGTTCGGGTCAATAAAAAATCAGATAAATCTTCTTACCCAGGAAAACGTCCCCAAGATACAGGCAACCCATGAGATCACTGAAGCCGGCCAGAATGTTTGCAGGTCGGTCTCTTTAATTGTCGCCATTGATGATCCGGTTTTCAGGACCAAGGAGCTAGAAAATATTGATAAACAGCGTTCCCGCTATAAAAGGGGAATGAAAGAACTCGAAACGCTTGAGAAGAGTGAACAGGGGAAGGCGGCCATCGAGAAGATGAAGGCAGCTTTTACAGCTTCTGCTGCTGCTAACAACAAGGCAGCCGAGTTCGCCAAGGCTGGCAAGCAGGCAGAAGCGAACAAAGCTTTAGTCGAGGCAGCCCCCTTGTTTACTCAGGCAATTCAAAATGCAGAGGAGATCATGGCGTTTCAGAAGGAGCGTATCGAGTCTCGCTCACGGGAGTCTTTGCAGATTTACCAAGGCGCCCTCACTGGTCTCATCGCTGCCTGCGCTGTCGCCATTTTGATTGCCATCGGTAGTGCTATCTTGATCACCAGGGGAATCACCGCCCCCCTTGGCAGGATGCGGGAGATGATTAAGGATATTGCCCAAGGGGAAGGTGATCTCACAAAGAGACTCAATGAAAGTTCAAAGGACGAGCTTGGTGAGACCTGCCGCTGGTTTAATGTTTTCGTCGACAAACTGCAGGGAATAATCGGCCAGGTTGCCCAAACTACACATCAGGTTGCCTCGGCTTCCCTTCAGTTGCATAAGACTGCCGATCAAATGGCCACTGGGGCCGAGGAGGTCGCAGCCCAGGTCAGTACTGTTGCAACAGCAGGTGAAGAGATGTCAGCCACCTCCAGTGACATTGCCCAGAACTGCCAACTCGCCGCCGAAGGCTCCCAACAAGCCAGTGCAGCCGCTCTTTCCGGAGCTAGTGTCGTAGATGATACAATTGTCGTCATGCGTAGTATCGCGGAGCGGGTCAGGAACTCTGCGATGGCGGTTGAAAGCCTTGGCCGTCGCTCGGATCAGATCGGTGAGATAGTCGGTACGATTGAGGATATTGCCGATCAAACCAACCTGTTGGCCCTTAACGCCGCCATTGAGGCTGCTCGGGCTGGAGATCAGGGGCGCGGTTTTGCTGTTGTTGCCGACGAGGTGCGAGCCTTGGCCGAGCGCACCACTCGGGCGACTCAGGAAATCGGCGAGATGATCAAGGCCATCCAACAGGAGACCAAAGGAGCGGTTATCGCCATGGAGGAAGGTGTCCGTGAAGTTGCCAACGGCAGTGAGAAGGCCGCCGATTCTGGAAAGGCGCTCGAACAGATTCTTGAAAAGATCAACACGGTCAATTCCCAAATTAACGAGGTAGCCACAGCAGCAGAAGAGCAGACAGCAACCACGTCGGAAATCAGCAACAATATGCTGCAGATCACCGAGGTTGTCTCCCAAACATCTCGCGGTGCGCAGGAATCGGCAGCAGCGGCCAATCAGCTTTCAGGGTTTGCCGAAGAACTGCAAAAAATTGTTGGGCAATTCAGGTTGTCATAAAAGGGGCAGCGCAAGGGATTACGGCGTTACATCGAATCTCAACTATTTTCCAAAAGTTGAGATTGGGGATAGCACCTCATTGAGGTGGAACCGTCACTTTCCCGAGGGAGTGTTCTTCCCGATCAGAGCCCAAATAGAAAACCTGGTAATCTCCGGCCGTAATGTTTCCCAGGTCGACGTTAGGACATGTAGACCTCTTCGCACCGGAAGGGAGTCCCGTTTTAACGGAAATCAGTATCTTTTCCCCCACGATTCTTTTGTCAATTCCGGCAACGGCGAGAGCCGAATTTATTGAATTTGGTTTTTGGGTGACCGTGGTCAATCCGGAAACATCGCAGGTGACCGGGAGGTAAACCCGTCTTTCGGCACCTCGGGAAGGCGCTCCAATGGCGATACCGCCACAGGCACAACTGTGCCCAGCAGTGGCATGTCCACCTCATGCATGTAATTACCTGTTACTTTACCGCCTGTTGCGTCGTCAGGGGGTACGTTTTCGACTCTAACCCGCCCTACGGTCACGAATACGATTGTATTTCAAGGCGACTGGTCATATAAATAAAACCATGGCAAGGATAAAGAGAACGGAAAGCGATGAGATCCGGGGACGGCTGCTGGAGATAGGGTTGAAGACCTTTGCCAGTTGCGGCTACCACGGCACCGGCATCAAGGAGATCGTCGACGGCGCCGGTGTGCCCAAGGGCTCCTTTTACAACTATTTCAAAAGCAAGGAAGAGTTCGGTATAGGGGTTATTCGCTGCCACTCCCAGGAATTCTGGGAGACCTGGACGGTGTGCTTCGACCCGGAAGGGGCCGATCCGCTGGCCGCCCTTCTTGATTGCTTCGATCGGATGATAACGGAGCATGCCGAATGCGCCGTGCACAGCTGTTCCATCGTCGGCAATCTCGCCGCGGAACTGTCTGTTCAGAGTCTCCCGTGCCAAAAAATGCTACTGACGGTGATCGACGAATGGGTCGCCAACCTGGCCGCCCAGCTACTAAGAGCCCAGGAGCAGGGCCTCGCCCGGACGGACCTCTCCGCCAAGGAGTTGGCTACCCTTTTTTGGGACACCTGGCACGGCGCGCTGCACCGGGTAAAAATCGTCAGTTCGACCGAGCCGCTGCGGCAAAGCGTCACGCTTTTCCTGCAGAAAATGATCCGCGATTAATCCCAAAATGGCTGCGAAACATGCAGCCGTCGTAACCGCAGAGCTTTTCAAGAGGTCCGCTGTTTTCAGGGCGAGTTGGGTTTCACCCTTCGTTCCCTGCGTCCTCAGCAGCTCAGTGGACAATTGCTTTTAGCGAGCAAATTTTTTGGCGTCAAATAATAGACGACTGGTCGTATATCATGGCGAGAAAAAAAGAACCTGAAAAACCTGGGAGTCACGAGCGCTGGATGGTCTCCTACGCCGACCTGCTCACACTGCTGTTTGCCGTCTTTGTGACCCTGTACGCGATGTCGCAGGCGGACAAGAAGAAGGTGGAGGAGGTCTCGGCCTCCATCCAGCAGGCCTTCAACATGGTGAACGTCGGCAGCGGGGCGGCGAAGCCGGCCGTCATCTACAACGGCAAGACGGGGGTGATCCCTGAATTGACCAGTCGTCCGGCGCCTTCCCCTGTGCGGACCCCGGGGGCGATCTACGGTAAAACGCTCGCCAGCGAAAACGATTTCAGGGCAATGAAAGCCTCCATTGGTGCTTATCTGCTGAAGACCGGCGGCCAGGACAAGGTGAGCGTAACCATTGGCCGGAGAGGACTTGTGGTGAGCCTGAAGGAGGCCGGTTTTTTCGATTCGGGGAGTGCCGTGCTGAAAGATGGGTCGGCCGAGGTCCTAGGCGTCATTGCCAACCTTCTCCAGTCCTATTCGAACCGGTGCCGGGTTGAAGGGCATACGGACGATGTCCCCATCAAGGGAGGGCGGTTCGCGTCCAACTGGGACTTGTCCGCTACGCGGGCGACAGGACTGGTGAAGGAACTGGTACGGTCCTACGGGGTAGAACCGACCAGGATCTCAGCCACTGGTTATGGGGAATACCAACCGTTGGCGGATAATGCCAGTGCCGAGGGGAGGGCAAAAAATAGACGAGTCGATATTGTGATCATGTCCTCCGACGCGGCGCTGGCCGAACCTGACAACGGGAACTGATCACCCTTCGCGAATATCAACTATTTGGTAAAAGTTTAGATTGGACGCAAGAGCATGACAGAGGTCATTTTGCGCGCTCAAAACAAATAGCAGCATCTGTCCCGATTTTATGGCCAGTTGTGTATTCGGATATGTAGATAAGTTTCCAACCATCATATTTAGAGAGAATGCTATCCATATCAGGCTTGCTTCTCATGTCAACTTGCTCGCACCGTGTTTGAGAGTTCGCGCTAATTACACCACTGTCCCACTTAGTCGCAACAATGTTTGCAGGTTGACAACCGGCAAGGCACACACAGGCGCAGGGGATAAGGATTGATAGCTTTTTCATAGTGATCTCCTTGGGATGATAATGGTGTTAGTAGCGGGTTGGGCGTAATGGAAGAGCAACAAGAACGCTATTTCTTACACTTAATTAGCATACTGCGGTTCATAACAGAACCACCGTAGAGGCCGTATTGATTGCCGGACACGATGGCGCCTTGATCCGAGCCACCTGCAATTACATCGTAACCTTTCGCTCCGCAGATTTCACCGGCCTTCTCATAACACATTCCCCAGTTCAATGACATCCCAGAGCAGTTGAGGCTATGCCCCTCTCCTCCGTCTGGCAAGAATGTTTCTCTTGAGCTCGCACAGCCAGAAACAATCCCACAAATTACAATTAGACAAAGTGTCTTCATCTGTCACCCTCCGTATGACTAGTATTAATTCTAAATCCCAGGAGGTTTGCCTTGTCTGACCCTTTCCAGTGCCTCTAGCAAATCCTTTTGGTAGATTTCAATAAATTCCTTGTAAACTCGGTTAAGCTCTGAATCAGCATTCACAAGAAACTCCATCTCGTTTTTCAACTTAAAGTTCAACAGTGCAAAGTAATTAACCCAAGTATGTATATCTAAATTTTTCATTTCTAACAGTTGTGACAAGAGGCTCCGAGTGTGAGCCTTCCTGAGCTCTAGTATGTAATCATGCTCTCGCTTCTCAAGATTGGGATTGTCTTCACAATAAGACTCAAGAATTTCAACCCCATCTTGCAACATTTTCGCTTTGGTCCTAGGATTAGATGCCTTTTCAGCACCATCTAAAAGGGCACGAGCTTCTTGAAGTTCACTTACTTGGCTAATGCCCATGTCGGTTCTCCTGGACTAACCTGGGATTATATCGCAGCCGTTTTTTACACCCAGAGGGATATGTCGTGGCTGCATATCTACCCACAGCCTCATTTATACCACATTAAATATCACATATAAAGCACCGTTCTGAATATCAACTTTATTCTACAACTTAGGATTCGAGAGACAAAAAAGCAGGCAGCTCCTTTCGGCGCGAAGGGGCTGCCTGCTTTTTGTGGTGCGCTATTTGGGGGCGAGTTTGATGTGCGTTTTGGGGCGAATGTCAACTTTTTAGCAATATTTGGTATTGGCTCGAATTGACCGCCTACAGTTTTCCAGAAAAATGCCGATAGCTCAAGTGGTCGCAAAACATTCTCGCCAAGAAAAGCCCGGTGAGTGACCAAAAGGAAGACTAAAAAAGGAGCTAACCATGTCAATCGACGTAGTTTCAGGAAACACCCAGCAACCACTTTCCTCTGCGGCAACCGCCGCCGCAGCACCGCTCCAGAGCGCGGCCGCACAGCAGACGGTGGCCGTCCCGGCCAAACACGACACCGTGGAACTCACGGGCACCGCTTTAGCCAAGTCCTTGAAATTGTCGGGTCAAAACCTGGCCCAGATTGCGCTGGCAATGGGGACGGATATCAAGACCGTCGACGGCTACCTCAGCATCCAGGTCCCGGTTACCGCCATGCCTACAACCAAAGCCCCGGCAGCCCCGGTAGCCAAACCTGCCGCGACCGATACGGCAGCCACTCCTCAGCCGTCCAGCCCGGCGGAAGAAGCAGCGGAATCGGCAGCCCAGAAGGCAACCGAAACGCTTCAGGGCAAAAAATAAAAGACACCACACCGTATTTAATAGGCTCAATAAAGGAAGAATCCAGCATACTGGCCGGGTTCTTTTTTTATTATGGGTGCGTGCTCTAAGCTCAATTTTTGATTCAAATGGAGATAGGACTGAGCAAATAACGTGAAAATTGATGAAAAATTGAGTTGTCATGGAATGACATCTATGGTCTAACTTGTGGAGGCACCAATGCTGCACAAGGGAGAAACTGTTGGATATTATTGACGAAATTATGGCCGTAAAATCCAATGCCGGGAAAGATGCTTATTTACAAATCTCCAACGGCAATCACTGCACTTTATGGGACAAAAATCCCCTTTCTGGACACAGAGCTAAAATCCTTGGCAATTGGATTTTGGATAGCAGCCAAATGGAAAGATTGACGCGTTTTGACCTCTAATTGCCAAGAATCCCCCCCATTTTGAATATCAAGTTTTTAACAATGGTTTAGATTGGGTACCATGACAAACGGCACCATTTCACCCTTCAGCCATTGCCAAGTTTAATATTATGGGTAAAATAATGTGTAGATTAAAATCATCGTGCCACGGACCGATCAAATCGAAACATATTGATGCGGGCAGCATGGGCAACACTCAGCTATTTCAACGCAAAGAGGAGGTTATTCATGAAGGGGAACGAGAAGATTATCGAGCAGCTCAATGTGCGTCTCGCCGAGGAACTGACTGCGACCAACCAGTACATGGTCCACGCTGAGATGTGTGAAAACTGGGGATATCAGAGTCTCTACACTTTGCTCCGGGCACGGGCCATCACGGAGATGAAACATGCGGAACAACTCATCGCGCGCATACTCTTTCTCGAAGGAAGGCCGGTCGTCAACAAGCTGAACCCGATTCACATCGGACCGGAAGTTCCAAAAATGCACGAGTTCGACCACGTAGCTGAAGAGGTCGCCATCCGTGGCTACAATGAAAGCATCAGGATAGCGGCCGAACTGGGTGATAATGGCACGCGTGAAATTCTGCAGTCGATTCTGACTCAGGAGGAGGGCCACATAGACGAGATTGAGGCACAGCTTGCCCAGATGGCACAGATGGGGGTGCAAAATTACCTGACAGACCAGGTCCGTTGAGGTTCTCTGGCGCGCAGCACTCAAAACAGATAACAATATTGCACAAAGAGCGCAAGGGAATCCTCATTTGCGCTCTTTGTGTGTTAAGCCGCCTGCTTGCACCCTGCCCCATTCCCGTTACCGATGGAGAGTGGGTGCATTTAGAAGCAACAAGGCTTGCGCTCTTCAGGAAAATTCTGGGGGGGTGGGCGTACACCCCCTTTAAGCTGTAAGCACCGAATCTAAACTTTATTCTATTTCTTGATATTCGAACTTTTTCCTGCCAACAAGTGGGCCCAAAGCAGCCGGCAGACAAACGCCGGCAGCTTTCCCGGTCCTGTCCCATTCCCCCAGGCCTAGCGGCCTTATCCCGGGTTAGGGTCCCTTACCCTTCATTTTGCCTCGTCCTTTCAGGACGGGGCTTTTTTCTTTCTCCGGCAAAAGAGCGTTTAAACAGCCTCTTGCCTGTTCATCCCGGTTCCATTTCCTGTGCAGTAATCGCCATTTGAACAGACGCGACCAGTTTAGCCTTGGCTGAGTTAAATGGCAATTCGTTAATAAACTCGGAAAATTGCGTAATATTAATTATTATTAACCTAATGGCACCCGGATTGCGACAGGGGTTATCAGGATAATCCATCCCTGGCGTCTTTCCAGCCGTACGGGACCAGTCGGCCTTATCATATTGGCTCCTAGTGCGAGAGAGTGGCTTACGAGGAGGGGAGCGGCCGTTGGGGATGATCCTTCCATATTGGAATGGACATGAGGCAAAAGATAATAACCTCCCTTGAAAGATGAAGCCGGGGAATGCTCTCGGCGCCGGCGGGTCTGGTGGGATGGGACGGATTTGGTCTTATGCGGCTTTCTGTGAGACGGCAGGCTAAGATCGGGGGAAATGCCGGGATTTGGGCGGTGGTTGAATATGGGGACACGTACGGCCTTACCTTGCGACTAAAGTGCATCTGAAGAGCCGATTTGGAGGCCTCCGATTTGAGTAGTGGTGCTTATTCCGGGTCTTTTGGCTAAAGGAACGACTTTCGCCTTATTCAGATTCATTTTCTGGGCAAGCTTCTAGATTTGGTTACCATTCGGCATCTCCAACGTTACTGATGGCGTCCTTACGTGGCTGGATCCAGAGTTCGAGTTCGAGAGCGGCCAGCAACTTAAAAAGAGTATCTATGCGCAGCGCATGGCGACCATTTTCTACTCTAGAGATCATAGTTTGGTTGAGTCCAACCGTTCTGCCGGCCTCTTCCTGAGTCAGCCCCCTCGTCTTTCGAGCATCCTTCAGCAGATACCCGATGGTGTTTTCGTTGACAAGTCTCTGCATTTGTTAACCTCTCGATGTGCTTCAGACTACTCTATACGTCATATAACATATTCGCAATATATTACAAAAATGGCATAAAATCAAATTATGCGTTATATGGCATATTTGTCTAGTTATGTAAGCGACATGTGTCCATATCATCAAATACGACTTCGGATAGCCGTTTTTTAAGATCTGAACGGAAGAATCCGGAATTGCGGTGCTTCATACCTTGGATCACAAATTCCAGCATCACCGGAGCCGACATGAGCACACCCGAAATCTTAAAAACATTCCTGACCCTCAACCTGCTTCTGATCCAGTTCAACGCGGCGATAGATTACCGCTGCCTGCCACGGGTCGTTGAAAGGAATAGACTGCGACAAGGTCTGCTGCTGATACGGCGCTCTTCAGCCGAGGGTAGGCGGTTCCTTGGATCGTCGGCATGTGATTAAAGCCTTATAAAGTGCTAAGGATAAGCTGCGATGAGGCAGGGGGGCTGTTCAAAAAAACGGTCCTTTTCCTGGTTCAGTATCCTACAGGCCCGGAAAGCGAGATTTAGGGTGAAAAAGCATGGCGCAGTGTACCAAAAAACCGATATACTATTTCTACGTACCTTGCAAGAAATCAGTATTGAGTTTTGTGGTACTATTACCCATCACAACGGAAGGCAACCATGCTTATCGGCTATGCCCGAGTCTCGA
>Ga0209123_1002987_pt1 | contig 13335 bp, 16 predicted proteins | sample BarGraIncu00431A_FD_184500 | JGI IMG/M metagenome (GOLD analysis project Ga0209123, IMG submission 184500) | Arctic peat soil microbial communities from Barrow, Alaska, USA - Barrow Graham LP Incubations 004-31A (SPAdes) (version 2) | ecosystem: Environmental > Terrestrial > Soil > Wetlands >...
AAACCTAAGGAGGGATTATGTGTATTGCACTGATTGGGGGAATGGATCGACTGGACAAGCACTACCGGGAGACCGCGGAGCGGGCTGGCATAACCTTGCAGATCTTCAACAGGTCCCAGACAAACATCGCCGCCAAACTGAAGAAGGCCGATGTCATGGTGATCTTCACCAACAAGGTCTCGCACCGGGTGAAGACTGAGGCGATGCACGCTGCCAAGGCCCGGAGCATTCCGGTTGTCATGCACCATACCTGTGGGGTCTGCACCTTTCGGAACTGTCTGGAATGCTTCAGTACAAAGCACCAGGCGTGACCTGCAGCCAGAAAAACCACCGCCCGTCTGCCAGTTGATGGTGGAATTGTTCTTGACAATCATGATCATCAAGCCTATAAACGATATCAACTTTCAAATCCACATTCAATTACCAATCACCAATCCAATCGACTAAACGACCAAAGCGAAGAACAGGGCATTTCCCGCTATCCGGCGGTCCGCGTACCCCCGGCAGTACTTGCGCTGGCCTGGGAAGGGATAGCAGAACCTTTGGCCACTTCCGGTTGGAGTCGTTGAAAATGGATATCACTTCCTGCAAGGAGTCTTTAATGTGCATAGCGCTGATCGGTGCGCCGGAAGGTGTCGGTAGCAGTTTTCGGGAATCGGCCGCGCGGGCCGGCTTCGACCTTTGGTTTCTCGATGCCGCCGACGCAGAGATGGCCGCCAGGATAGAGCACCTCGATGCGCTGGTGATCGTTGACGGCAAGGTGTCGCGCCGGGTCAAGGAAGAGAGCTTGAATATCGCGAAGGCCCACTGCATTCCCGCCTATTGCACGAGCTGCGAGGGATCGGCGCTTTGCGGGGTCAGCCCCGTTCACTAATAGAAGGACTCAAGAGGAGGCGAATATGCCGACAAACGCCCGGGACGGGGAGAGAAAAACGGCCGCTCCCAGCCACAGCAGTGCCGCGCAGCCTGGCAGCATAACGACAGCCGAGCTTATGGGGGGCGGTCGGGAGTTGACGATCCTGCACGCCGGCGACCAGTACCGGCTGCGCATAACCAGTAACGGCAAACTTATCCTCACCAAGTAAAAAGGGAGCACCGCCCTTCACGGGCCCAGCCAGCCAGCGTTTGCCCCCCCGGGGCGAGCGCCAACCAGCCCCACAGTAACGCTGAAACGAGCAGCATAAGGAGCTACCATGATACCCCTCGGACTTTTGAGCCCAGGCGAGCACGGCGTAATAACGGAAATCAGGCTGAATCTCGCCAGCGGCGCCTGCTGTACGGAGCGGCAGAAATGCGACTGCCGGGTGGAGGACATGGGGCTCAGGATCGGCAAGACGGTGCAGATGCTTAATAATGGCAGCCCGATCCTCTTGAAGGTGGACGAATCACGGATCGCGGTGGATCGCGGCATGGCCATGAAGATAATGATCAAGGAGGTCGGGCGATGAATCTGGCAAAACTCAAACCGGGTGAGAAAGGGCGCATTACCGCCATCGGGGCGATCGGCCCCCTGAAGAGGCGCCTGATGGACATGGGCGTCCTGGTGGGCGAGGTGGTGAAGGTGGTCAAGGTGGCTCCCATGGGCGACCCGATAGAGGTTTTCATCAAGAGCTACAACCTGTCGCTCAGAAAGAATGAGGCCGAGGGGATAGCTGTGGAGGTGGTGGGATGACCGTGGAAAATACGCCGACAGGAAATCTGGCCGAAGAGCAGGCAGCAATCCCGGCCGTCCCCGAGGCCGAAGCTGCACCCAAAGGTGTGCTGCACCCGGTGGAAAAGCGGGCCCTGACCGTCGCGGTGGCGGGTAACCCCAACGCGGGTAAATCGACCCTGATCAACGCCATTGCCGGCTCCCGGTTGCACGTGGGGAACTGGCCCGGCGTCACGGTGGAGAAGAAAGAAGCCTCCTTCGATTACCAGGGGACCCGGATTCGCCTGGTGGACCTGCCCGGCACCTACTCGCTCTCCCCCTACACCCAGGAAGAGATCATTGCCCGCGATTACCTGGTAAACGAGCGCCCCGACCTGATCATCAACGTGGTCGACGCCACCAACCTGGAGCGCAACCTTTACCTGACGGTCCAGCTGCTGGAGCTCGGCATACCGGTCGTGATGGCCCTCAACATGTCCGACGAAGCGGCGGCCAAGGGGTACCGGATCGACGTGGCGGGAATAGAAAAGATGATGGGGATCAAGGTCATTGCCACTTCGGCCACCAAGAAGAGCGGGCTTGACGAGCTGTTGCAGGGGACCATCGCCACGGCGGCCGACCTGAAGGGACACCTCCCGCATCAGCTCAATTACGGCACGGACATCGAGGCCGCCTCCGGATTTCTGACCGGCGCCCTGAACTCCAGCCACCCTGCGCTTCTGGAGCGCTTCCCGCAGCGCTGGCTCCTTTTGAAGCTCATCGAGGGGGACAGCCATGTGCAACAGGAGGCGGGCCTCATCGATGCTGCAATGCTTGAGGAAGCGCTGCACCACCTGAAAACTGCCCACGGCGAGGACCTCGAGTCGCTGATGGCCGAAGTCCGCTACGGCCTTGCCACCGGGCTCACCCGGGAGGTGCTGCAGAAGCCGGAACTCGCCAAGGCCGAGCTGACCGAGAAGATCGACCGGATCGTGCTGCACCGCTTCTTCGGCATCCCGATTTTCCTCGCCGCCATGTGGATCATGTTCAAGCTGACCTTCGACGTCTCGAAACCCTTCGCCGACTGGATCTCCGCCATGATCTCGGGCCCCTTCAAGCACCTGGCCGAGGCCCTTTTAGGGATGATCCACGCGCCGGACTGGACGGTTTCCCTGGTGACCGACGGCATCATCGCCGGGACCGGTAACGTGCTGGTATTCGTCCCGATGATCTTCGCCATGATGTTCTTCATCACCTTCCTGGAAGGTAGCGGCTACATGGCGCGCGCCGCCTTCGTCATGGACCGGGCCATGCACTCCATCGGCCTGCACGGAAAGTCCTTCATCCCGATGCTGCTCGGCTTTGGCTGCAACGTCCCGGCGATCTACGCGACCCGCACCCTTGAGAACCCGCGTGACAAGGCGCTCACCGCCCTGTTGGTGCCGCTCATGTCCTGCGGCGCGCGGCTTCCGGTCTACGTCGTCTTCATCGGCGCCTTCTTTCCCGCCCATGGCGGCTCCGTCCTCTGGTCGCTCTACATGATGGGGATCCTGCTGGCGATCGTCATGGGTTTCATCTTCAAGAAGACCATCTTCAAGGGCGAGGCGCCGATGTTCATCATGGAGCTTCCCCCCTACCGGATGCCGTCCCTCAGGAGCCTGATGATCCATACCTGGGAAAAGGGGAAGCACTTCCTGATCAAGGCGGGAACCTACATCCTGGCGGTTTCCATCATGGTCTGGTTCCTGCTGAACCTCCCCTGGGGCGTGGAGCACAAGAAGGATTCCTACCTGGGCCAGGTGGGCAGTTTCGTCGCCCCCACCCTGGCGCCGCTTGGTTTCGGCACCTGGGAAGCGAGTTCGTCGCTGATCGCCGGTTTGGTCGCCAAGGAGATCGTGGTCGGGACCATGGGCGAGATCTACGTGAAAAAGGAAGCGACCAAGGAGGCCGCCAAGCCGAGCGTCAGTGCGGAGCTTAAAGAGGCTGGAACTTCACTCATGAAGGCTGCTCAGCTATCGGTTTCCAACGTCACCTCCACCTTCGGGTTCACCAGCCTATCCGCGTCGGAAGACGCCGACAAGACCGCGGAGCGCTCGCCGCTTCGGGAGGAGCTGAAGAAACAGTTTACCCCGGTTTCCGCCTACGCCTTCATCGTCTTCGTGCTGCTCTACATGCCGTGCGTCGTGGCGGCCGTCGCCATGGTGCATGAGTTCGGCACCTGGAAGTGGTTCGGAATCGCCTTTGGCTATCAGATGGTACTGGCCTGGGGCATGGCCTGCATCGTTTACCAGGGGGGAAGGCTCCTCGGGTTGGGAGGTTAAGATGGGAATTTCAGACATGATCATCGCGGCATTCATCCTGGCGGGAGCCAGCTACCTGCTCTACATCTCACTTTGGAAGAAGAAGGGGGGCTGCTGCGGATCCGGCTGCGACGGCGGGTGCCACAAGAAGTAGCAAGTAACTTTCTCCCTCCCCTGCAAAAGGGGAGGGAGATTTTTTCGTGCGGAAGTCTTTACTGAGCATCCCCTCGCCCTCCGGGAGAGGGGCAGGGGTGAGGGATTTGCCACGAAGTGCTGCCCCATCCCGATTAAAGTATCTATTCATGAGTTGTTCGGTTGGAGGCAGCTGGAAATAGTCTGCGGACTCCCTCACCCCGGCCCTCTCCCGGCGGGCGAGGGGGAGCTTTGAAAGTGGAAGGAGCTAGAAAAATTACTCCTACTTTTGCGGGAACCAAAATCACCCCTGTCCGCCGGCCCGCGGCAGCCAAAGCCAAACCTGAAAACCTTCCGGCGTGTTCTGCGCTCCGATATCCCCACGGTGCAGGAGGATAATCTTCCTGGTGATCGCCAGCCCCAGCCCGGTTCCCTCGCTGGGCGAGCCCTTGCCCCGGTAGAAGGGGGCGAAGATCCGCTCCAGGTCTTCGGCGGCCACCGCAGCACAGCTGTTGGTCACCTCGAAGCGCACCGCACTTCCTTCCGGCCGCAGGCTTACCCGCACCCGCCCGCCTTCCGGCGTGTAGCGGGCGGCGTTTTCCAGCAGGTTCTTCAAAGCCGCCCGCAGCCACTCCTCGTCCCCGGTCACGCTGAGCCCCGGCGCGACCTGCAGTTCCACTGCTATCTTTTTTGCCCTGAATAGGGGATTCATGGTTTTCAGAAGTCCGTGCAAAAGGGCTTCCGGAGAAACTTCTCTTTGTGCAGGGTCGCTTTCCTGCAGGTCGAGCTTGGAATATTCCAAAATGCGGCCGATCATGCGGTCCGCTTCCTCGATGTCCTCCCACATCCCGGCGAGCAGTTCCTCGGCGTCCGCGGAGTCCCCCCGGGAAACCGCACCCTTCAGACACTCGCCGGCAACCCTGATCCGGGTCAAAGGGCTGCGCATCTCGTGCGAGACATTGGCGGTCAGTTCTCTTCCTGCACGCACCATGCGCTCCACCGTCTGCGCCATGCTGTTGAAGGCTGAACCGAGCCTGCCGATCTCGTCGCTCCCCTGCACGTCGGCACGCGAGGCGAGGTCACCGCCGGCGATGCGCAGCGCCGAGTCCTGCAGACGCTTGAGCGGCCTGGTGATGTGCCGGGTGAGGGGGACCGCGATGAGCGCCACGACGGCGCCGATCAGGGCGAGACCCGCGCCGAACTTGCCGTGGGGAAAGCGGCCGGCCTCCCGCTCGGAAAGGATGTGCAGCGTCGCCTCCCCGCCCAGCGGGGCTCCCAGGTTTACCGGAACCGTCGAGTAGGAGAGCCGGTCAGGGCCGACGCCGACTGTTATCAGCGCACTCTCCACCTGGGCCGAGTTTTCGGGGCTGGTCCGGGGCTCCCTGGCCTCGCCGGCAAAGGAGGCTGCCAGAGGAGGAGCGCTGCTCCCCCTGCTGACCCAGACTTTCGCGTGGGCGTTGGAGGCAAGCCGGCGCACCGCATCCCGCAGCGCGGCGCCGGCATCGGCCTCGGTTACGCTGGAGCGGGGGCGCGCGAGGGCGGCCTCCAGGAAATCCCGTGAAATGAGGGTGCTGCGTCCGATGGATTCCTGGACATAACTGCGGTGGGCGTCCTTGACGATCAGGACGAACAGCCCGAAGATGAGCGTTTCCGTAATGACCAGCGTCAGCACCCAGTGCGTCAAAATCTTGAAGTAGAGACTGCGCCTCATTTCAGATCCTCCAGCAGGTAACCCGATCCCCACACCGTCTTGATGCACTTCCTGGCGCCCGGCAGCGATTCTATCTTGCTGCGCAGCTTGCCGATATGGACGTCGATACTGCGGTCGAACGGGCCGAAGTCCTTGCCCCGGGCATAGCTTAGCAGCTCGTCCCGGGAAAGGATCACGTTGGGGCGGCTCAGGAGGGCCTCGAGCAGCTTGAATTCCGTTGCCGAGAGCGCTAATTCCACGTTTCCTGAACCGACCGTGCGGCGGTCGCGGTTGAGGATAAGGCCGGCCGCTTCGATGGTGTCCGGGGGGCGCGCCCCTTCCGGGGGAGCCGGGACCCTGCGCAGGACCGCGTTTAACCGGGCCAGGAGCTCTCTCGGGTTAAACGGCTTGGGGAGGTAGTCGTCCGCGCCGAGCTCCAGGCCACTGATGCGATCCTCATCCTCCCCTTTGGCGGTAAGCATGATGACCGGGACTGAGGATTCCTGGCGCAGGCGGCGCAGGATATCCAGGCCGTTTTCCCCCGGCAGCATGATGTCGAGAATGACCGCGTCAGGCTGCTGCTCCGCGACTGCAGCGCAAACCAGCGAGCCGTCGCCGAACTCGCGCAGGTCAAACCCCTGCTGCTTCAAAAAGATGGCTAGAAGCTTGCGCAGCTTGGCATCGTCATCGACCAGGAACAGCAGCTTCGGGCGTTTTAGCTCCACGGGAACACTCCTCTTGTTTTCATCACTAGCAGATTGCCCGGGGGCAGGGCGGTTTTTTACCTTTTTTTTACATTTGCCACAAACATTTTTTACATTTGCCGTCTAGGGTGTCTACAGCCAAAGAGAACAGGCTGAAAAAGCCGGAAGACAAACGTTAACAGAAATAACAAAAAGTAAAAAAGGGGATAACCTATGAACCGCAAGCTCAAGACAGTTATGGCAATTCTCGGGTCGCTTATTGTTGCAGGGTCCCTTTCCGCATGCAAGCATCATGGCATGGGCGGGGATCATACCGGGCAAATAAAGAAGCACGTCAATGCTTCGCTGAAGAAAGTCAACGCGACCGACGAGCAGAAAGTGAAGATCGGTGCGGTCATCGATCAGATCAGCACTGATGGTAAACAGGTCTGTGCCGCCAATCAGGGGCTTAAGGCCAAGGTCGTCGGTTGCCTGCTGCTGGACACCCCGAACAGCGCCTGGCTGCACGCCACAGTAGATGAAAAAGCCAAGGAGCTGACGGCATTTGCCCACCGCACCGTGGACCATCTCATCGAGGCGAGTGCCGTACTGTCGCACCAGCAGCGCTCGGATTTGAAGCAGGGGTTCGAATCGGCACATGGGGAGAAAAAATAACACTAGAGGGTTATTAGTGCTAATCTGCTGCAACTCAAGTTGAGGGCACCCGCAAGGGGTGCCCCAACAGATGCTCTTGTAGGGATACCCCTTGCGGGTATCCGCACGGTAACTGCCGCCGATAAGTGCCAACTAAGAGGAGACCAACAATGGAAACAACCGCAATCAGCCCAGAATTAAGCAAAAACTTTCACCTCTTCTGGGACAACTACCCCTTTCCCGTCATGCTGGTTCGCAAGGACCGCACCATCGTAGCCCTTAACAAAGTAGCGACGGCGCTCGGATGCGTGCCCGGGACGCGCTGCGTCGACATCGGCAAGAAGGAGGACCACTGCGGCTGCCTGGCCAACCAGGCATTGAAGGAGCAGGAAGCCAAGCGCGTGGTTGCCTATCAGGCAAGTTACAACATGGTCCTGGACAGTTACTGGATTCCCCTGGCAGGAGTCGACGACCTGTACCTGCACTTTTCCGCCGACATCACCGAGTATGCCGCCGAGCGCATGTTTCCCGCGAAGGAGTGCAGCGAGGCAAAAGAAGGCTGTTCCTGTTCCTGCAGCGAATCCTGACCACCTGGCCGCAGGCTGCCGAGGTTTCCGGGGCGGAGCTTCGGCAGCCTGCTGGGAGTAAACATGAACTGGAACTGGCTGTTTCTTTTGGCCCTTGCCGTGACCGCTGTCCTGGTGAATATCCCCCTGGGTCGACTGCGACAGGGATACCGGCGCTTCAGCTATGGCTGGTGCTTTTACGCGCTGATTGCGGTTGCTGCCGTCATATACCTCCGGGTGAAAACCGGCTATAGCTGGAAAATCCTTCCCCTCATCCTTTGCTGCGCCGCCGCGGGACAATGGCTTGGCAGCAGACGCAAAAAACGGCTCCGCTGCAGCTGACCCCGCGCCACCCGCTGACCCCATCTAAAAAGATTACTGCTCGTCCGGGTCCCCCAGGTATCTCCCCTGAAGACATTGCCGTTCAAGGTAACGATCCCGCCTGGCTCAAACTCTCCCTCCCTCAGGCGTCCGCCTACGCCAAGGCTTCGGCGGACGGGGGGGAGGGTCGGGGTCATAAAACCTCAGTTCAGCGCAGCAATCCCGGCATGTATCTCGGAGGCAAGGCTTGCTTCGGCCAGCAGTTCGGTGCAGGAGGCATTGGTCTCGATGAGCTTTTTCAGCGCCGGCGCGATGGAGGTGTCCCCCACCAAAATGGCACCCACCAGATGCGAATCGTGGAAGATAAACCGCTGGTAATGGCCGTTTTCCTCCTCGAAGATCCTGTAGCTGGCGTCCTCCGGATGGACCAACCCGATGCTGAAAAGGTCCACGCCGAGCACCTTGAGGGTGTTGGAACGGGGAATGCCGGAAAAGCTGGCAGCTTCGCCAGCTGCGTTCATCCCCGCAATGGTCCCCTGGAACTGCGAGGGAGCCCAGGTCCCGTAAACCATCCCCAGATGTTCCGCTAAATCTCCCGCCGCAAAAATGTCAGGATCGTTGGTGCGCAGATGCTGGTCGACCACTACGCCGTAATTGACCTCAAGACCGGCCTTGCGCGCCAGGTAGCTGTTGCTGCGGACTCCGGTGGAGACCAGTACCAGGTCGGCGGGGACGGCTGCCCCGTTTTCCAGCAGAACGCTTTGCACGCTCTCCCCGCCTGCCAGTTCCTTGACCTGGGCAGTGCAGATCAGGCTGATGCCGAGTCCCAGGGCTGCCGCCGCCAGGCGCTCGCCGGCCGCCTGATTGAGCTGGCGCGGCAAAAGCCAGTCGAAACCCTCCATAAGCGTCACACGGACTTTGTGGCGGGCCAGCGCTGCCGCGGCCTCCAGACCGAGCACCCCTCCGCCGATGATCACGCAGTTGGTGCCTGGCTGGCACCGGCTGAGGATCGCCTCGGCATCGTGGCAGGTGCGCAGGGTCACCACGTTTTTCTTGTCCACCCCGGGGATGGGTGGGACGCTCGGGTGGGCCCCCATGGTGAGGATGAGCTTGTCATAGTGCAGATCGGGGTGCCCCTTGATTGAGACGCTGCCGGCTTCCCGATTAAGGGCGGTCACCTCGGCTCCCTGCAAAAGCGCTATGCGCTGCTCGGCATACCAGGACTGCGGGCGAATGGGAAGCTCGCTGGCACTGATCTCCCCCGCCAGGTAGCGAGTCAGATTAAGGCGGTAGTAGGGGAGGGCGTCCTCCAGGCAGACCAGGGTGATCGCCGCCCGGGGCGAGGCCTTGCGGGCTGCCTCGGCCGCCGAGAGTCCGGCAATGCCGCCGCCGACGACCACGATGGAGCCTGTCATGGCCAGGTTGGCGCTGTGCGGCTCTGCTGCGGCAATCGGTTCGAACTGGTCCGCGCCGACTCCGCAGACCGGGCAGCAGTCGGGAGGGGCGGGGCCGTCATGGACGTAGTCGCAGTTCATGCAGCGCCAGCTGGCGGGAGCTTTCTTGACAGGAGGTGGCGGCGCGGCTGCGGGCTCGAAAAGGTCCGGCGTGGCGCCGCAGACCGGGCAGCACTCCGGCAGTGACTCCCCGATATGAAGATAGCCGCATACGGTGCAGCAGAAACGTTTGATCGCCATGGCGTCCCCCTCCTGGGAAAAAAGTGAGCTGCAACTGAAAGCCAAAACAAGCGGCCGCTGCCAAGGTGACAGCGGCCGTATGTTAGATCAGTTGCCGGTGTGAAAAACAGATTAGTCGATCAGGGTGAAGCGGCTGCCGGGGACGCCGCAAACCTGGCACTTGTCCGGTGCCTCGCCGTAGACCGTGTTGCCGCAGATCTCGCAGACATAGATGGCGCGGGGGGCCAGGTCGGCGCCGCTTGTGACTGCGGCCGCTGCCGCCTGGTACAGGTCGTAGTGGATCTCCTCCACCGCGAGGGCGTTACGAAAGGAAATCTCGGCCATTTTCGAGCCGTCTTTCTGTGCCTCTGCCAGGTAGGGGGGATACATCTTCTGGAACTCGAAACCTTCGCCGGCAATCGCTTCCGCCAGGTTTTCAGCCGTTTTGTGGACCCCGCCCATGGCGCGCAGATGGGCATGGGCGTGGACCGTTTCGGCATGGGCGGCGGCACGGAACAGCCTTGCTACTTCGGGAAGGCTGTCGGTCTCGGCCTGTTTCGCGAAAGCGAGGTACTTGCGGTTGGCCTGGCTTTCGCCGGCAAAGGCTCCTGCCAGATTCTCTTGTGTGGACATCGTGGTCCCTCCTTGGGTGTGCTAGGGCTGACGTTAATCGCCAGCCTGAAATGAGACTGATCGTACCGGTCTTTACCCTTTCGGCAAAAGGGTGATCGAATGTAGGCAATTAAACGTATGCGGCAGAGTTTGCCTGTTACTGGCCGAGTCATAGTGCCAATGTCTGATAGAAAGAGCCGCGAATAATTATGATACAAAAATAGCAACATGCAACCGGCAATTCCGGTAATGCCTGTATACGATTTTCCTCTGCCGGCATTTTTGCCGTCGCACTCATTGCGCTGGTTCGGAGAGACTCCCTACGTGCGGGCTGGCCTTACAGGCACCCGACGACTACCAAAACACCGGTGCGAACGCCGCCATGCCGGGGCCTTCTTTGCGACAATTCGCTGTATAGCCTGCTTGAAATATGATATTTTGCGATTATATAGCAGTCTTCGGCCTTGATAGATGACATTAAAGGGCCTATCGGTGCCAATTGTCTACATTTCATCTCCCTATCCACTTCAGGGGGGAGACCGGGAGGGTATGGGGATCATCCGGCCAGCGATCGGCAGCACCGGCGGGAAGATCCGAGCCAGAGTTGAACAACCGGGCGTCGTGGAGAGGCAGATGTATTTCCTGATCATCGAAGACGAAGAGAAGACCGCGGCACACCTGCAAAAGGGCTTGGCCGAAATAAGCATCATGGCGGACCTGTCGGGTAACGGGCTCGAGGGACTTTCCCTGGCGACCAGTAAACCTTACGACCTGATCATCCTCGACCTGATGCTGCCGGGAATCGACGGCCTGGAGGTGGTCAGAAGGCTGCGCGTCGGTGGCAATACCACTCCCATCATATTGCTGACCGCGCGCGATGCCGTTCAGGACCGGGTTGCAGGACTCAGGGCGGGGGCGGACGACTACCTGGTCAAGCCGTTCGCCTTCTCAGAACTGACTGCCCGGATCCAGGCTCTGCTGCGCCGCGGCCAGGTGGTCAGCCAGGACGAACTGCGTCTCGCCGACCTTGAGGTGAACTTCTTCGCCCACCGGGCCAGCCGCGCCGGCAAGCGCCTGGAACTCACGCCGAAGGAGTTTGCGCTCCTGAGCCTGCTGATTCGCCGCCGCGGCGAGGTGCTGTCGCGAAGCTGCATCGCGGAGCGCGTCTGGAATCTCGGCTTCGATAACAACATGAAAATCGTGGACGTCAAGATGGGGAACCTGCGGGCCAAGGTGGACGGACCCTTCGAGAAGAAGCTGATCCATACGGTCCGGGGGGTGGGGTATGTTCTGGAAGACCGGGAAGCCGGGCTCGACTGAGGCGTCCCGGCAGGGCGCCGGGCGCTCGTCGATTGCCAGAAGACTTGCACTGCTGCACATCCTCGCGGTGCTGGTGAGCTACACCCTTTTCGGCGCGTTTTTCTACTCCAAGCGGATGGGGCAGCTGGAACAGGAATCTTTCGCGGACCTATCCGCGGAGCGGGCCAGCATCGTCGCCATGATGGGGCAGCCTGACGCCAGGGTGCTGGTCGGTTATGAGATCCGCACCCAGCAGTTCGAGCCCGAGAACCTGAGGCCCTTCATCAGGATCCTGGACCGGAAGGGCTCGACCCTTTTGGAGAGCCCGTGGCTGGGAAGGACGATCCCCCGGGGGAGCTTCCCCCCGCCGGGCGCTGCGCTGCGCTGGCGCAGCGGGCAAGGCGAGAGCTACCTGCTGGAGAGCTTCCGGCTTCCCGGCCAGCTCTTCAGCGGTCCGGGGGGGGTACTGCAGCTGGGTGTCAACACGCACGGGGAGAAGGAGTTGGTGGGCCAGATCCGCCTGACCCTGGCGGCCTTCATCCTCTGCGGCATACTCTTCGCTTTCTGCTGCACCTTTTTCATCGTCCGGCTGGCCTTGAAGCCGCTGAACGACATATCGCTCACCGCGCGGAACATCACCCGCAACCGGCTCGACACCAGGATTGATAGCAGCTCGCTTCCCATCGAGCTGGTCTCCCTGGTCGATTCCTTCAACAGCATGCTGGAGCGGCTGGAAGATTCCTTCTCCCGGCTCTCCCACTACTCGGCGAACCTGGCCCACGAACTGCGCACCCCGATCAACAACCTCATGATTGAGTCCGACATCACCCTTGCCAAGGAGAGGACGCCGCAGGAATACCAACGGGTGATCGCCTCCAGCCTGGAGGAATACGGCAGGCTGTCCTGGATCGTCGATCGGCTGCTGTTCCTGGCCCGCTCGGACCTGGAAGCGCTGGAACTCGACCGGCGCCGCCTGGACCTGCGGAGCGAGATCGATGATATCTTCGACTACTATTTCGATTCCGCCTGCGAGTCCGGCGTCACCCTCGAACTGTTCGGCAACGCCGTGCTCTGCGCCGATCAGACGCTCTTTCGCCGGGCCATCAGCAATCTCATCAGTAATGCCATCGCCTACACCCCGATCGGAGGGGCCATCGTCGTCACGCTGGAACAGGGGGACGACCTCTCGGTCAGTGTGACGGTCTCCGATACCGGCCGCGGCATCGACGAGGGTCACCTGCCGAGCGTCTTCGATCGCTTCTACCGGGGCGCCGGCAGCAAAGAGGGCAATCCCTCCGGGGCCGGGCTGGGCCTGGCCATAGTCAAGGCGATCATGCAGATGCACGGGGGGAGCGTTGCCGTGGAGAGCGCTCCGGGTAAAGGAACCAGGTTGACGCTGCTGTTCCCGGGAGGTGCCGCACCAATGGTGCAACCCGGGTTTAATGATATATTGTAAACTTTATCATTGTGATACCGTTACCCTAAGGCTGGGCTTTTCACGTTTCTGCGCGGCAAAACACTAGCTCGTCGGGCTTTCCACGCGGCAGACCATGGCGGCGCACTTGAAAAAAGAATTTCCGGGTTGCTGGCCCCGGAAAAAGGTAGACCGCCCGTTGCCGGGCCAAAGCCGATGCCATCCCTCGCACCATCCGCTGCGCTCACCTCGTAAGTTTCCATCAAGCATTTCCAAGCAATCCCCGCTAATCCGTCCCGGTTCGGCTCCCCTTCAGGAAGGAGCCTTATGGCCAAGTCCTGCACCCGACATGCCCCAACTC
>Ga0209123_1002988_pt1 | contig 13332 bp, 15 predicted proteins | sample BarGraIncu00431A_FD_184500 | JGI IMG/M metagenome (GOLD analysis project Ga0209123, IMG submission 184500) | Arctic peat soil microbial communities from Barrow, Alaska, USA - Barrow Graham LP Incubations 004-31A (SPAdes) (version 2) | ecosystem: Environmental > Terrestrial > Soil > Wetlands >...
ATCTTTAAAACTAACTGTTACATCTAAATCCATTGCAATATTACTCTCTGTAGCAAGAAAATATTTAGATCCAATTACACCATAATTAGCTGGATCATCAAAAACATTCTTATTTATTATTGATAATGTATTAACAATATTACATTCTCGCATTACTTTTAAAATGTATTGTTCTAATTCATCATATTGTTTAGAACATATATATCCATTTATTGCTTGAAATATATTATTGAAATCATGTTTAATGGTTCTTACTCCATCAACCATTCCTCCAAGAGTTTTGTTATCCATTTCTAAAGTTTTTACCTGTTCTTGTATTTTTTCTTTTTCTAAGAAATTATAAATATACCAAAAAAGAAATATAGATATTGCAAATAACGAGATAAAATTAAGTGCTAAAAATATAGGATCATAATTATATTTATTTAATAGTATTATAACAGCTTGTGGAATAATAGTAAACAAAAATATGTATATAATTATTTTTAAATATCTTTTATTAAATAAATAAAAAAAATCTCTTAGTTTTTGTTTGTTATTTGCAAATTTATTAAATATGAATGTAGCAAAAATTAAAAATATAGAAGAACTAGTGCTAATAGCAAAACAAATCCATGGAACCTCCAACATTTCAGGTGGAGTTTTATTAAGAATAATAGAAAATGTTAATACTATTAGTAGCTCAGATATTAATAACAATATTAGAATTAATATTGTTATTATAGCAGCTTTTGATTTTTTTAGTTTTAATACTACATATAAAAATAAAAACAATATTAGTGCCATTGCTATAGTGTTTATTGGAAATCTTCCTTTTAATAGTATTCCAAAAATAGTCATTGCTAATGCACACGAAAGCATCGATAATTTCTCTTTTAAATTATATTTTGTGCTTTGTGTAATTTGTGACATTGTCAATATGTAGTAGTAGAATAATAAAAATTGCAGTGTATATGATACAATGTCTAAGATTATGTTTGTCATATTTATTCCTCCAGTTTAAAAGATGAGTTTATAGGACATTTCAATCCATTTTCAAAAATAATAGTATTTTTTTTATGGTCAACAGTTGATATAAATTCTTTATTTATAATATATGATCTGTGACACTTTACAAAGTTGTTTGGCAATGAATCTAGTAATGCATCTAAAGTTACTGTAGATGAATATGTGCCTGATAATGCATAGATGTAGCTCTTGTTTTTTATCTTTTCTATGTACACAATGCTGTTTATTTTAACAACTAAACTTTGGTTTAAATGCAAAAACTTGCTGTTTTTTATAGAAAATTCATCTATCAGTCTATCTACAAAATTATCGATTAAATTTTTATTAATAGGTTTTAATAAAAAATCAAATGTTTTGCTTTCAAAAGAAAGAGGCATATATCTAAAATTAGCAGTTAAAAACACAAGGTAAAAATCCTTGTTTATTTTTCTTAAATCATTTGCAAAATCTATACCATTTTTACCGGTATTTTTGAAAATAATATCTAGAATCAATATATCTATTTCTTTTTGTTCTATAGCTTTGTAAATTATATCTTGTCTATCTGTAATAATTGTTACTTTAGCATCAAAAGATTTTTTGATAAATTGATCTTCTAAAATCTTAGCAATACCCTTAGCACAATCGATTTCATCATCACAAATGGCAATTTTATACATAGATAGATTACCCCCCTATATAATGCATTATATAACAAATAATGTTAAAAGTCAACAAGTTTTTTGAAATACTTAATTAAATTGTAAAAAAATGTAAATCAAATATTATAGAATAAAAACAGTTCAATATAATATAATTAAATAGGGGGTATTTTAGCTTGAAAATGAATAAAAAAGAGAAGAAAAAATGGTATAAAGAAATTATAAAAAAAGATAAGGTGAAAGAGATATCTTCAAAATTTAGAGATGTGTTTTCTGAAATGGTTGATATACCTAATTATATAATATCAAATTCAAGTAAAATAACCATGATAGATAACAATAATATTCTGATAGAGGGTTACAAAAATGTTGTAGATTATTATTTGCATTATATTAAAATACGTGGAAATAATTTGGAAATTGTTATTGATGGTAAAAATTTAGATATAAAAGAAATTACAGATGAAGATCTTGTTATAACTGGTACAATATACAGTGTTAATTTTAAAGAATAAGAGGTGTTAAGGTGAAATTAAGTGATAAAGTAAAAAATATAACAGGAGTATTAACAGTAGAAATACAGGGATTTTTTACAGAAAGATTTATTAATTTATGCAAAATAAACAATATAAAAATATGGGATATAAGAAATGTTGTAAGTGGAGTTGTTAGATTTAATATACATATTTCAGATTTTAAAAAATTAAGAAGTATTGTTAAAAAGACAAAATGTAAAGTTACTATAAAAACAAAAAAAGGAATATATTTTAAGTTGTTTAGATATAGAAAAAGAAAAGTATTAGGATATTTAATTATAGCACTAATATTAATATTTATGCTATCAACATGCTTTATATGGAATATAAATATTAGTGGTAATAGTAGAATTTCAACAGATATAATACAAGGTAAATTAAAAGAATGCGGTATATATGTTGGTAGATTTAAACTTGGAATGAATAAGATTGAAGTTTTAAAAGATATAAGATCAGCACTGCCTGATATTACATGGGTTGGAATGGAAACAAGAGGTACTGATATAGAAGTTAAAGTTGTTGAGAAAGTAATATTAGAAGATAAAGATAAGCAAGACGATAGAATTGGAGATATAATATCGACTTGTGATGGTATTTTAACTAGAATAATAGCTGAAAATGGCACGGCACTTTTAAAAGAGGGAAGTTATGTTCAAAATGGCAACATATTAATTGAAGGTAAGATGCATAGCAAAATATTAGGAGAAAGTTTTGTTCATGCTAAAGGAATTGTAAGAATAAATACTGAGTATATATTTGAGAAAGAGTATAAATTCACAAATATAGTAAAAGAATATAAAGAAAAAAACAAACATTCAGTAGGTTTTTCTTTCAATTCTAAAGAAACTTTTATTAATTATTTGAATAATGAAAAGAAATATGATAAACTTAAAGCAAGCAAAAGTTTTAATATATTTGGAAATAGTGTAACTCTTGATTGGTATACTTTTACTGAATACACAGAAAAAGAAGTTACTGTTACAAAAGAAGAAATATTAACTGAGGCAAATAGTAATGCTCAGGTATATATTAATGATATAATTAAAACATTAGATAATGGAAATTTAATAGACGAAAAAGAAGAAATAGTAGATAATTTAGATTCAATAATATACAAAAAAACATTTACCGTAAACGAGAGAATAGGTAAGTTTGTAGAAAGGGTGCAGTAATAATGTTACATTTAAATCTTGATGATACAGTATTAAAAGCAGCGCAAGATATAGAAAAAGATGCTATAAATAAAATTATAGAGATAGCATTAGAACAAGATAATATTACTAATAAAGACATATACATTTCGATTGAGTGCGTTAGTAAAAATGAAATAAAACAACTTAATAAGGAATATAGAAATGTAGATAAAGAAACAGATGTATTGTCATTCCCTATATTTACAAAAGAAGAACTAATGAATATTAAATTTGATCAAATAGAATTAGGTGACATAGTAATATGCCTTGATGTTGTTAAACAACAATCAATTGAATATGATACTGGTATGAAAAGAGAATTGTTGTATATGATAACACATGGTATATGTCATCTACTTCGGATATGATCATGAAATAGCAGAAGACAAAACAATAATGAGAGCGAAAGAGGAAAAAATATTAAATATGATTGGAGTAAGCAAATGAAAAAAACAAGTGAAGAAAAAGAAGCCGAAAAAGAGCAACATTTAGAAAAACTTAAAAATCGTAAGAACAAAAATTTCTATACAGCTATTGGACATGCAATTGATGGTGTTGTTTGTGCATTTAAAACAGAGAGAAATCTAAGAATTGATTATATTATTGGACTATTTGTGTTAATTGCCAGTTTGTTTTTTGATTTCACTAAAACAGAATTTGCATGTTTGTGTTTAACAATAGGATTTGTTATATTTGCTGAAATGATTAATTCAACAGTAGAATATGTAGTTGATTTAATAACAGATAAATTTGATGATAGAGCAAAAGCCGCAAAAGATATAGCAGCTGGTGGAGTATTTGTATCATCACTTGTAGCAATTGTAGTATCATATTTTTTATTTGTGGATAAAATTTATTTAGCTACTAACAATGTGCTTAGTACCATACTTAGCTCAAAGTTATATGTTCTATTTACTATAATGTTTGCTACAATAATTTTAGCTGTTATACTAAAGGGAATGTTTAGCAAAAAGAAGGATTATGTAGTTTCATATCCTAGTGCTAGAGTAACACTTGCTTTTGCCATGACAACATATGTATATTTAGTTACTAAAAGTATGTTTGTTGGAGGGGTATCGTTTATTTTAAGTATAATTATAGCTCAAATTAAAATTGAGAATGAAAAGACTAAATTTATATACATGATTTTTAGTGCATTACTTGGAACATTACTAGTTCTTATAATATATCAAATAGTATTACTTAAACCATTTTTAATAAATCTTCTTTTAAATTATATTAATTAATAAAATCACTAGTGCATGAATATAATGTACTGGTGATTTTTTATGATTGATAAATTTAAAAATAATAGTAAAACCAATATAAAGGTTATAATTATTATATTAATTATTATAGCGACATTTAAAGTATTATACAATTTAAATTCAAATTGTATAATAGAAACTAAAGATGAAAATATAAAGGAAACAATTAGTCTTAGTGCAGTCGTAAGCCAAGAAGATTATGTACTCCAAAGGATTAACGAAAAATATAAAAATTCTAATATAGAAGTATATTACCCAGTAACTAAATATGAAGTACTAAATAAAGAAGTACATAATATAATTGATACAAAAATTTCTAAATTTAAAGAAAGTATAAAAGATAATGTTGAATACTCCATGTTTATTAATTTTGATTTATATAAATATGATAGTTACATTGGATTTGTATTTCATGTACTTGAAGATGTAGCAGGATTACACCCCAATACATATATATTTGTAGTTAATTATAATATAAAAGATAATTATATTATTAATATTGATACATTAGTTAGTAAGAATAATAATATACTAAATTTGATGTCAAAGTACGCATATACAACTTTATTAAACAACGATAAATTTAAAGAAATAAACATGCCATATATGTTAGCAAGTGGAACTAAAGCTATTAAAACTAATTTTAAAAATTTTACATTCACAAAAGAAGGATTAACTGTTTTCTTTGAGAAATATCAAATTGCACCATATGCATACGGTGAATTTTGGATATCTATTCCATATTTAGAGTTAAATTTAACGATAAATGAGTAAAATATAAAAATAAGTAAATAATATTACTGGTGGTAATATGTTCCAAATAATTTTTCTGATTGTTATATTATTTGTTTTTTCTTTATTCTTCATTAAAGTAAAAATAGAAGTAACTATGGAAGAAGAACTATGTATAGACGTAAGTATTTTAAAATATCTAAAATTAAAACGAATTACATTTAATGAAGATGAAATAAAAGAGATTAAAACAACAAGTCAAAAGGTGGCCAAAGAGGAATTTAAAAACTATTTAAAAAATATAGAATTTACTGATGCGAAATTGTTTATCAAAAGTCTTAAAGAATTACTAAATAAAGTAAGAATCGAAAAACTTGATTTTTCATTTAACATTAATATTGATGACTATATTTTAAATTCATATATAGTAACTTTTGTAAATTCAGTTGTAGCAATTATGATTAGTAAAAATATAGAAAAAATAAACACAGAAAAACTAAGTTATGTTATTACCTCAAACGAAAAAAAAATAAAGTTAAATTTAAAATGTATAATGTATGGTAAATTAGCAAATATTATATTTGTATCAGGAAGGATAATATACTATGCTTTTAAATTAAAAAAGAGAGGTAATGATAAACATGGAAAAGGAACATCCAATAGAAAGTCTAATGGTAACAGCAATGACGTCGCTAGAGTCAATGGTTGATGTTAATACAATAGTAGGAGATATTGTAACAACATCTGATGGAACTGTTATAATACCCGTATCAAAAGTATCATTTGGATTTGCAGCAGGAGGAAGTGAATTTAATACAAATAAGTTAAATAAATATTCTGAAGTTGCTAAACTTCCGTTTGGCGGAGGAAGTGGAGCAGGTGTAAACATATCTCCAATGGCATTTTTAGTAGTAAAAGATGGCAGTACAAATTTACTTACGTTAAATAATACAACACCTGTAGATAAATTAGTTGAATTGATTCCAGACTTTATGGATAAAATCAATAGTTTCATAAATAAGTCTTTTGATAAAAACAAACATAATAATGATGATAATGATAGTGATATAGATATAGCAAGTGAAGAATAAAATATAATAAGGTAGATGAATTTTTCTACCTTATTATATTTTTAACTATTTGTACAAGCTATATTTGATTTATCATATTTTTTTAAACTATATCATAAAATATATAGGAGGGGTAACAATGGAAGAAATAATAGAAACAATGGATGATGTAGCGAAGGAGAATGAAGAATAATGAAATATATAACAAAATTGCCATTTGAGGGTATATTCAAAGTAACGTATCCATATGGTACAGTCGATAGTAGATATGCTAGTGGAAGACACGATGGTATAGATATGAGTAGTTCAGCAAACCCAAATGTATATAGCATTTGTAGTGGAACTGTATCATATGCAGGTTGGGAAAACATAAACAATCAAAAACAAGGATTTGGAATGTATGTATCAATAAAATTTGATATAAATAGTAGTGGATACAAAAAGGTATTCTTAGCTCATTTGCAAAGCATAAGCGTATCTGTTGGTCAAAATGTAGGTCCTGAAACAATTGTTGGCGTTATGGGTTCAACTGGTTATTCTACTGGACCACATACTCATGTTGAAATAAGGGAATATGATTCAAATAATAATTTGCTTAAAAAATTAAATCCAGCTAACTATATGGGTATTCCTAATGTAATAGGGACTTATGATAGTAGTAATTATAGGATTACAATTGAAGAAAATAGTAAAGTATATGCTTTGGGAAGTTATAAAATAAACTCGTCAAATGGAGTTAATGTGAGAACTGGACCAGGAATAAATTATGAAATAAAGAAGATAACAGAATTATCTGTAGATGCACAAAAAAAAGGTGGATATGTAAATGATACGATTTTCGATGTTTTAGAAATACAAGGCAGTTGGGGAAGAACTCCAAGTGGATGGGTTTCGCTTGATTATGCTACTAAGTTATAAATTTAAGAAGAGTTAGTTCAAACTAACTCTTCTTTTACAAATATAAGTATGAAAGTTTGAGTTCGTCGAAATATGTCGAATTTCAATTGACATAAGTACGAAGTCATGATATAATGTAACAATTGAATTATTAAATTCCCAAAAAAATTTTTAGGAGGTACGAAAAATGAAAAACTTAAATTTAAAAGGTATCAATGCTCGGATTATCGCGATTATATTAGGTCCAATTATTGTTATTAGTTGTTCTGTTGTTTACATGACAATGTTGAGTATTAATGAAACTCTATATTCTCGGATTCATGAACAGCTTAGTGATAATGCAAAAACTGGAGTAAACCTTATGGATACTATGTATCCGGGAGATTGGAAACTTGATGGTGACAAATTATACAAAGGAGACAAACTATTAAATGGATCTACAGAAATAGTAGATTCAATTGACAAAGCAATTGGTATAACTGTATCAATTTTTGCAAAGGACACAAGGATATCAACCAATGTAACTGATAATGGCAATCGTATTTTGGGCACAAAGGCACAAGAAAATGTTGTTGAAAAGGTTCTGAATAAAGGCGGAGAATATGTTGGTAGTGTGAAAGTTAAGGATATTGGTTATGAAGCAATGTATGTACCACTTAAAGATAACAAACAAAATGTTGTAGGGATGTTCGTTGTAGCTGAGAAGAGTGACTTCGTAAGTGAAGAACTTTTCAATCATACGAAAAATATTATCTTACTTGTTATTGGTCTTTTAGTTATCGCTATTGTAATATCTATGACACTAACTAGAAGAATTGTAAAAAGAATAGTAACTGTTGTAGAATCTATGGTTGTTATAGGTGGAGGAGATTTTACCGTTCGTAGCAATATAAAATCAGGTGATGAAATACAGTTACTTTCAGATACTCAAAACAAGATGGCTGAAGACTTAAGTACACTTGTTTTGAAAATAAGAGAAATATGTACAGAATTATCTTTTTCCTCTGATACATTAGCAGCAACTTCACAAGAAACAACTGCAACAACTGAAGAAATTTCAAGAGCTTTAAATCATATAGCAGATACAACAACTACCCAAGCTCGAGAAACTGATAAAGGTTTAAACAAAACTATGGAGCTATCTAGTAATATACAAAAAATATCTAGTTCTATAGGTGGTATTATATCAATGTTTAATTCAGCATCTATTTTAAATGTCAAAGGTTTAAAAGTTGTTGAATTATTATCAAAGAAAACTGAACAAAGTAATGAAGCAGCGGTAAGAGTTAACACAGCTATTAGTGAAATGGATATTAGTTCACAAAAAATCAGTATCATTATGAATACAATAACAGAAATTGCAAGTCAGACTAATCTTCTTTCGCTTAATGCATCTATTGAAGCAGCGAGAGCGGGTGATGCAGGACGTGGATTCTCGGTAGTTGCAACAGAAATTAGAAAGCTAGCAGAACAATCTGCTACTGCTGCAAGAGACATAAGTAATATAATAAATGGAATTCAAACTCAATCTAAAAAAGCTGTTTCTGAAATGAATATAACTAAGGTTGTAGTAACAGATCAGGGAAAAGCAGTTGAGGAAACAAAAGAAATATTTGGAGAAATTTCAAATACTATTTTGAATTTAAAAAATGAAGCGGATAAAATTAGTGAAATGAACCAAGCAATGATATCTGAAAAAAATAATATTATAAGTGTCATGGAAGAAATATCTGCATCGGCTCAGCAAAATTCTGCAGCCACACAACAGATATCTGCTTCGTCTGAAGAACAAGTAGCTGGAATGGAGGAAGTTGCAAAAACAGCGGAAAAACTTAATTTTATTGCTAAAAACTTGAATTCAGAAATTGAAAAATTCAAAATTTAATAAATACAAAAATAAAAAAAATAGACAAATGTCTATTTTTTTTTGACTTTAAAATATTATAAAAGAGAAATACACAAAAAGTATAAAATTGTAAAAAAATGAAAATATTTGGTATAATCCTCAGTCAGTTATTGATGCGAGAAAAACAACAACTTTACCAGTTTATATCGATATAAATAATCCAAAAATATATTATATATCTTTAAATGAAATTTCTAAAAAGGTAATAGATTTAAGATAGTTATTAGTTAAAAAGAATGGTGCAAACTATTCTTTTTTTTACTTGATAAATAAATGTATTTGTAATATAATATATTATTAATAAGGAGGTACACATATGTCAGTTATACGAATTCAGAATTTGACTAAAGACTATGGAAATAACAAAGGTGTTTTTGATATTTCTTTTGGCGTGGAAAAGGGTGAAATATTTGGATTTCTTGGACCGAATGGTGCAGGTAAAACCACAGCTATTAGACACGTTTTGGGATTTTCAAGACCACAGAAAGGTAAGACTTTTGTAAACGATTTAAATAGTTGGGAACATTCACATCAAATACAAAAAGATTTAGGATATCTACCAGGAGAAATAGCATTCCCTAATGATATGACAGGAATACAATTTATACATATGATGGCTGATATGAGAGACTTAAAAGATATGAGCAAAGCTAATGCTTTAATTGAAATGTTAGAACTTGATCCAAGTGGTGATTTAAAGAGAATGTCAAAAGGTATGAAACAAAAGATAGGTATTGTTTGTGCGTTTATGCACGATCCTAAAGTATTAATACTAGATGAACCAACTAGTGGATTAGATCCACTCATGCAAAGAAAGTTTATTGAACTAATAAAGGAAGAAAAAAAGAGTGGTAAAACAATTTTAATGTCCTCTCACATGTTTCAAGAAATAGAGAATACATGCGACAGAATTGCAATTGTAAAAAATGGAAAAATCATCTCAATAGTAAATAGCAAGGAAATAAAAAACAGAGAACAAAAACAATTCGAGGTAGGGGTTACAAATAAAGATGATATAGATAAAATAATAAAAGAAGATTTAATATTTACTGAAATAGATAAAGATAAATCTAGAGTGAAAATACATTTTGATGATAAAGATACTAATAAATTTATTAAAATTTTATCTAATTACGATATTACTTATTTCAAAGAAATTAAATTCACTTTAGAAGATTACTTCATGCATTTTTATGGAGGTGAAAAATAATTATAAATATTCATTTATTAAAACAAACAATTAAATCCAATTACAAAATATTATTGATATTTACATTTGCTTTATCAGCTTTCGTAACTATAGTTACAGGTGTATTTACACCAGATAAACTAAATGGAATAGAAAACATTGCTAAAAATACACCAATTAGTGCTATTATCGGAAGTAATAATTCACTAGTTGGATTTATATCAAATGCATTCTTTGGAATGATGGGTAGTATTCTTCCTATGATTTATGTTATAATCATAGCAAATAAGCTTATTGCATCACAAGTAGATAAAGGTTCAATGGCATACATATTATCTACACCTATAAAAAGAAATCAAGTAACAATTACACAATCAGTATATTTAATAGGATCATTAATATTTATGTTTGCAACTATTACAACTGTTGGAATTATAGCCAGTAAAATATTTCAACCAGATGCATTAGATATTAAGACATTTATATTAGTAAATATTGGATGTCTTTTGTTACACTTTGCTACAAGTGGAATTGCTTTCGCTTCATCTTGTATATTTAATTTAAGTAAAAATTCTTTAGCTGTAGCGTCGGGAATTCCAATAACTTTCTTTATATTTAAATTAGTTGCTGAACTTTCAAGTGATCTAGAATTTTTTAAATATTTTACAATAAATACATTATTTGATACAAAAGCAATTATGGCAAGGGATGGATATTTAACTAACTTCGCTATTCTAATTACAATAGGAATAGTTCTATATTTGATAGGTATAAAGGTATTTAAAGAAAAAGATTTACCGTTATAAGTAATTAATTATACTATATTTAGTATTTAAAACAAGTATATAAATTTAGCTAAAGTTCGAAAAAACGGATAAACTTAAATAAAAGTTTATCCGTTTTTATGTACTAAATTATAATTTTTTTCCTTCATACAAAATCCTTAAATAGTGGTTTACCTCTCTTAAATCATGTTCTGCAGGTAGTGGTAAAATCATAGATTTAACTTTACAATTTATAATATCAATAACGGCTTGAACATAAAATTCTTTGTATTTTATTAGTTCTTGTAAACTTCTATTCATTACATTAGTAATTTCATTTGGATTATTTCTAGCGTTTTTTGCATCATTTGCAAGTTTGTCAAAAACATCACCAAATTCAAAGGAAATTTTAACCAATTCTTTCTCCTTAGGGTCCAAAAGATGGGCTGTAAATTCACCATGATCACTCATGTTTTCATTCCAAAATATCATTTGATCATTAATTGAGTATAAAGTAGGAATCAGATTCATATTTTGTAAAGCTTGTATATCTTCTACATAACGCCTATTTTCTTCTATAATATGATCTAGTCTATCTGGATAAATATTTACAAAAATTTCGCATTTTGAAATACTTTGAAATATTCTAGATTGAAAAGCTATTATACGATTGGTAATATCAATAGCATATTTGTTTAAAACTAACATTTGATTATTTGATATTGGCTTATACATCATATTAACTGTTGTTAAAATATACTGTTCGTTTAAAGTTAAATTACTATAAATTTTTAAACCTGTATAATATTCAGTTAGTTTCTCAGCATTATATGTATACTTTGTTGTTAGTTCGTTTGAACTCAATGCTTCTTGACTTACATGTCCATTTGAGATAGACATTATTAAACATAAAAAATTTAACGCTTCGTTTCTTAAAGCTTTAGCTTCTCTTGATAAATCAGAGTTTGATGGCGATAAAGCTTGTAGAATAAATATAAGATGTTCTTCAGTAATTCTCATAAAAAAAAGATGCAGATCTATAGATTTATTAATAAATAAGTTGTTTGTTGGCATATTATCACCTCACTTAATAGTAATATATGAAGAAAAAAGAAGCTTGTTACTAAACAAGTATTAAAAATAAAAAATAATCGTAAATAAAAAAGAGGCTAAACCTCTTATTTATTTACGATTAAATTATTTATATAGTTACTTATAGTTCTATTATCGTTATTTGCTAATTGTTCTAGTTTTGTTAAGACATCTTTATCTAAAGTGATCTGAATTCTTTTCTTGTTTTCATTAATCATTTATTTTACATCCCCTTTTAAAAATGTAACAATGTCTTTGTTATAAACTCTAGTAAGATACTCTTTACCATTTTGTTTGTTTAAAAATGAATCCCAAGTGCCAAATTCGTTTGCTCCTGTAGTTTGCCATTCATATTTATGTTTATTCTTAATTATATATGTTTTTTCAACAGCCGTATTATCAGTATCAATAGATATGTAATCATATTCTATTCCGCCTATTTTTACATTTTCAAATTCTTTTATCATTATAAGTTCTCCCTTTGTGCCTCAACACTTGCTTTTTAAAGAAGCATAACTTTTTTATTAATACAGTATATCACTAGTGTTACACTTTGTCAATGATTTTATATAAATATACTATTAAACCTTGAATTTTAGCCATTTTATATTATGTTATTAGATAAAAAGATATAATTAATATTATTGACAATTATTTAATCATGGTATATAATTTGAACTAATAAGTAAAGGAGATATATTTATGAAAGTAGCAGTAATGTATTATTCATTGGAAGGAAATACAAAGAAAGTTGCAATGAAAATATCAGACAAGTTAAATGCAGATATATATGAATTAAAAGAGGTTAAAAGTATAGTTCCTAAAACAGGATTTTTAAAGTATGTTTGGGGTGGAAAGCAGGTTGTAATGAAAGAAAAGCCTGATTTAGAAGAGTTAAATATTAACATCGATGAATATGATTGCGTTTTTATTGGAACACCTGTATGGGCATCTACATATTCACCAGCTATTAGAAGCTTTTTAAGTAAATACACTATAAAAGGAAAAAAGATAGGAATTTTTTGTTCTCATAGTG
>Ga0209123_1002989_pt1 | contig 13327 bp, 13 predicted proteins | sample BarGraIncu00431A_FD_184500 | JGI IMG/M metagenome (GOLD analysis project Ga0209123, IMG submission 184500) | Arctic peat soil microbial communities from Barrow, Alaska, USA - Barrow Graham LP Incubations 004-31A (SPAdes) (version 2) | ecosystem: Environmental > Terrestrial > Soil > Wetlands >...
TTGTTAAGCACTTTGCCGCTTCAAAATGATTTACTTTAGGTTGAACTCCGAAGGAATATCCTCTCCATTCAAAATCAAAATTTTGAGTTACAAATTGATTTTCTTTTTTATATTCATTTACAATACCAGCTTGAAAGCTTAAAAACTTATTTACAAGAGTCCGCTGAAATTTTTCAAATTCTGCTCCAAGACTTCCGTTTATAGTTCCAAGAACATTCGGGAAGTCTTCCCATGAATTAATTCTATTGCTCCAATAAGATAAACCAAATTCATCATTCAAATCGTTTATATTTGGAAACTTATTTCTTAAATATTTAATAAATGAAAGTTGTACATTTACCCCTGATGTATCATAATGCTTAGTTTCATTATCAAGTTGAAATCCTATAACGCATTTTCTTTTGCTTACTCTTTCCATTATCTTTCGAATAATTCTCTCTGCATAAAATAAGTAAGTAGGATTCGTAATATCCATGTTTTGTCTTGTACCATAAACGCCTTCTCCATTCTTGGTAACTGCAAGTACCGATGGACATTCTTTTACAAGCCATGTAGGTATTGCATATGTAGGTGTTCCAATAATAACACTTATTTTTGCATCCTCCATAGCATCGATAACTCTATCTATATGTTTAAAATCAAACACTCCATTTTGTGGTTCAACACTACTCCATGTTGATTCAGCAATTCGTACAACATTAATAGATGCGTCCTTCATCATTTTAATATCTTCATTTAGTCTGTCATACGGCATATATTCATCATAATAGGCAACTCCAAAAAGTAATTTTTTCATTATTCCACATCCTTTATTTTAATTTTATTGAAATAGTTCTTAATCTCTAGTTGCATTGATTTTTTTAATATAATATACTTTAGTTATATTTTATATTAAATCATCACTGAGTTGTTAACCTTTTCACCAATGCATTAATTATACCAATTTTTTAATAACTAAATCAGTAATTTTATTGACCTAATTAAGGTTGTTTTTTGTTTATTATTTTAAATAGATTATAATTAATGTAATTATCTAAGTTTAAAAAATCGTAGGAGGTTATATGGAATTTAAACATGAATTAGTTAAAGCAAATGAAGATATTAGTGTTATGTTTCTTAATATGACTGATGCCGCTAGAGTTATACCCAAACATTGGCATAATCATATGGAGATTATATATATTTTAGATGGTTATCTTAAAGTTGATATAAACAATTCTTCATTTTTAGTTGAAGAAGATGACCTAATAGTAATAAGCCCTAGAGATATTCATTCCACAACTCATAAAAATAACAATACATCTATACTTTTACAAATTCCTTATGAAATTTTAGAAAATAACATTTATAATTATCAAAGTATTCATTTTGAATGTAATCCTTCTATGGAAGACTCTAGAAAAAATATTTATCAAAACGAGATAAAAACTTTATTAAAATCTTTCGCAGAGATTTATCAAAATCAACCTCTTGGTTATAAACTCAAAATTAATAGTTTGATCTTAGACTTACTATTCATTTTAGTAAATCAATTTAGTGTTTATTTACCAGAATTAAATATAAAAAAAACAGACCGTTATTTAGAAAGATTATCTTTAATTACGAAATACATAAAAGATAATTATAAGGAATGTATAAGTTTAGAACTTATCTCATCTAAGGCTGGATTAAATCCGGAATATTTTTCGAGATTTTTTAAAAAATATATGGGAACAACCTTTTTGAAATATTTAAATAGTATAAGACTCGAGCACTTTTACGTTGATTTAAATAACTCTGATTTTAGTATCTCTGAACTTATCGAAAAAACTGGTTTCACAAACTACAAAATGTTCATGAAAATATATAAAGATACTTATGGATGTACTCCAGGCGAAACTCGAAAACTAGCAATAAAAGCGAATATAAAAAATTCTACTAATAATTTATAAAACCAAGGCACTTTAAAATCATGCTAAAGTACCTTGTTTTTTTATCTTGCAGAAGAATTGATTTCTTAAATATAATATATTTAACTATTACACATTTCTTATTAAGTTCTTTTAACTTATTAAATCTTATTTGTAGCATTTCTGCTTTTTAATTCTTTTAATATACTTGGATATTCTTTATCTAATTTATAACCAAATAATATAACTATTGTAACAATTGTTAATACAAGAGGTATATATATATAGGCCGCTTTTACTGCAATTATCGCTGAAGCTGTTTGAGTTGTTGCGCCCCCAGCATAACCTCCTATTGCAAGAACCCATCCAAATATTGCTGAACTTAATCCATTACCTACTTTTTGTCCAAAACTTGATGCACTATTTATTAAACCCTCTGTTCTTATTCCAGATTTCCACTCCCCATACTCAATAGTATCAGATACCATTGCAAACATTGAAGCCGCTATTCCCGCACCACCAAGTCCTCTAATTATATTGCCAATGAGTACAAACTGAAAATTATCTCCTGCTATCATTATAATTATATATGCTAGTACTGTTATAGCAGATCCACCAATTAAAACATTTCTTTTCCCGTGTTTTTTTACAAATTTAGCCACTATAAACATAGCAATTATTTGTGATACAGTCATCGCCATTACTAATTGACTAACATACTCTTGATTGCCTAGTATTAATCTAGCAAAATAAATAGTAGCTGCACCATTTATACCCATAGCAATAAATATTAATACTATTGTTATTGTAATTATTATCCAATACTTATTATTAATTAACGCTTTAAATCCAACTTTTATTGGCACATTTTCCTTTGATTCATTTGCAATAGTGTTTCCTGTTCTTTCTCTTGTTCCCAAAAACGTTATCATAAAAAATACAATCGATATCATCCCGAACAAAATAAATGTATAAGTCCATGCTCTTGCATCATTTCCAAAGAACTTAACAACTGGTAATGTACATGTTGTTATAAACAAAGTTCCTACAGTTGCAAGTAGCATTCTATATATATTTAATACTGAACGTTCATATTGATCTTGGGTAATAAGTGCATTTAAAGTTGCATATGGTAGATTTATTGCTGTAAATATTATAGTAAACACTAAATTATAACTTATAAATATATATACAAGTTTACCTGTTTCTCCAAAGCTTGTAGGAACTGAAAATAGTAATGCAGCTCCTATAGCATATGGTATCATCATCCTTAGTATCCACGGCCTTGCTTTTCCATATGGTGATTTTGTTCTATCAATTATAACTCCCATTATCAAATCACTTATTCCATCTAATAAACGTGAAACTAGCATTATCGTACCTACAGCTCCTGCACTTACTCCAATAACATCTGTATAATAGAACAATAAAAACATTGACATCGCAGAGTATATTATATTACTTGCTAAATCTCCACACCCAAAAGCCAATCTTTCTTTAACACCTACAACTGGATTTGCATTTTTATTAGTAAAATTTTTAAATAACATTTTAATTTCTCCCCCATATACTGCTTTATTCGTATCATGTCTAAATTCAATAGAGAATTAGCAGTCTAAAATTTATTATATATACCTAAGCCTCCACATAAAATGTATTTACAGAATGCTCTTTTATAACTGTGGAAAAAGTAATTTTCTTATGTTTAAATGTAAACTCGCGGTCATTATCCATAGCATTTCCTACAATAACTACAATATCACCATTAGGATTTTCAAATACAATAGAATTTGAGGTCCAATGACCTTTAGTTACTATTTTTTTTGCACCAGGCTTTACAAAATGCGAAAAATGTTTCATCACATAGAATTCAGGCTCATAAATAACTTCTTTAGTTTCTTCATCTATTGTAATCATTGAATTTTGTTCCCATCCCCAAGTACTTACTCCGCCTTTTGGAAGTATCATATTCCAATATGCATAGCTTTCAACATTATGTTGAATATAATGCCAAAATAGTCCAAAAACATATTCTGCATGCTCCCATGTGTTTTTTCCATCTCCACATTCGTTTTCAGTTTGCATAAGTCTTATTTCAGGATAACTTAATTCGACCTGCTCAATTACATGTTTACCACCCCATTGAAATCCTGCTCCACTTATATACTTCCTTGCATCTTTATCAGACAATACGGTATTGATACATTGATCATAAAACTGAGAGAACGGAGCCCCACCTTCAAGCATAAAATCTACAAACGGTCCATTAATTGTACCAAGCCATATTTCAGTATCCATGCCCTTCTCTTTAAATATTGGTCCAAGATAATTTTTTATAAAATCTCTCATTTCTTTTCCAGTCCACATGCAAGATGGAAATTTTTGATCTGCGTGAGGTTCATTTTGAATGTGAATTTGCTCAATAATTACTCCTTCTTTTTTATATGCCTCTATATATTTAATAAAATAATTTGCATAACTTTGTAAATTTTTTTCTTCAAAAAGTAACGTTCCGAAATTATAAGCTTTCTTTGTTTTCATCCACGTTGGCGGACTCCAAGGTGAAGCAAAAAATGATATATCAGGATTACGATTTATTGCCTCTTTAACGTATGGTAATAAATTTTCTTTGTCTCTTTTTATACTGAAATCTTCTAACTCATAATCGCCACTAGTTTCATCATAACTATGCCACTCTAATGCATAATCACTAGCTCCCATTGGCAAACGTCCTATATTAAAATTGCACCCTTCCTTCGTAAATAATGAATCTAAAATTGATTTACGTTTGTCCTCATCCAATTGTTTTAATACATCAAAGCCAATTTCATTAAAGCATCCACCAAACCCTTTTATGGTTTGCTTTATATTAGGTGTTGTTTCTAAAGTATCTTCATATTGAATATTGTTTACCTGTCCTTCTTGCCAATAAACTTTATCAATGCTATAAATGTGTTTAACTTTGCTCATCTAATTACCTCCCTATATAATAATAGAACTTCTATTTTGTTTAGCTTTTAACATCTTCTACAATTATTATTTTAACAAATCAAACGTTTTCAGTTAAGTACGTTTACTGACACAAATGTAGTATATTTTTGACTTTATACTATATTTATCTCAATTAGCATCAAATAATGTTACAGTTTCATATAATTCATTAAATAAAAACACCGCTAATCGTAGTTCTATTATCCTACGATTAGTGGTGTTTTTTATTTTTATTGGTTAATCAAATTAAAAAGAGTCGTAGAGCCATAATGGTTACCTGCTAACGGTTACTTATCACTAACTAACACCTTTTCACCGTGGTTCCCAATCCAACACTTAATATTGGGATATTTAACGCCTAGATAATCACTAAACAATAATGGATCTTCGCTATTACCAGAAAACATTTCATAATGTCCTGGCACAACAAGTCCTGGACTAACATTGCCTGCCAAATCCACAGCCTCTTGATACGTCATATTCCCGATAATATTTGCAGCATATTTTTTAGCATCTCTTCCGTTTATAGGGATAAACATTACATCTATCTTACTCCATTTTTTCAACTTAGAATGTAGCCCTTCATATATGCATGTATCTCCAGAGTGATATAATACTTTACCACTACCTTCAATTATGAATCCTAAATATGGATAGCTCCCTGTAACAGCATCTTGATCTAAAAATTCATGAGCAGATGCTACTGCTGTTATTTTTATTCCTCCGAGAGTTATAGATGTTGAATCATCAAGGCCAACAAACCTATCCTCTGGTATATTTAAATCTTTTGACAGTCCCTTAATTAAAAGATTTGGAACTACAAACTTTGCCTTTTGAGAACTCAAAGATATTTGATTCCAAGTCGCCCTATCTATATGATCAGTATGGTCGTGACTTCCAAATATAAAATCTGCATTTATAACTTCCTCTGCCCTAAGTAGCGGTGGTATATTCCTGCCTGTGTGCTCGGATAAAAACGCATCCAAATAAATAACTGTTTCTCCTAATTTCACTACATAACCCATTTGTCCAAGCCACCAAAATGCCATGTCCCCTTTTTCTAAATCGCATCTATTAATTTCTTCTATAAGATCTAATCCATTTTTCATAAAATCACCACTTTCTAATAATTTTTTTGGTTTCTAACATAAAATTCAAATTGTTTCTATAAAAATATTTTACCATAATATTCATGTTTTAAAATTATATTTAATAAAAATATTAATAATATTATAATTATTAATAGAGTTTTAGAAAGCTTCATTTTATGTTAACAATTACTTCTTTGTTTTGCCACTATAATGACATAAACAATTGTTATTATAAGTACATAGAAAGTAATTGATTTTTTTTAATTAGAGCCCCCTTTAATTAAATATAAATTTAATATAGACCCTTAAGAAAACTGGTGTAATTTAACCAGTTTTTTTTATTGTTTAATATATTATTAAAATTATGAAAGTACATTAAAATTTTAAAATTGGGAAGTCTATTACTATAACAATAAAGATGCTCTTATGTAAATATTATTTAATGTCTAGAAGATATAAGGGAGGCCTATTCATGGACTATTCAAAATTAAAAGAAGTTAATGGAATAAACCACGTTGGAGATGTTCCAAGTGCGAAGAAAGGAATCGTTGATTTTCTTTCTGGCGAAGACAGATATAAAAGTTCAATACCAGAAGGTCAACTTAATTCCTACAAAAAAGGGCGTGAAATAGCCGTAGAAATTGAAAATATTTTAAACACAGATCAAAGGGCTTATTAAATTAAATAATTTTCAAATAAAGGTACAGAATTTTATTTCTGTACCTTTATTTCTGTATCTTTATTTCCACATGTTTTATGGATAGTTATAATTCATGGAATAAGTTGATATAACATTGTTTCATTATGATTTTTGAACGTTACATGCCTGCATTCCTTTTGGTCCATCTACTACTTCAAATTGTACTTCCTGACCCTCATGTAAATCCTTTCTTGGTCCCTGCTCTTTTATTGATGAATGATGAACAAATACATCTTCACCATCTTGAGCTGATATAAATCCATATCCTTTTTCAACATCATACCATTTTACTATCCCTGTTATCATAAATTTTCTCCTTCTCATTTTATATTTAAATATAATCTGGCTAAATTGCCTACTTTTAAATTGTTTTTAAAAAAAGCACAAAATATATCAAGTATTATGCTTATTTATTATGCGACAATTTAGAACGTTTAGTAAATCTGTCATTATTTGCATCTATTTTGACACCATTTTCAATCCCAATATCACTTCCATCATGTGGAAACATTTTTCTTAATTCAGCATTGGTCTTTTTATCAGATTTCAAATGACTTTTGTTGTTATCCATAAATATTCCTCCTTCTATTTGTTTTATAATATTAATATAACCCTAATATTATAAAAATATATGTTCAAAAAAAATTTATCAAAAATAACAAATCAGTATGCTAATCCCAATAGCGTTTATGTAAACTATATACTACCGCACCTTCTACAATATAAGGTACCTTTAGTTCACTTAGCCATACTATAATATATAAATTAGAAAGTGGTGGTATGAATGTATATATGTCCATATGATACATCTTGGTTATTAGCCCAAAGGTACAGATCTAATGCTATGGGAGCTAGTAAATCAGAAGTATATTTAAGAAATATCATGCGTATGCTCTGGGAACAACATATTGTCTGGACAAGGATGACTATAATAAGCATAATAAAAGATTTACCAGATCTAGATTTTGTTACAAATCGACTTCTTCAAAACCCCATAGATTTTAAAAAAGTATTAAAACCTTTCTACGGAGATGAAATTGCTTCCCAATTTAGTGATTTATTTACAAGCCATCTTGTAATCGCCGCACAACTTGTTAAAGCAGCTAAGTCTGGCTATAATAATGAAGCTGCTGCTACTGAGAAAAGATGGTACGAAAATGCAGATGAAATTGCAGTTTTCCTCGCTAAAATCAACCCTTATTGGACAGTAGAAAATTGGAAAACGATGCTTTATGAGCACTTGAAAATGACTAAATCTGAAGCTGTTAACATACTTACAAATAATTATGCACAAAGCATCACAGATTACGATGAAATCGAAAAACAGGCTCTTAAAATGGCTGATGTAATGGCAGATGGCATTGTTAAACAATTTCAATACTAATTTGAGTTATAAAATTACTATACTCTACTTAATTAAATTTTTCTTTTCGCAATATGTCAATAATACAAGTACAATATATAGAGGTGGTAATTTAATGGATCAAAAAAAATGTAAGTATATTGATAACTCACTTTTAAAAACTGTTGATATTCCCATAGAGCTATATGAATCTACGATTGGACAATATTTTATTGGATATGCTGATGATTTAGTTTTTGGAAATGGCACAAGTGCCTGGGCAAGATTATACAATCCAATTAATTCCGGCGTTATTTTGCATGTAAATGTCTGGACTGTAACTGATGTTTCAGAATCAGCTTTTCGTGCGCAGTTTTGGTTTAATGCAACTCCCCCTGAGTCAGATATTAATTATGCACTTGTGACTCCTACAAATTTAGTTATCAAACCACAACCTAAAGCGAAGGTAAGATTAGAGTATGCATCTAATGTTACAGGTGACCCAACTGGAGGAATCAAGCCTTTGTAAGACGTGCACAACCTGAAACAACATTGGTAGAAAGCGAAAATGGTAAAATAATTATTGGCGAAGGTGGTAACTTCCTGGTATTCCTATCAAATCCAGAAACACCAGAACTTTTAACTTCAGGTAGAATAGCTTTTGGTTGGTGGGAAGAACGCAAAGACAATAAATGCAAATATAATGATTAATATAATATAAAACACAGTATTTAAAATTATCTAATGCAGCAATTAGTAAATTCTCTTGGCTCATAAACGCCTCGATGGTCGTGAACAAAATGTGCAAACAATTTGTTTTACTAATTGTTTGCTACTACTTTAATAAAATGTTTTAAGAATTCAACTTTTCAGCAATTTTTTTCTGAATATTCTCAACGGTAGATCTATTAAGATTATAGCCTGAGAGACTTACGAGTGCTGCTATAAAGCTTAAACCTGAGCCTATACTTAGCATCAATCCAAGAATAATTACTGTGTTTTCAGCTTGAATAGGCAGGTTAGCATCGAATTTAACTAAATCTAATACAAAACCTATAAGTAGCAATGTTACAGATTGAGATAGTTTATAAAACAATGTTAAACAACCGTAATAGCTCCCTTCAGCCCTTTTCCCAGTATTAAGTTCATCTAAATCAATGACATCTGCAATCATTGAATAAGGCAAAGTAAACAATCCCCCTGTACCAAATCCTGCAATTACAGCAAATGGAATGAAGTAAAATGCATTACCCGTTATATAGTCCTTCATAAACACTAGTATAAGAAAAATTAAGCTACTTATAATGCAAAGTATAATACCTAAAATCATTGAAGGCTTCTTATCTAATCTTTTAGATGCTAGGGCCCATATAGGCTGAGATAATATGGAAATAAGAAGCTGTATTCCAACGATAAGGGCAATCTGCTGACTACTTAGGGAAAATGTATAGGTATATACATGCAATCCTGTATTTGCAACCAGTGCTGATGCTATGTTTGTAAACATAAATGCAAAAGCCACATATCTAAAGCTTTTATTAAGAAATATTTCCTTAAAAGCTGATAGTAGAGTTTTTAGATTTGCACCGCTTACTCCATTATCAGTATGTTCATTAAGGATTGGAATATATTTCTTTGTAGAATAAAAACAAACAAGGGCAAAAATAATAATTAGAATTGATGAAAAAATCCCCATAGAATTATAGGAACCAGGGTTTAGTTGACCTGACGGAAACTCTGGAGTAGAACGAAAAAAAACAAACATTCCAAAAACTGATACAAATGCTAGTCCAAGAAGAAAGAAAATAGTTTTAATACTTTGAATGCTAGTTCGTTCATTGTAATCATTAGATAATTCAGCACCAAGAGCAGTATAAGGAGTTACATAGATTGTGCTAAAGGTTTTGATTACTAATATTAAAAAGAATATAATAGCAAACTTTAAATAATTTGATAATCCTAAATTTATACTCCATAAAAGATAATTAGATATTCCTAGACCTATACCCCCTATAAGTATATATTGATGTCGTCTGCCGAAAAGTTTAGATTTAGTCATGTCTGAAAAGTATCCCATTAAAGGATCAGTGATGGCGTCCCAAATTATACTTAGGCTTACAGCTAGACCAACAAGGCTACCGGGAATATGAAGAATAGCTGTACAGTAAAAAACTAAATAGGTTCCTATAACTTGACTAGAAATACCTGCGCTGAAGTTTCCAGACCCATAACCTATTTTATCTAAAAGAGGGATTTTTCTATTACTACTGATTTGAAATTTATGCAAGATAACACTCCTTCTTTTGTATTATTATTTTAGACAGCTGAAATAACATCTTTAGTCAAATAGCGAATTCATGTTTTTTTACTAGCTTTGTCTTAAGTCGATACGTCGATTCCTCTATGCTGGACAGCTGTAGAAAAGACTATTTGTGTTTCTGTATTTCCAAATTTCTGAAGTTCGTTAATAAATGAATCAAGTTCCGCAGTTGTATGATAAGCGACTGTAATAAGCATTGAATATTTTCCTGTTACACAGTTGCATTCAAGTACATTAGGACATGTTGATACAAATGGATAAAATTCTGGTTTTCGTTTTGGTGACATTTCAAGGTTTATAAATGCCTTAATATTATAACCCAATTTCAGTGGATCAACATGGGCCGAATATCCTGTAATAACTCCTGCCTCTTCTAGCTTTAAAACACGAGTTGAAACAGCTGGGGTTGATAAAAATACCTCATGTGCTAAATGTTTAAGCGAATAACGTGCATTTTTTTGTAAAAGTTCAATAAGTTTCATGTCGATTTTATCCATATATTAGGTGTCAGTAAGAGTCATCCTATTTAAGCATCCCTACTAACTTCTCCCCCTTTTTTATTTATAGTCTAAGCTTTTTTATTATCTTTACCTTAATATAATAAGGTGATTAATACAAATATGCAATGCATTTCGCTAAGATTCATTAAATATATTAACTTAGGTCATTTAATATCCACTTAATAAAGTTAACTAATACTGTATATTAATTAATTAAAATTAAGTATAACATGCTAATTTTCAGCTTTTATTCACAACTTCCTTTTAGTTATTTACACGAAGATGAAATCATGTTAATCTGCATATATTAGAAAAACGAAAAAATAGGAGTGTGAGATTTATATGGAAACAAGAATAGAATCTGATTCAATAGGAAAAATGGAAGTAGCACTAGATGCTTATTATGGTATTCAAACATTAAGAGCTCATAATAATTTTCATATTACAAATAGGGCCATACACCCAGAACTTATAGTAAGTCTTGCGCAGATAAAAAAATCAGCAGCCACTACCAATAGGGATGCATGTGTGTTAGATCCTAAAATTGCAACTGCAATTATAAAAGCATGTGATGAAATTATTTCTGGAAAGTTCCATGATCAATTTATTGTTGATCCAATTCAAGGGGGCGCAGGTACTTCTACAAATATGAATGCTAATGAAGTTATTGCAAATATTTCTATTGAACTACTTGGGGGAACTAAAGGTAATTATAGTATTGTGAGTCCTAATGATCATGTAAATATGGCGCAATCCACTAATGATGTATTCCCAACTGCTGGGAAAATTACAATATTAAAAATATTACCAAAAGCTATCATAGAACTTAGAAGACTATATAATGCCCTTGAATCAAAATCGTTAGAGTTTGATGATGTTATAAAAATGGGACGTACTCAACTTCAAGATGCAGTTCCAATTAGACTTGGTCAATCATTTCACGCATATGCGTCAATGATAAAACGTGATATTAATAGGTTAATTAATGCACAAAAAGAAATGCTTACTTTAAATATTGGTGCCACAGCTATAGGAACTTCTATAAATGCTAGCCCAGAATATTTAGATAATATCATATCGAGCCTCCGAGATGTAACTGGATTTAATGTGGTTCAAGCTGAAGACTTAATTGACGCAACTCAAAATCTTGATGGATTTGTATGTGTATCAGGTGCCTTAAAAACATGTGCAGTAAATCTATCTAAGATGGCAAATGATTTAAGACTATTATCAAGTGGCCCTAAAACTGGTATAGGCGAAATAAACTTACCCTCAAAACAATACGGATCATCAATTATGCCTGGAAAAGTAAATCCTATTATTCCAGAAGTAGTTTCTCAAGTGGCTTTTAATATTATAGGCAATGATTTTACAATAACAATGGCAGCAGAAGCAGGCCAATTAGAACTTAATGCCTTTGAACCTGTTCTTTTCTATAACTTATTTGAATCAATTGAAACTCTTACAAATGTAACTACCACATTTGTAGATAATTGTATCGTTGGAATTACTGCTAACAAAGAGAGATGCGCGGATCTTTTAAATGCAAGTGTAGGAATAGCAACAGCACTTTGTCCTCATATTGGATACAAAAAGTCAGCCGATATTGCAAAAATAGCTCTAAAAACTGGTCTGCCTGTTAAAGTGATTGTTTTAAGGGAAGGAATTTTAACTCCAGAAGAATTAGAGGAAATATTAGACCCAATTTCAATGACACAAGTAACTAAATCGTCGATTATAGATAAAAGAGTGAATGTTGAAAGTTACGCTGTATAAAGATATAAAGATTAACATTAAACAAAAGCTCCGCCCCTTAAAAAGCATTATGTGCTTTTTAAGGGGCGGAGCTTAAATCTTTTTTATCAGTTTTCTTTAAACGTAGATTTGTACTTATTAATTATTTACCAAATAGTCCTTGACCACCTGATGCTGCACTTTGTGGTCCGTAAGTCGGGGCTCTTCTAGTATTTTTTTGTTTTGAAGACTTTGCTTTTTTTTCTTCAATAATCTTTTTCATCATTTCCATATTTTTATTTGTATCGTTTTTCATAATTTTATCTCCTTTTATTTTACATGTTTTCGTTTTAAAAACTAACATATCTATTAACATTAATATTATCAATAAATATTTATAATGTATAGCTTCTTATTTTATTAATTTATTATACCCCAAAAACAACCCTTTGAGTATTTGTATATATTAGTAAGGGTAGTTCACAAAATGAACTACCCTTACTAATATTGAATTTTAGACATACAATCTTCATTTAAGAAAACATCAAAAGTATTCTATATTAATTTTACAGCATGTTGATAAATGTTAAATTACCTATTATTATGGACACTGGTTGTGGTAAAGTAAGTCCAGCAGGGGTGCCACCACTATAAAAAAACAATGCATTATTTGTTGGATCATTTCCGCTGAGTGCTTCTTTTGCAGCCTTCACAGCACTTGCATGTGCAGGTCTATTGATGTTACCATTAAGTACTGGTG
>Ga0209123_1002990_pt1 | contig 13325 bp, 13 predicted proteins | sample BarGraIncu00431A_FD_184500 | JGI IMG/M metagenome (GOLD analysis project Ga0209123, IMG submission 184500) | Arctic peat soil microbial communities from Barrow, Alaska, USA - Barrow Graham LP Incubations 004-31A (SPAdes) (version 2) | ecosystem: Environmental > Terrestrial > Soil > Wetlands >...
ATTGGGGCCTATAATGCCTGCAAAGACTCCTTTTTTAATCGAAAAAGAGAGTTGATCCAGTTTGAATTGACTGTATCCGCACACGAGGTTTTTGACTTCCAGATTGTTTTGCATGGCTATATACTTTTTTGTCTGGAACGGCTTAACATCAGAATAAAAACCACTCCACCGGTGATACCTGTCAAAACGCCTACAGGCAGTTCATTGGGCGCAATCAGCGTTCGAGCCAGCACATCGCAAACGATTAGAAAAAGACTGCCTCCCAGGAAAGAACCGGCCAGCAATACCCGATAATCGGAACCTACAAACTGGCGGATCAAATGTGGAATAACCAGGCCTACAAATCCGATCACCCCGGCTACTGAGACACAAATACCGGCTAAAAGGGAAGTCACTATAAACAACGTTTTGATAAGCAAAGGTGCGTTGATACCGAGATGCATGGCTTTGGTTTCTCCAAGGCGAAGTGCATTGAGCGGCTGTGCAAACAGATAGGTAAATCCAAGTCCGGCTATGCTGGTCCAAAAAACCAGTTTAATCAGTGTCGGATTGGGCTCATCGAGCGATCCCATGGTCCAGAACAGCACATTGTGCATGTCTTCGGTGGTGGCAATTGAAAGCAGAAACATCAGGCTGGATGAACTGACAAAACTGATCATGACGCCAATTAGCAACATTCTGTTGATGTTTCCGGTACCCTTTCTAACGCCCAGAAAATAAACCAGAAGAATGGTGGCGAGGGCTCCGGCAAAGCCTGCCACGGGCAGAGTAAGCAGGCTTCCGGCTATATTGCCCCCAAGTACGATAACGAATGCTACACCCAGCGATGCGCCACCGGAAATACCCAGTGTAAAGGGTTCTACCAGTGGGTTGCGAAAAATTCCCTGAAGAATGGCTCCCACCAGGCTTAATGCTCCTCCCACGGAAAAGGCAAGGACAAGTCTGGGTATTCGAATATTGGTCATAATGGCATATTCCATGCTGTCCGGGGTATTCATTACGGTAAATAGTTTACTGAGGGGAATGTGTATTTCACCCGAAAGCAGCGACCAAAAGGAAGCAACCAGAACCAAAAGGATCAGTGCTACAAGGACTACAGCCCAGCGAACGTGTCTTTTTCTCATAATAGAACTCTTATTATCGGATGCTTTTGACCATATCCTCGAGTGTTTCCGCAAAACTAACCGGTGATGGTATGCAGGCCTTGTCGGAATTGACGATGAAAATCTTTTTATTTTTGGTGGCATTCAGTGATCTAACAGCTTCCCACTGTTTTTTCTGTGAATTTCCGATGATACCCATGGTCACGATGAAAATGACATCTGGATTTCGTTTCAGCACCGTTTCACGGGTAATGGAACCAATTCTGAGGTCATAAGCAATATTTTCTCCTCCGGCAAAAGTAATGTAGTCGTTCATGAAGGTAAGAGGAACTACGCAAAACAAGGGGTCTGCACCAATTTGCATAAACATTTTCAGCGGTTTGTGGGGAAGGACTTTCAGTTGGTTGACCTTCTGTCGCGTTTTACGAAGTACATCCTGAGCTTTAGCTTCCCTGCCTGTTCGCTTTCCCAGGTCCAGAAACTGAGAACATATATCTTCAAAAGATCTAGCCATAGGATAAGCCACCACGTTGATACCAAATTTACGGAGTGTTGCAATGGTACCCTTGTTGGTCATATTGGTGGCAACGACCAAGTCTGGTTTCAAGGAGAGTACCAATTCCACATTTACTTTGACAGCGGTGGCTACAACTTGCTTTTTGGTGGTGGTTATACAATAATTGGTACAACCCACCAGATCCTTTTCTGCCCCTAAATATTGAAGGTTTTGGGTCAAGGAGGGGGCTAAGGATACAATCCGAAGTGCTGCGGCTTTTAAGCTTGTGCTTAATAAACAAAGAAATAAGAGTGTACAGAGTTTTCTTCCGCTCCAGAATACAAATGCTTTCATTCAATCTAAAATGTGAAGCTTCGGAATACGAAAAACAGACCATGAATGCAATGAAGCACATGACCAATGAACCTTTAATCCCGAAGTTCTGGTTTATATTACGCATTGGCAGGTCTTCTGGCTCGTCCCAGTCTCTGACGCCTTCCCACCCAATAGGGCAGTGGCAAAAGTTTTGTCAGATACTTTAAATAGAACTTACAGCTGCGGGTACAGCTCCGGAATTAGCTTGTAAACAAACATCACCGGATTCCCTTTTCGAATTCATTCTGAAAAAGAATAAATTCACCAAATACTGAGCGCAAAGTTAATGAAAGAATTCAAAACCCGAACAATCCTTCCCACTTTTTATCAAAAAAAACTACCTTTGCTCACATATCCCAAAAAGGCATGAAGCAACGTTTTTTTATTCGGTTTTCCTACGACGGAACCAACTACCACGGTTGGCAATATCAACCCAATGCCGTTTCCGTACAAGAAGTCATGACGCTGAAAATGCAGCACCTTTTTGGCCCGGAACTCGCATTGACAGGTGCAGGCAGAACCGATGCAGGGGTACATGCCCGGAACATGTGGGCTCATTTTGATACTGAAAAACCTGTGGAAGATTTGGCCGCATTGAGAAAAAAACTCGACCTGCTGATGCCTCCCGACATCACCATACATGAAGTCCTTCCGGTACACCCGGATGCTCATGCCCGGTTTGACGCCACTTCCAGAACATACGAGTACTGGATGGGTGTCGGAAAAGACCCCTTCAACCGCAATTACTTCACCCATATTTACAACGAACTTGATTACGAGGCCATGAACAGGGTATCTCAATGCTTGTTTGACTACACCGATTTCACCAGTTTCAGCAAAGCGCATACGGACGTTAAAACCAACAACTGCAAGATCATGCAGGCCTACTGGGAAAAACGGGGCATGTGTTGGGTGTTTACCATCCAGGCAGACCGTTTTCTGCGCAATATGGTGCGGGCCATCGTCGGAACATTGCTTGAAGTTGGTCGTGGAAAGATGGATGAGGCCGGTTTCAGGGCAGTCATCGAATCGGAAAATCGATGCAATGCAGGAACCTCCGTTCATGCGCAGGGTTTGTTTTTAATTAATGTGTCCTATCCGGATGAAATTTTCCTGAGATAGATTTTGAATAATTAATTATCTGGTAGCATCTCAATCTGTGCACTTCCCAGTATGTTTTTTACTATATTTGGGTTCTTTTTAAGTTGAATAAAAAATTAAATCTATACGAATGAAAAAGTACCAACATATTCTATCCTTTTTCGGTCTTCTGACTGTTTTTTCGACTGCGTCTGCTCAATCCATATCCCATTATTTTGTGCAGATGCCCGAAAAAAAGATTCCTACTGTCAAGGTTGAAACCAGAAAAGATTTAGTCGATTTTTTTAAAAATGGAAAGTCTGCAGTGATGCCTTCTGCTTTTGGTGGTGAAGTCATTTTGAAGGAGATGTCTGAAGATTATCTTCTACTTCAAACTTCTGAAAGTGCTGATATTCAGTTGAAACTATTGCAGATAAACGATAGCTTACGTATAATTGCTGTGGTTACGACGGTAGCTGCGCCGCTCAGAAACAGCTTGATTCAATTTTATTCCACCCTTTGGGAACCAATCCACAACATAGCATTTCCACAATTCACGTATCTTGATTTTCTCGATTTAGAGAAAGCTAAGGCATTGGGTTTAGCCGATCGTTTAAATGAAGTCTCTCTAAGAAACTTTGTCGCTTACAAATTCAAGAAAGATAGTCCCCAAATGGTCGTATATAGCTCTATCAGAAAAGATATTTCTCCTGAAGCCCAGAAAGATTTTGAAGCAGTCCTTAAAGATTCTCTTACCTACGACTGGAACCAAGGCATTTTTTATATTCAAAAATTTGGCAAATGAACGGATCAATCAATCAATTTTTCGAACCACTCGTTGAACATTTAAGTAAAGTTTTATTCTGGGATCCATTTGCTGCAGTTGGTATTCATTTTGGCGCACCCGTTCCCTTCATTGTTGTTTGGCTGATCGCGGGAGCCATTTTTTTTACGTTTTACCTTAGATTTATAAATATCCGTGGTTTGAAACACGGCGTGGATCTGGCTCTTGGCAGATATACCAAACATGTTGGGAAAGGTGAAACTTCCCATTTTCAAGCCATTTCAACCGCTCTGTCTTCTACCGTTGGGTTGGGTAATATTGCCGGTGTGGCTATCGCCATTTCCTTGGGTGGCCCAGGAGCAACCTTTTGGTTGATCATAGCCGGATTTTTGGGAATGTCTTCCAAGTTTGCCGAATGTACGCTGGGTGTCAAATATCGGAAAATGAGTCCTGAAGGTGTTGTGTCCGGTGGACCGATGTATTATTTGCGGGATGGATTGAAAGAACGCGGTTTGCCAAAACTTGGAATATTCCTGGCTTATGCCTTTGCGCTGATTGTTGCTTTTTCGGCATTTGGTATTGGTAACATGTTTCAATCCAATCAGATACATTCCCAGCTTTCGGTTATGTTTCCTTCAGTTGCGCCCTATGGTTTTTGGGTAGGATTGGTTCTGGCCGTTATGACTGGTATGGTTATTTTGGGTGGTATAAAAAGTATTGCCAAAGTCAGCGAAAAACTTTTTCCATTTATGGCTATTCTTTACATTGTCATGTGCCTGATGATTATTTTCACCCATATTGATCGCATCGGAGCAGCTGTACAGTTGATTCTGAACGGGGCTTTTCATCCCGATGCTTTAAAAGGTGGGTTTGTTGGAGTTATGATTACCGGTTTCCGTCGTGCGGCTTTTTCCAACGAAGCAGGTATCGGTTCTGCGGCCATTGCTCACTCAACGGTCAAAACCGCCAGACCCGTTACGGAAGGGTATGTATCCTTGCTGGAACCTTTTATTGATACGGTCATCATTTGTACCATGACGGCTCTGACGTTGATATTTACCGGTTTCTACAACAATCCGGGACATCTGGAAGGTGCTCAGCTAACCTCAGCTGCGTTTCAGTCATTTGCCTGGTGGGCGCCTTACGTCTTGCTGCTTTGCATGTTCCTTTTTGCTTATTCAACCTTAATTGGTTGGTCTTACTACGGGGTAAAAGGCTTCGATTTTATTTTCGGGGGATTCTTTGAAAAGGTTTTCGGTAAAAGAATCTATGCCGAAAAGTTCTATCAGATTGTGTTTCTGATGTTCATTATAGTCGGGACAACAACGAGTCTGAATGCCATCATTGATTTCTCGGATATGTTGGTGTTGTGTATGTCGGTTCCGAATATTCTCGGGCTGTATATTCTGGCTCCTGTGCTGAACAAGGAGGTTAGGGCGTATCGTTTGGCGCTGCGAAATGATAAAATAGACTGTTCCAAATAAGGCTTCTAGCGAAAGTTAATTACTACGTAGCTTATTGTGAATCAATACTTACGTACGAAAAGTACGCTCAATTGTGATTTGTAAATTGGGGAAGATCTTTTGGAAATCAATTTGCGCCATTATACTCCTTAATTAGTTCAATGGCCTTTTCATAGTCTAAACTTGTTGTTTTCACTTTTACCGTATTAATTCCACCGGATGTAACGATCCAAGGTGCAATACTCCCCATTAATTCATTTTCAAGAAACGATTCGATATTATTGTCTTCCAAAATATTCTTGATTATAGTAGCTTCCCAGAGTTCACCCGAGAAAACATCTACGATTAAAAAGTTGTCCATTGTTTTTATTTATTAATGTGAATGAATGGTCTATTGTCAAAGATACTCAAATAATACAAAACCCAAAATAGCTGGTCAGAAAATCATGATAGTCTGCTTATTGACAATGATCAGACAGTTGTACTTCACTAAAAAAAATATATCACTTAGCAAGAGCTTACAACTTTTTTTTCAAATCCACAATTCAAATTTAGATTGAATTCATTAGGTTGTGGCTTTATAAAATTACACTAAACCTGAAAAAGAAATAACTAATTGAAGGTGAATGCGTAAGCTTGTCTTTGGTCGATTCCCTTGCTATCGTGCAAAAAGGGTAAAAGAACAATCAGAGAAGCGACTTTTGAACTTGCTGAAACAAGGTTTGGGTTTAACTAAGACCTATTCATAACCCATTAGGATTTTAAAAGGGGAAAGGGTTGCTTGTATTTATTATGAAAAATCGTCGATACGTTTACTTGTCTGATATTTAACATCTTGATTTACATTGTTGAAAAACTGGTACTTAAAAATGGCCCTAACTAGTACTGAACAAATAATGCAAATGATTAATTCTCGTTATTTGAGAATAAGATAAACCTGTTATTAAAGATTTTTTGGCTGGCTGTATATTCAATATACCCTATTAAACAATTTATTCTATTTTTAAAATTGCACCTGTCTTCGGACAAAACTCTGCAGATTTCAGCGAGCCTTCAGGCAGGTTCATAATCCGTCCGAATTGGGCTACCGGGAGTGTCTGGTTGCAAAAAACGGTGTTACCGTCTGATACTTTAGTTTGGGCTTTACCGGGTATGCGGTAATAAACACTGTAGGTTTTTTTGTTGTTTTCAGCAGGGGTTTTAGCTATGTCAGCCATAGTTCCCACTACTTTTTGAAGATTGATGAAAACAGGATCGCCACCCAGATTGGTCTTATCAACAAGCCCTTTCAGCTGAGAAAAACGGAACAGGATTTCTTCTCCATTTTTCTGAGGGTCAAATTCAAAGGTGGTTTTCTCAATGCTTTCCAAACTTTTTCCGGTAAAAAGCTCTCTGTAGTATTTTTCCATCCGGTTGAGTTCGCTGAGAATAATTTCATAAGAACGGCCATCGGCTGGTGTTTTATCCAAATCCTCAGTCAGTAAGTTGATGCGGGTATCTCTGAAACTGAATATCTGGGCTGCTGCCAACTCGGCCATTTTTGCCGTAGAGGTGGCTTGTTGCATTTCTTGCGTCACAATGGATGTTTCCTGAGATTGATAGTTGTCGATGCAAGCAGGTTTTAAGGGCTTTTCTGCATTGTCCATCTCCCTTTTTTCACATTCCGAATGTCCAATCGATTTGAGAAAACCTTCGGGTGTTAATTGGATGGCAAGCGTATTTTTTGACTTTCCGGCACTGATGACATAGGCGTTCTGAAGGTCAGGTACTGCTTTGGTAGATAGATGAACACCCACAATTTCATATCGAACGGCTTCTGCCTGACAAACTTTGGTAAGGCCTAAGTAACGCTCCGCATAGGGGGAATAGATTCCTGGAGATTCAATGATTTTTTTTGTTTCCACTTCAACAACAATCACTGTTTTTGGCAGTGAATAAATGAGGCCTCCAGCCGGATCCGGTGCACTGCTCAAAGGAAGTGATCTAATTTGTGCGAAACTGAAAAGGCTACAAGACAAAAGAAGGACTAAAAAATTAATGCGTTTCATTTTTTTTATTGGTTTTATAGGAATGCGTTCGAATCGTTTTTATGCAAACATTTAAAGGCTTCTCCCAGATTTTCAGCGATATCACCTGCCAATAAGCTTTCAAATGATTGGCTTTTTAACGCTAAATCTCCACTCAGTCCGTGAAGGAAAACACCCAGTTTGCAGGCATCTTCGGGTTTATACCCTTGAGCAAGCAAAGATAAGACAATTCCGGTCAAAACGTCTCCACTTCCACCTGTTGACATGCCTGGATTTCCGGTGCTGTTGAAGGAACAAAGTCCTTTCGGGGTGATACAAGCTGAATAGGCACCTTTCAAAATGATGTATACCTGATGTTTGCAAGCATAGACCAATGCTTTTTCCAGACGTTCATAACTTGAATGTGAGGCGGTACCATCTAATCTGTCAAACTCTTTCGGATGTGGGGTTAATACCGTATTTTTGGGAAGTAACTTCAACAGGTTTTTGTTTTCTGAAAGTAGATTTAATGCATCTGCATCAAGAATTAGATTTTCCGGGCAGATTTTCAGAATATTTTCGAGCGAATGGGCCTGTGCCTTTTTTGTTCCTATTCCCGGGCCGATGGCTATGGCTGAATAAGAGTTGAGTTCCATCAATTCGGTTGAGGTGCAAAAACCTTCTGAATAATACGGTTGAACGAGCGCTTCGGGTACGGTGGTTTGCAAAATGGTGAACCCCGATGTGGGAATCCGAACACTCAACAGCCCAATACCAGAACGCAAGGCCCCTTTGGCACTTAAAACGGCTGCACCCATCATTCCCGAACTACCGGCTATCAGCAGACCTTTCCCAAAGGTGCCCTTGTGTGAAAAGGTAGAACGCTTTTTCAGCAGTTGATTCATTTCTTTCATTTCCAAAAAAGAGTAGGGGGTATGCATTTTTTCGATAGCCTTGGGATGAATGGCTATGTCAACCAGTTCCCATCTTTTTATGAATTGCTCATTTTCAGCCAATAGAAATGAAACTCTTGGAAATTGCAAACCTAGAACCACATCAGCATGAACGATGTTTGCCGGAATGTTATTTTTGTTGTCTTCACCGAAGAGCCCACTGGGAAGGTCTATGGCTATTTTTTTGGCATTTTGTCCGTTGATCCATTGCACTACTTCGGCATAAAATCCAATCAAAGGTCGGTTAAGACCAGAGCCAAACAACCCGTCAATAATTAAGTCTGAACCTTCATAATGGGATAGTTCTTGTGTACTATTTAATAAGGATATTTTAGCGACATGCATTTTTTGCATACGTCCAAGCTGTATCGAAGCATCGTTGGATAGTGTGTTCAGGTTGCTCAATAAAGTTTGCACCTGATATCCGGCTTCAATCAACAGGCGCGCAACAGCCATTGCATCTCCGCCATTGTTTCCGGGACCGGCCAGGATAAGTACTTTATCAGTCTTTCTTATTTCTTCAATGATTTTTTTAAATAAAGCAAAAGCTGCCCTATCCATTAAATCGGTGGAAGAAATTCCTTCCAGTTTAATGGTTTCTACATCCAGTTCCTTTATTTGATTGGTTGTGAAAAGCTTCATTGATTAAGTTCGACTTTATACTCTTTAACTTGTTGGATACATCCGGGAAACCCTTTTTCAATCAAAATGTTCAATTCTTTTACTTCATCTTTAAAACCGGGACGAGATCCGCAATTCCACAATTCAAGCAATGGATACTTATCTAAAAGATGACTTATCAACTGCTCCACTGTCAGGGATACTTTCAACCGATTGTAAGCCTCATACGTGTAGTCAAGAAAAGCTACATTAGGGCCTATTCCCCTGTTGTCCAGGAGATATCCCTTGATCAGCAAGGTCGGATAAGCCAGTTTCCCTTTGTAATAAATGTCAGTCGGATCCGGGTACGAAACAATCATTGTTTTTTCCTCATTCATTGTAACCGGAACATAGTGTGAATAATCTTTCCGTGTTTTATAAACCAATGCCGGGGGAGTTGCAGCGGAAACGGTCCAAATCGCATTCTGCTCAATAGGTGTTGCTTTTGCTGTAATTTTTGAGCAATGACAATTGGTTAGCATCAACATCGTAAAAAGGATCAATGAATAAATGGATAATTGTCTCATCTTTTTCACTGTTAATTATTCTTTTATGAATTTTACAGTTCTTATTCCACTATAGGTTTCAACGCGAAGAAAGTATACTCCTGCTTTTAGATTAGTCACCTGCAGAGAATTACTATTCAGCGCATTCTGCATTATTCTGCCGGAGGTGTCTAAAATCTGAACTTGCTTAATGGATTCTGATGTTTGGATGCTTAATAGTTCCTTTACGGGATTGGGGTAGATGGCAAAATCTGTAATTTTTCCTTCATTCCAAATGGATGTCGGATCATTCAGAATTGTTAATGGAATGGGCCCGAAGCTTGCAGGTCCCATTGGTCTGAAAGCCGTTGATGAAAAGTTGTTTGTACTGTCATAAACGGCAACGGCGTAGTAGGAACCTGGAGCGCAGGTGATGTTTCCACTAAAAGTAAGAGTCTTCGTTTCTCCTGTTGAAATAAACACAACGCCATAATCAACATACTGGTAAACAAGAGGGGGAGTTGCTGAATATATTTTAACACCTAGATTTGAAAAGAATTCAAATCCGGTATTCTGAACTGTGATACTAAAACTTGCTGTTTTATTCATGTAAACGTTCCCAGCCTGCTGGATGGTTTCGGTCAGATTCAAAGAGGGCATCGTCGATGGCTTTTGTATCGTAGCAGTATTCCCTGAGATAACAATATTCAGGTAATTGTTTAAACTGGTAGTGCCTTTAAAAGGAAACCATGTAGTGGAGCCCGTTGGTTTATAAATGCTTATAATCTGATAGTCAGTACCGGCAGTAGTGTTTTTTAGGCTTACTCCTTTAAAATTATAACTATTGTAACCATAATTGGGTGAAATTTGGTCAGAAGAGGTTTTTAAATCTTTTACAAAAACACCATTTTTGTACAAGCCAACACCTAAAGTTCCTGAAAATGTATTAATGCCAAAATTGGCGAACCCCAGATTTATATCAAACGTTTGTGTTGAAATGTTGCTAAGGGAAGATTGTGAGGACGACAAACCTTTATTATAGGTTCCAATTTGATAGACCGCATTGTTTGTATTATCTTCTTTTTGTATTCCTGCAATAATGGCTTGGTTTTCATAAAAACCTCCGACAAAACCGCCTGTTCCTTCTGAAAACGGATCCAAAGCAGTCAGTTCAAAGTAACCATTGTAATAACCTCCCCAGCCCCAATTGATGTGAAACATATCATTGCTATCGTAACCATCGCAAACAAAAGCATGTCCGCCATCTTTTGAAGTACCCGAATAATAAATAGGTCTTGAGACATTCAACTCATTTTTAATCAGATTTTTCCAATCCGTGTATGTGTAAAAAGACCTGGGGTAGGTTTGAATATCTTTGTCATAACCGAAATAATTGATCAATGCCAAAGCTGCATCATTATCATAGGCACCACTACCACCGTTTGCAGCAGTGTTGTAATCCATATTAACGGCTACCCCGAAATGGTACATCAGTTTAGCAACTGCAGTATCTTGTATCGTTTTTGAAAAATCACCATAGACATCAAACATGTTATCCCAATCATAGCTAGTCTTACTGAAATCAACAGAGAGGTTTCCATATCTGTCGCTGGTATAACTATTTGAACCGGTACCTGTTACCGGCCATCTATAATATTTCATGATTTGCGTCATGGCTGTAGCTACACAGCCTGTCACTGCATGTTCATTCGCAGTTACGTCGAATGGACAAAGAATATTGAAGGGTTCGCCTTGATTCCATTCGATATTTCCCAAAAGAGGAGCAACGGTACTTACAGACTTTAGTGTGGGTGTTGAGGATGTTTCAAGTGAAGACGTATTCCATTTGTTTTCCATGGAAAATTTGATTTCTGACTGATAAAAATCCAGCCAATGCTTTAAGTTGTCAGGCATATTTTCAACGGAAAAAGAACCTTCATCTGAATATCCTAAAATTGATTTGGTTGCATCATCTCCTGAAACGATGATAAATCCTTGCTCGTTGCCAATGTTAAATACGTAAAAGTAAACCGCAGCGTCGGCAGACCTTAAAGAAACCAAAGTATCCTTACCTGTATATGCCAGTTTGAATGTTGGGCTCGAACGAAGTAAAGAGGTCTGTTTTTGCTGATAAAACAGTGCTGCTTTTCCTAAAGCATCTGTTTCATTGACCTGTGCTGCATACACCAGATTGGATAATCCAGCCAGGAAAAGTGTAAATAGTATAAAACGTAGTTTTTTCATTGGGAAAAAGGTTAGACCTTCCGTTTGAGATATATTAGTATCCTTTTAATTTTTACAAACATAGAGAAAAAATATGAATCTTTTTTCTGATTTCACTTTTAAGTCATTGCCTCGATTCAAAAATATGGATATATATTGGCAGGCTATTAAGGGATTAAGTCCGTTTTAAGGGAATTAAGCGAAGAGGACTATAACATGCTTCTAACATGTAAAATAATAGCGGATAGAAGGGTCTCCTTTGATATTTTTGACTACCTTTGTAGCTTCTTTTTTTTGCGAATTGAAACTGGAAAGAAAATGGAAAAGGTTGTAGTCAAAGGTAAAGAATTTAAGTTATTGCTCTCTGAATCTAAAATTAAAGAGTCAATAAAAAGCATCGCCGATAAAATAAATACAGATCTCGAAGGTAAAAATCCTTTATTTTTGGCTGTTTTAAATGGCTCATTCATGTTTGCCGCCGATTTGATGAAAAACATCACGATTCCTTGTGAAATCTGTTTTGTAAAACTAGCTTCATACGAAGGAATGGAAAGTGGCGGAAAGGTAAAAGAGGTTTTCGGATTGTCTGAACGAATTGATGGCAGAACAGTCGTCATCATTGAAGATATTGTAGATTCCGGCAGAACCATGCAGCAACTTTTGGCTTCACTTTCTTCCAGAAATCCGGCAGAAATTCGCATCGCGACGTTCCTTTTTAAACCTGCAGCTTTGCTGAGTAATTTAAAATTGGATTATGTTGCATTTGAAATTCCAAATGATTTCGTAATAGGTTACGGTTTGGATTACGATGGGTATGGCCGAAATTTTGGCCAGGTTTATACCCTTGCTCTCTGATCATAGTTAAATTCAATAGAAAATGTTAAATGTAGTGATATTCGGTGCTCCAGGTTCCGGGAAAGGGACGCAGAGTGCGTTTATTGTAGAAAAGTATGGTTTGGAACATTTGTCAACAGGTGACCTGTTGCGTGACGAACAAAAAACTCAAAGTGAAATAGGTAAATTAATAGAATCTTACATCTCACAAGGAAATTTAGTTCCAGATGAACTTATTATTAGCATGCTTGCTAAGGTATTGGATGCAAAAAAGAGTGAAAAGGGTTATATTTTTGATGGTTTTCCCAGAACAACTGCACAGGCTGAAGCGTTAAAGGTTATGTTGGCCGAACGTGATATGAGCGTATCCATCATGTTGGATCTGTATGTTGATGAATCAGAGTTGATAAACCGTCTGTTAAATCGTGGCAAAACATCAGGCAGGGCAGACGATAATTTTGAGACCATTCAGAAACGCATTCAGGTATATTATACGAAGACCGCTCCAGTGAAAGACTTCTATAAAAAGGAAGGTGTAACAACCGATATAGAAGGACTTGGTACCATGGATGAAATTTTTGGTCGGATAACAAAGGCAATAGACGCTCTTTAAATTAGGAGCAAATTTACATTAAATAAGATTATGGCGGAAAGCAATTTTGTCGATTACGTTAAGATTTACTGCCGCTCCGGAAATGGTGGCCCGGGATCCACTCATTACCATCGTGAAAAATACATTCCAAGAGGTGGCCCCGATGGCGGCGACGGCGGAAAAGGCGGTAGCGTCATTTTGCGTGCAGACACCAATTTTTGGACGCTTTTACATTTGCGTTATGCACGTCACGTCTTTGCTGAACATGGAG
>Ga0209123_1002991_pt1 | contig 13324 bp, 9 predicted proteins | sample BarGraIncu00431A_FD_184500 | JGI IMG/M metagenome (GOLD analysis project Ga0209123, IMG submission 184500) | Arctic peat soil microbial communities from Barrow, Alaska, USA - Barrow Graham LP Incubations 004-31A (SPAdes) (version 2) | ecosystem: Environmental > Terrestrial > Soil > Wetlands >...
TCCTTATATTTAGAATGAACTTTTTAACACTATTTTATTGTTTCAAACTATCTCCTTCCTGAAGAAGAACTACCTCTGCTTGATGAAGAGCTTGATGAAGAGCCCGATGAAGAGCCCGATGAAGAGCCGGACGAGGACCCTGACGAGTAAGAACCAGAAGATCCGCTGGATGATGATGAAGATCTGCTGCTGCCTGAAGAAGAATTAGGATAGGAACCTGATGAAGAGCTTGATCCTCTTTCCACGCTACTTCTGGATGGAACTGAATAGCTTCCGGAGCTTCTATTTGATGAATTCGATCTGTATTGCCCTGACGGAGCAGAATACCCTGAAGGTGAACCGGATCTTCTTTGCATGCTGCCTGAAGAATTACTTCTTACATTATTGGAATTCTGGTAGGAACCCTGATTTGATGGGGTCCGGAAAGTACCGGAATTATTGTACATCCTGCTGTTATTGGTTGCGCCATTATTCCGGTTGACATTTGAATTGGAGCCTTCGGTAACCCTGCTATTATTGTAAGCTGGCCTGGTGCTCATCCTTGGATTATTATAACTTGGAGTATAAGATCTGTTAACACTGTTATATTCAGGTCTTGTACTTGCAGGGTTTCTTTGGCTGGAAGTACTGGAACGGATGTATTCTCCTCTGGTTTGATCCTGACCAACTCTTCTGCCTGCTGGGCTAACCGCTTGTTGAGAATTTACTCCGGATGAAACAGTTCTCCTCTGATCAGAAGCTGTTGCCCGAGATCCGGTCGTGCCCGTGGAGGTCACATTATTGGTCCCTCTTGAAGAAAGAGTATTTGGTCTCTCTCTCCTGCTATAACCGGCTTTATAATCATGCACGTTAGCGAAATTCCCGCTACCATAGTATCCACCATAATATCCGCCATAACCACCATAACCACCATAACCACCATAACCGCCATAACCACCATAACCGCCATAACCACCATAACCGCCATAACCACCATAACCGCCATAATAGTCATTGTAGAATCCTCCATAACCATAGTATGGATTACCGAAACCATAAGAATAAGGGTAACCACCAAAGCCAAAACCATAACCGAATGAAGAATAACCATAGTCAGAATAGAATGGATCTCTCCAGTAAGGATCAAAATAGTTACCGTGAAACATTCTTAACCTGCCTGCATATGAGGAGTTATCAAAATAATCGTATCCCTGGTTATTAGAATAGTTATTATTATAAACCTGATTGTCGATATCAACTGCATCTGAATATTGGTCCGATACAATAGTGTCGGCCGCATATTTATTATCATAATAGTCCTTCTCGGTTATAGTGCCTTCGGCAACCCTCTCATTTACTGATGGATTATTTTTAACTACAGGCTGATCTGAAGGTAAATAATAAAGATCATCATACTCTGCCCCTGTATAAAGGCTTGAAGTACAGGAGCCAAGTGTTAGAAGTGCAAGGATTACTATTTGAGATAATGTTTTCATTTTAAATTCCCCCTATTATATTTTCTTAATAAGATGCAAAAACTGTACCAAAGAAACAAATTTATTTAACTAACTGTTACTATTCAATAAAGATATTGCTTTTTCTTAGAAAATGATATCGTGCAAGGTATGTCTCTCTCCATTATCTTCGTCTTGATGATTTTCCTTCAGAGGAAGAGGATTTCGATCCGGATGATCTGGATCCGCTATGAGATGAGCTGCTCCTTACACTTGATCCGGAACTCATTGATCTGGAAGAAGAGGACCGTACCTGAGGTGTGCTCATCGATCTGGAAGAAGAGGACCGTACCTGGGGTGTGCTCATTGATCTTGAAGAAGAGGACCGTACCTGAGGAGTGCTCATTGATCTTGAATTTGAAGAAGAGGACCGTACCTGGGGTGTGCTCATTGATCCGGAAGATAAAGACCGCATCCGGGGAGTGCTAACCGATCTGGATGAACTGGAGTTTAAGGTGTTGTTCGAGCGTTCATTCCTGTAGTTAGCTCCCTGGTTAATACTATTTACAGAACGACCATTATTCACACTGGGATTGATGCTCCTTGAATTATTGGAGCTATTCACACTATTCACATTATTCCCGTTATTGCGGCTGTTGTTGCCTTGTCCCCTGTTAACCATTGAAGTACTGTTTCGTCTGGTTTCACCGGAGCTAAGACCATTGTTTGATCTGGCTACAGGATTGTTATTGTTTATAGCATTGCGTGATGAGCTTCCGGAAGATACATCCCTTCCGGAACCATTATTATAACGTGTGGAAGATTCAGAATTGTAACCTGGATTTCTCCGTGAAGAATAGGCTGATGATGAATATCTGTTTGAAGAGTAATTGTGATAATTACCATAAGAATTATGCATATTATAGTAATCATTATGTCCATGGTTGTACCTGTTCCACGCGTAATAATTGTTGTGCCATCTGTTTCCAAAACTGAAATTAAATATTATGGGTGAATACCAACTGTTATAGTAAAAAGGATCATAGCCAAAATAGTAACTGCTGCCATAATAAGGATCGTAACCATCATAGTAACCATAACTATAATCATAAACCGGGTAGTTATTAGAATATCCGATCCCAAATCCTCCTCTATTATAAATGCTTATTCCCCATGAGAAAGGCAGGTAATTGTACCAGTATGAGTCAGTAAAGACCGGAGAGTAATAATCGAAGGCTGCATATGATCTGTGAAACCTGTTAATCCTTGAAGTAAAGTAATAATCATAATTATCATAATTATCATAATTATCATTATTATCATAATAATTATTTACTATTACTTTAGCGTCATCATTCCTGTAGTCTCTCGGATCAGCATTCTGGGCCCTTACTGTTGAAAATGTAAGGAGAAGTACTGATAAGATTCCGATGTAATATTTTGTTTTCATGATGAACCTCCTTTTCTTTTTTGAATAATAACTGATCTTTTTATTTATTTTTACGCAATCTATTTCTTTAACACTTATGAAACAAATACCATACCAAAAAAATGGCGAAGTTTTTAACTAACAGGGACGAGAATTATTCACAATGGTATAATGATCTGGTTATCAAGGCTGATCTGGCTGAAAACTCAGCTGTTAGAGGATGCATGGTAATTAAACCTTACGGGTATGCAATCTGGGAAAAGATACAGGCACAACTGGATAAAATGTTCAAGGCTACCGGTCATGTAAATGCATATTTCCCGCTTTTTATTCCAAAATCCTTCTTCAGCAAGGAGGCTGCACATGTACAGGGTTTTGCAAAAGAATGCGCCGTCGTAACTCACTATCGGCTTAAAAATGATGAAAATGGAAAAGGAATAATAGTTGATCCAACAGCCAAACTTGAAGAGGAATTAATTATACGCCCTACCTCAGAGACAATTATCTGGCATTCCTATAAAAACTGGATTCAATCTTACAGGGATTTACCAATTCTGATAAATCAGTGGGCTAATGTTGTCAGATGGGAAATGAGGACAAGGCTTTTTATCAGGACTTCTGAATTCCTGTGGCAGGAGGGTCATACTGCCCATGCCACGCGTGAAGAGGCTATAGAAGAGACAGAAAAGATGATCAATATTTATGCGGATTTTGCAGAGAATTTTATGTCTCTCCCTGTAATAAAGGGATATAAAAGTGAAAATGAGCGTTTTGCAGGTGCAATTGATACCTATGCTATTGAAGCGCTTATGCAGGACGGTAAAGCCCTTCAAGCAGGCACCAGCCATTTCCTTGGACAGAATTTTGCCAAAGCTTTTGATGTGCAGTTCACTGATAAAACGGGGAAACTGGATTATGTTTGGGCAACATCATGGGGCTTATCAACAAGGATGATCGGAGCTCTGATAATGGGTCATGCCGACAATCATGGGCTTGTTCTGCCGCCAAAACTGGCTCCTATCCAGGTTGTAATAATCCCGATTTATAAAAACAATGAACAACTCGTCGCATTATCTGAAACAGCTGTAAAAATCAAAACAGGATTGGAGGCACTGGGTATTTCAGTAAAATATGATGACCGGGATAATAATAAACCAGGATGGAAATTTGCTGACTATGAGCTGAAGGGGGTACCCGTCCGCCTCGCAATCGGACCACGTGATCTTGAAAACGACACGATAGAAGTTGCTCGCAGGGATAACCTTACCAAAGAGACAATTCCGATTGATAAAATATATGAATATATTCCAAAACTACTTGAGGATATACAAAATAATATTTTCAATAAAGCCCTGAATTTCAGAAAGGAAAATACTTTCTATATTGATACCTGGGAGGACTTTCTGAAAGTTCTCGATAACCAGGGCGGGTTTATTATGGCCCACTGGGATGGTACAGTTGAGACAGAAGAAAAAATAAAAGAGGAGACAAAAGCCACTATAAGATGTATTCCTTTTGACAGTCCTGAAGAATCAGGTAAATGTGTATATTCAGGGAAACCTTCAAAAAGGAGAGTTCTCTTTGCAAGATCATATTAGTTAAATCATTATTTTAGACGCCAATATAGATTTTAAACCTCTTTTACCATGGCCGATCAGAATGATAAGAAACTGGCAATAATTGGAACACTTAAAGAAAAATCTCTGCTAAAGCAAAAGGTATTTGACAATACTTTGGAATCCTTTTGTATTGTAAAGGATGTTCTGAAGAATTTATCAAAAGAGATAAATGGCAGTTTAAGCGGCATGGATTCCAGGATAAGGCTGGAATATACTGACAGAAGTAATTTTGACGCCCAGATTAAAATTGCCGGAGATATATTGCTTTTCAGCATGCACTCCAACATCTTTCAGTTCGACAGGGAACACCCTGCCTGGAAAACAGCATATATTCAGAAAAACAAGTACAATGCATATTCCGGGATAATCAATATCTATAACTTCCTCAGCGACTCATTTAAGTATTCACGTTTAGATGATCTGGGATACCTGATAGCCAGGATCTTTATAAACCATGAGAAACAATATTTTGTTGAAGGAAAGAGACAAATGGGAATGTTATTCACAAATTATGGAAGCGAAGAGATAAGCAAACAATCATTGCAATTGATTATTTCTACTGCAATGCAATATGCTCTGGAATTTGATCTGCTGGTACCACCTTACGATGCAGTTAAAATTGCTACTGTAGGTCAGGCAGAGGCCAAGATTCAACATTCAAGGGTTATAACCGGCAAACGTCTTGGATTTCAATTTAATTCTGATGATGTACTGATAAGCAATCCTCTGGAAACCTGATGTGCAAAGGTCCGGCAAAATACAGGAGTTGGTTAAGGCCACTGATTTTCCCGGCTCTTCTGTTGTTATGTAACATTGCCTATCCTCAGTACCGTTCAGGAGCAGATACTTTGAAAAAAGTTTCTCCTGATACAATTAAAAAAATTACGAATATTATCTCTCTTTTTTCAAAGGAAGTATTGTTAATCATCCCTTCAACAATAGTTCCTGCACACATTCCGTTCAGGGATAAAAACATGGTGTTCTTTGATTCATTGAAAATCAGAGCATCAAAGAGCCTTCTGACCAGAAAATTATATGACTTTATGGTTGTAACTACTACTGACACAACTCTTAAAAAACATATAATCGCCACAAGCGATGCCAATTATATCAGGTTCTCAGGAAAAAAGATCCGAAAAATCAGCATACAAAGGTTAAATGTTTTCGGAGCTGATATTTATAATCCATCATCAGATAAGTCAAAAAAGATCGATAACATTTTAAATAAGACTCATATTAATACTAATGAAAATATTATCAGGAAAAACCTTCTCTTTTCGGAAGGTGATAAGATTTCTCCATTGATACTCAGCGATAACGAGAGAATCTTACGTCAACTTCCCTACATTGACGATGCCAGAATAATAGTTGTCCCGATTTCTGATGAGGAAGCTGATATTGTAGTTTTTACCAAGGATGTTTATTCTCTTGGCGGTTCATATTCCTATAAAGGGCTTAAAGAGGGTTCCGTATCGGTATTTGATAAAAACATTGCCGGAATAGGACATGAATTCGGAATTGAAATACCATATGATAGCAAACTTCCCGGTTCCCCGGGATTTGGAGTTCACTACCTCGCTGATAATATTGGAAAATCATTCGTGAACCTGAATGTATATTATCGCTACGGGCTGGGACAAAAAACATATGGCTTTGACTTAAGCCGCAGGCTCGTCAGCTCGACTACAAAATTCGCAGGAGGTATTTCTGTGAGGCAAATGTACACAACTGAAGATCTTGACACACTTCTTGTTCCGGCGCCCCTTAAATACAATTTACAGGATTACTGGATATCCCGGTCATTTCTGATTAATAAGGAGTCAGTTTCAAGAATTATTATCGGTGCCCGCTATACTAATAATAATGTATTTGCTCATCCCATAATATCACCGGAATCTTACTATAGCCTGCAGAAATACAGGATTTTTATGGGATCGGTTGCTTATTCTGTCCAAAAATACTATAAAACGAACCTGATCTATAGTTATGGCCGTACTGAAGATATTCCTTACGGGGCATTATTCAAAATTACTGCTGGAAGTGAATATAATGAATTCAAGAAGAGAACATACCTTGGGGCCGAAGCATCTTTTGGTAAATCAATTAAGGCAATTGGCTATTTTTATTCCTACGCCGGATTAGCAACCTATTTAAATAATAGTCACCCGGAACAAGGTCTTTTATCCCTTGGTATGAATTATTTCTCAAACCTTTTAAATCTTGGCGGAAGCAAGGTCCGGAACTTCGTTTATTTCGACTATACAAGAGGATTTGGCAGATATTCAAATGAATTCCTTAAATTCAGAGATATTAATGGCTTCTCCGGATTTAAAAATGATTCGGTGAACGGTACCCAACGGTTATCACTTAGTCTCGAATCAGTTCTTTTTAGCCCTGGAAATCTATATGGCTTCAGATTTGCCTTTTTTGGATTTACAGATTTTTCTTTCCTCTCAGGAACAAATGAGAAAATAGGAAATGGCTATTCACTTGCAGCCATTGGATTGGGTATCAGGATCAGAAACGATAATCTTGTGTTTAATACTTTTCAGATCAGGATTGGTTACTTTCCAAACCCACCCTTATATTCGAGAATTAATCCATTTATTATATCGGGAGAACAACTGCTGAGACCAAATAATTTTGATTCAGGTCCCCCTGTAATTATTCCCTACCGGTAATGAACAAAACAATTTTAAATTTGTAATATAAATCAGATCAGTAGTTATTAGTATTAAATTAAATCAAAAAAAATGGCTGTTTTAGTTGGAAAAAAAGCACCGGCATTTTCTGCACCTGCAGTAATAAATGGCGGTGAAATTGTTGAAGGGTTCTCAATTGAGCAATACCTTGAAAAAAAATATGTTATATTCTTCTTCTACCCGGCTGACTTTACTTTTGTCTGCCCAACCGAACTGCTCGCGTTTCAGGACAGGATAAAAGAGTTCGAAGAAAAAAATGTTGCAGTAGTTGGATGCTCGGTTGACTCAAAATACTCTCATTGGAAGTGGCTTCAGACCGAATTAAACCAGGGCGGAATCAAGGGGGTAAAATATCCTTTGGTATCCGATCTTTCAAAGACAATTTCGGAAAATTATGATGTACTCGCTGGCAATTATGATTATTCAGAAGAGGGAGATGTTACCTTCAACGGAACCCCAATGGCCTACAGAGGATTATTTCTTATTGATAAAAAAGGAATAGTCAGGCATCAGATTGTCAACGACATGCCTCTTGGTAGAAGCGTGTCGGAAACACTTAGAATGGTTGATGCCCTACAGTTTTTTGAAGAAAACGGTGAAGTTTGTCCTGCAGACTGGCATAAAGGGGAAAAAGGGATGAAGGAAACCCAGGAAAGCGTTGCAAATTGGCTTTCGAAAAAATAGCTCCAGCAGATTTAAGGGTAAAGGTATCCCCGGAAAGGATACCTTTTTCTATTTTTGTACTCCAATGCAGTATTAAATGATCAGCGAGTTTAAAAGGTTTATTTCTGAAAACAACCTTATAACACCAGGCGACAAAATTCTTCTGGCAGTCAGCGGAGGCATCGATTCAATGGTAATGACCTATCTGTTCCACCAACTGGGCTATAAAATTGGTATCGCTCACTGCAATTTTAGCCTGAGAGCCAGGGAATCGGATAAGGATGAGGAGCTGGTTCGTCAATATGCATCTGAGAACAATTTTCAGTTTCATTCCACCCGTTTTAAAACAAAAGCCTATGCCAGAAAGAACAAATTGTCTGTTCAGATGGCTGCAAGAGATCTGAGATACAAATGGTTCGAAGAGATCAGGAACGAAAACGGATACGATTCAATTGCTATTGCCCATAACCTGAATGATAATATCGAAACTCTTTTAATTAACCTTACACGGGGTACCGGACTGGCAGGGATGGCAGGAATGAAACCTGTAAGTAACAAAATTATCAGGCCCCTGCTTTTTGCCTCCAGACAAGATATTTTAGCTTTTCGGAACCAGCATAAAATTGTTTTCCGCGAAGACAGGTCAAATGCCGATACAAAGTATACCAGGAACAAAATCAGACATCTGGTAATTCCGGTTCTTAAAGAAATTAACCCTTCCATTGAAATAACACTTGGTGAAACGGCAGAAAGATTCTCCGGATTTAATGAAATTGTATCAGAATATATGTCACACTTAAGAGAAACAATCTCAGAGGAGAAAGAACAGTTTATCACATTTAATGTAAGTCAGTTAAAAACCCGGTTACATAATAAATCTTTACTGTTTGAATTGTTCAAACCCTATGGTATAACCAATGCACTGTTAATTGATCTGATGAAAGTCATTTCAGGAAAAACAGGTGGGCAGATCATTACCGATTCCCATAGAATTATTAAGAACAGGAAGGAGATAATTGTGTCAGATGAAGAATTCAGGAAGGAAACATCCTATACTATAGAAAATATTCAGGCATTCCCCGATTTTCCGGGAATTTCTTCAGCAAGAAATATAACCGTCTCGGAAAACTTTGAAATCCCGTCCGATCCGCATATTGCCTGTATTGATTCGCAAAAAGTATCCTACCCGGTTATTATCAGAAAATGGAAAGCAGGAGATTATTTTTATCCGCTTGGAATGAAACAGAAGAAAAAACTAAGTGACTATTTTATTGACAATAAATATTCAATGTTTGATAAGGAAAATATATTTATCCTTGAATCAGGTGGAAAAATTGTCTGGATAATCGGTGACCGGATTGATGACAGGTTTAAGATAACACGTTCAACAAAGAAGGGATTGCTGGTCAAAGCAAAAAGGAAGGCGATGATAATCAAACCTATAAGATAACGGTTTTAAGGCAAATCGCTGGTGGAGAATTACATATCTGTCAAAAATGGATAAATAGCATATTACCTGCTGATATTTCGCTCTCCATGAATCCCCCTGTCGATCAGAATCAGATCAGCCATGGCTATTGCAGTAGCTGACTCCACTATAACCGGCATTCTAAGCGCAATACAGGTATCATGTCTTCCTTTAACATTTAGAGTTGCCATTTTCCCTTCTTTAAAGTTAAATGTCACCTGATCAACTCCGGTTGATGAAGTCGGTTTTACCACTATCCTGAAATGAATTTCGTTTCCGTTGGTAATACCTCCGTTAATCCCACCTGCATTATTTGTTGCCGTTTTTCCCGTACTGTTTATGAACGGATCATTATGCTCTGAACCTTTCATTTGAGCTGCCGCGAAACCTGAACCAAACTCAATCCCTTTGATTGCGGGTATAGAAAAAATAATGTGGCTCACAGCCGATTCAAATGAATAGAAGAATGGTTCACCAATCGCCAGCGGGGGATTTTTCACCCTGCATTCAATTATTCCTCCGATAGTATCATTGGATGCTATTGCTTCATTAATTGCCTTCTCAATATCAGGAGATCCTCCTGCAGAGATAAGCTTCGCCGATATTTCAGCTGATCCGGTTATCTTTTTAGCTATAACACCTGCTGCAACAAGTCCCCATGTGATCCTGCCTGAAAAATGACCGCTTCCGCGCATATCTGAAAAACCTGAATGCTTTATCCGGGAAACAAAATCGGCATGTCCGGGTCGTGGAATCTGCAAAAATTCTTCGTAATCGGAGGAGACTTTATCGCTGTTTCTTGTCATTAAAGTAACCGGAGAGCCTGTTGTTACACCATTGAAAACGCCGCTTAATATTTCAGGCTGGTCAGGTTCCTGACGTTTGGTGGTTCCCAAGCTCCCGCTTTGACGTCTCTTTAAATCCGGCATGAAATCATCGGGTTTGATAGCCAGTCCGGGAGGACAACCATCTATTGTGACTCCAATTGCCGTGCCATGTGATTCTCCAAAGAGAGAAACTCTGAAAACAACTCCGAAAGAATTCATAATTCTATTTTTTATCTCTGAATCTTTTATAAAAATCTATAATTTCCATAACGGGAACAGTTTCAACAGTCGCTTTTCCAATACCGCTTGTAAATACAAAATGGATATCTGTGCCTGTTTTCTTTTTATCATGAAGGATAAGCTTTTCAATCTGCTCATCGCTTAAATCAGTCTTCTTAATCAGTTTAAATCTTTTTAGCAGAACAGTGATCCTCTCTTTTTCTTCCAGACTGATGTAGCCTCTTTCAAACGAGAAGTCAGTTGCCAGTTCCATTCCGGATGCTACTGCAAAGCCGTGTTTCACACCTTTTTGCATTTCAACCACGTGCCCGAAAGTATGCCCGAAATTCAGAATGCGCCTGAGTCCTGTCTCCTTTTCATCTTTTGATACCACAAATCCTTTAAAAGTCACTGATTTAGCAACCAGCCGGGTGAGCAGGTCAGAGTTCCTCGACATGATTTCCTCATAACTCGTTTCAATAAGATCAAATAACTCTTTATCACCTATAACAGCCGTTTTAATCAGTTCAGCCAAACCGGATAAATACTCCTTGTCAGGCAGGGTCAGTAACATTGCCGGATCGCAGATTACGAATTCAGGCTGTCTGATATTGCCGAGCATATTCTTTGTACCTCCCAGGTTAACTCCATTTTTTCCGCCTGTACTCGCATCGACCTGTGATAATAACGTGGAAGAAACATAGCCACACCTGATACCTCTCATATAAACCGATGAAAGAAAACCGGCAACGTCACAAACCACCCCTCCTCCTACCGCAAGCACTAAACCTGCACGGTCAATCCCGGCTTCCAGCAGTTTTTCAGCCAGATTTTCAATGACTTCCAGTTTCTTGCTTCCTTCTCCAGGTGATATGGAAAAAACAGGAACTTTCGGAAATTTACTGCCATATAACCGATTTACGTTATGATCAGTAATAATTACAGTACCTTTTTCAGGGAGTAATCCGGTTACAGATTCCCATTTCTCCCCGACCAGTATTTCGGATATGAATCCAGGTGTATTGATTGTTATCTTTTCCAATAGAGCAACTTATTGAATGTTAAAGTTAAAAAATCTGACCCAAATCAAAACTTATTTTAATAAAATCAGGATTTCCAAATCACTTCTCACTTAATTCAAGCCATCTAAGTTCCTTTTCATCGAGCAAAGTCATTATTTCACCATGCCTTCGAGACTTGGATAATAATTCCTCATTATTGAGTAATCCCTCGCTCAATTCAGATTCAATGAGTTTTTTTTCAGTATCGAGATTCTCAATTTCATTTGACAGAAGCTCAAATTCTCTCTTTTCTTTAAATGTCAGACCCTGCTTCTTTTCTTTTTTGACTGGAGCTTCTGAAGATTCATCAGAGATTGAAGTCTTTGAGGTACTGACGATTGATATCTGCTTTTCCGTCTCTTTCTGCTTCTCCCTTAGCTGGGTATAGTTACCGGGAAAATCCTTGATAATCCCGTCACCCTTATATTCAAAAATATGATCAACAACCTTATCCATAAAGTATCTGTCATGCGAGACTACAATCACACAACCCCTGAAACCTGCAAGATATTCTTCCAGAACATTAAGTGTAAGAATATCAAGATCGTTGGTCGGTTCATCGAGAATCAGAAAATTAGGATTCTTCATAAGTACCGTAAGCAGGTAAAGACGCCTCTTCTCACCACCCGATAATTTCCTGATCAGTGTATACTGTTTTTCCGGAGGAAATAAGAAATAGTTCATGAACTGGGTGATAGAAAGGACATTACCATCACTTACTACAACTTTTTCTGCAATATTCTTCACTGCATCAATAACAGTCATTTCATTATCAAATTCGATACCCTGTTGACTGTAATAGCCGAAAACAATAGTCTCTCCCCGTTCAACTGTACCCTTATCAGGTTCAGCTAATCCGGTAATTATATTCAGCAAAGTTGTTTTACCTGTTCCATTCCGGCCTATCAGGCCTGCTTTTTCAAACCTGTTGAAGCGATAAGTAAAGTCTTTCAGGAGTACCTTATCACCATATGATTTACTTACATTCTTTATTTCGAGGATCTTGCTCCCCATTCTTGAAATGTTTACATTAATGTTGATGCTCTTTTCCTCAGGCCTGTTAGCTGCTTTTTCCCTGAGATCATAAAAAGATTCAATCCTCGATTTAGCTTTATGCCGACGTGCTTTTGGCATCCTTCTCATCCATTCGAGTTCGGTTTTTAAAAGGTTTTTCGCCTTTTCTGAATTCATCCTGGCCGAATATTCCCGGCTCTGCTTTTTTTCAAGGAAATATTCATAATTACCCTCATACCTGTAAAGTTCATTGTCGGAAAGTTCCAATATCACATTACAGACCCTGTCGAGAAAGTATCTGTCGTGAGTAACCATAAGAAGAGCCTTTTTTGACTTGATCAGATACTCTTCCAGCCATTCGATCATGTCGAGATCAAGATGGTTAGTTGGTTCATCAAGTATAAGAATATCAGCATCTTCCACAAGTATTTTAGCTAATGCCACCCTTTTTTTCTGTCCTCCTGACAATGTGCCTATTACTGCATTCAAATCAGTAAGTTTAAGTCTGAAAAGAATCTGCTTTACTGCCACTTCATAATCCCAGGCCTTATGATCATCCATTTTCTGGATCATAACCTGTAACATCTCAGGAGAACCGGTAAGAACGCATTCTTCATATTCCCGTATTACTCTTACAAGTTCGCTGTCGGTGCTAAAGAGTTCATCAATTATTTTGTTTGAGTCATTGAGAACAGGAGATTGCTGAAGATATGCTATTTGTAAATCGCGCTTGATACTGAGAGAACCTTCATCGGGATTTTCTTTAGCGGCAAGAATATCGAGCAAGGAGGATTTTCCAGCACCATTTACAGCAATTAGTGCAACCTTATCATCCTTATTTATATTAAAACTGATCTTTTCGAAAAGAAGATTGTCGCCGATCCGTTTG
>Ga0209123_1002992_pt1 | contig 13323 bp, 12 predicted proteins | sample BarGraIncu00431A_FD_184500 | JGI IMG/M metagenome (GOLD analysis project Ga0209123, IMG submission 184500) | Arctic peat soil microbial communities from Barrow, Alaska, USA - Barrow Graham LP Incubations 004-31A (SPAdes) (version 2) | ecosystem: Environmental > Terrestrial > Soil > Wetlands >...
ATCTTTCATTTGATCCTTATTTACATTCATGGTATAGATGAATCCAGTTGGTATTTTCCTTCCGAAAAGGCTTGAATAGGAAGCATCATAAACTAAATACGGGAACATAAATCTTTCTATAAAAGACCTCATTTCTCCAGTAACTGCTCCAAAATATATTGGAGACCCCAAAATAATGGCATCAGCATTTGCAACCTTATCAAGGATAGGTGTTAACTCATCTTTGACAGCACACTTACCATAACTTTTACCATTTTTTAATTTACAGGCAAAACAGCTTATACACCCTTTATAATTATGCTCATAAAGATTAATAAGCTCTGTTTCCGCTCCTTGTGAAGCTGCACCCTCAAGTGCTCTATTTAAAAGAGTCGCAGTATTTTTATCTTTTCTTGGACTACCATTAATTGCTATTACTTTCATTTATATTCCCTCCATTTATATATAATAGTATAATAATATATTATAGTACCTTTTTTTACAAGTACATACCTATTGGTATTATAGTATCTAATTACATACTGATGTGATTGAAATCAAGTCAATTAGTGACATAATACATGCGACAGAAATTAATAATATTAAAGAATATTTGAGGTTTTCACTTGAATTTTTATTACTCTACTTTAAACTTCTTAAGATATTCAGATGCAGATCTATTCATTTCTAGTGAAAAATTAGACATGTACTTTCGGTTGCATAGAGCTTTAATATCTTCGCCAATATCTTTATTTAGAAATTCTGCCTTTTCGTTTCTTATTCTTTGCATTTCTATATGCTCTTCCTTATTTAGTCTACGATATTTATTTTCATATACTATATACTTCTCTTCGAAACGCACCGGTTTTCTCCTGTTCTTTTGAACCTCAACAGGATAACCATAAATTAGCATGGCAGCAGGTATAACATAATCTGGAAGATCTAATACCTCTTTAATAGTTTCACAATTCTCAATGATATCACCAATATAACATGAACCGATTCCTAAAGATTCTGCAGCAACTACTGTGTTTTGAGCAGCTATTATTGCATCAGTATATGCAAGAAGGATATCCCCCTCGCCTGGTGTTCTTGGATTGCAATTTTCTAAATTAAAAGCATCATACCATCTTTGATAATCTGCAAGAAATATAAGCACTAATGGAGCTTTTGCAATAAAAGACTGATTATCACATTCTACTGATAGTTGTTTCTTTAATTTTTCATCAGTAATATCAATTATGCTATAAAGCATCATTGCACCCGCAGTTGGAGCTTCAAATGCTGAATTCAATATTTCTTTTTTAAGATCAGCTTCAATTGGTTTATTTTCAAAAACTCTCATAGATTTTCTATCTTTTATTTGTTTTAAAACTTTGTTCATATACTAACCCCCTTGTATCAATCATTTTAATAAGCAGTGCTACCCTCTAGATTTATATACACAGTTACTACATAATGATGTTATTTATTGCCCCCTGTTATTTTTACCAACTAAACCTCCCCCATTACCTGATGATGGACTTTGTGTTCCATGAATCGATGCTCGCTTCCCATTCTTTTGCATGGATGATTTCGCTTTTTTTTCTTCAATAATTTTTTTCATTATTTCCATGTTTTTGTTTATATCATTTTTCATATTTTTACCCTCTTTTTTTATTTTTACACAATTAAAATACTTTATAACCAATACCTTTTAAATCGATATTCTCAGTGAGTATTTTGTATGTATCTCTTATTATTTTACTGATTTATTATACCCCACAAACGTCCCTTTGAGTAGTACCTACAACTAAAATATCCATCTAAAAATACATGAAATACATGGTTTGTACCACTCCCCCATAATATAGAAGATAATTTATAAATAAAATAAGAGCAAAACTTTATAAATTAAAGTTTTGCTCTTATTTTAGTAAATACTAATCCGGAATAACTATTACTGATACTTTAGCATTTCTAACAACCTTACTTGTTACAGAACCAATTATTCTATATAAACCTTTTTTACTACACTTTGTCATTATTATTATATCATGGCCATCTTTAGCAGCCTTTTTTAATATTTCATCTGCAGCGTATCCTAAAATTGAAAACCTTTCAACGTCATAACCTTCTAGCTCCACTATTGCTTTATCTATAACCAATTTACTTTCCTCTGCTAAATAACCAAATTCATTTGGAATTGAATTTGGCATTGGAACTAACATCTTGTTAGTTAAAACTGTTTCTACTACATTCATTAGTGTAATAGAAATATCATCCTTATTAAAAAATTTTTTCAACCAATTAATAGAGTGCATGCTTCTATCGGTACCATCTAATGGTATTAAGATTTTTATTTTTTCCATATACAACGCCCCCTTAATTTATATATATATCATAACATGAAAATAAGGAAATGTCGTGAAATTTTATAATAACTAAATTCGTGGACCCTCATGTTTATTTAATGAATAACGGATTTGTAAGCGCTGTCAACATAGGGTTGAATATTAGTTGTTTTTTATGAAATGAGATTTTCACTAAATTTTTCTGTTATCCTCTTATATGTTTGCACAGGTACCTCATATTTTTCGCCCATACGAACCACTTCAAATATAAGCCCATCAAGTTCTGACTTTTTCCCCTGAGCGATATCCCTTTGCATAGATGTCGATGCCGTAGGATCAAGTTTATCCAAAATTTCTAGATTAATCTTCACAATATCTACCATAAAATATATTCCCATAGCTAAAGCTAAATCATCTATTTCCTTGATTAATGATATAAAAGCATCCCTGATTTCTCCCGGTTTCTGCATAGCTGCTGCTTTCACATCATAATATAAGCCACAAGCTGCCATTGCTGAAACAAAAGAAAATTTCTGCAAAGCATCCCTCTTGATATCATCAGATAAGATCCCAAGAATATTACTCTCTTTCAAATCCTGTTCTATCTGCCTTAATACAGGTCTATATTCTGAGGTGTTACGAATTCCATAAACAATTCTAAAAATTTCACCATGCATCAGAAGAGTTCCTGGCTGTTTAATATTGGATGATACATATATACAACCGTCCGTAACTAAAAGTTTTGGCAGCATTTTCTGCAATTTACCGCCAGTTCCATAAATATTTAGAATCGGAATCACCACAGTATTCTTATGGGCAACCCGTTTAATAAAAGGAACAGTATCCTCTAGAGAATAACCTTTCACACAAACAAAAATCACATCTGGTTCTTCCTTATAATGTTCCATATCATATGCACTTATCGGTGAAACAGTATAATTTCCTTTCCAAGTAGTTTCTACCTTAAGTCCATTTTTCTGAATACTTTCAAGATGGTTACCTCTGGCAATCAACGTAACATCTTTTCCCGCTTGTGCCATATATGCTCCAATGCATCCACCCGTACCGCCTGCTCCAATAACCAAATACTTCATTTCCTTGTCTACTCCTTTCCTAACTGTCTAAATTTCATTTCTTGTAAATATTTAATGCCATATAGTATTAAATAAATCTATAAATATTAAATCTTAGTTTATGTACCTTCTATTATAATCAAATTAATAAAGAAATCATATAATATACTTAGTATTACATGTCATACATAAACAGGGCTTGCTAAAATGTTAAAGTTATTTTTAAAATCATCCTAAAGATGTACCTCTTTAAATAAGTTGGTATTGAGTCCAAGCACAAACTCTAAACATAGAACATATGATAACTACATAGACCTATGAAAGGAATGAGCAGTATGAACAAAATGTATCCATGCCCTTATTACATTAACACACCAATGTATAATTTAGACTATATGTATAATTTTTATAGAACGTATCCATACCCTTACTTCGCTCGCCCACAAAGATATGTCTCCAACTTTTCGAAACAGTTTACTAATTCGTATATTCCATTTAATAATGAAGTAGAGAATAATGCTTCAATTAAGTTAAAAGATTATGGACCAGAACCGTTTGTAGTTAACATTACGGAAGCTACTAAGGAAAACAATACTTTTCGTACCGCTTTATGGACAGGAAACCATTTGCAACTTACCTTGATGAGCATCAAGGTTGGAGAAAACATAGGTTTAGAAGTTCATCCAAACATTGACCAGTTCATACGTATTGAAGAAGGTCAAGGGCTTGTTAAAATGGGTGATAAAAAAGATATGTTAAATTTTGAGAAAAAAGTCTATGATGACTTTGCTATCTTTATACCTGCTGGTAAATGGCACGACATAATCAATACAGGTAAACAACCACTTAAATTGTACTCTATTTATGCGCCACCTAAGCATCCAAAGGGTACAGTTCATGAAACTAAAGCGATTGCAGAAGCTGCTGAAGAGAACCACAAACGCTTATATTAAAATAAACTGTGAAAAAATCTTCAAAAACAGCTTTCTATGATAAATTTAACTTATCATAGAAAGCTGCTTGTTTTTGCTTTATTTCATTTCATGAGTTAAATTATACTCAAATTTTGCCATACTATAAAAGGCATTAACATAGATCCTGTTAATCGTGTAATAATTATCAGATACAGAAGTAAATCCATTGTCAGTACTAATTCCTAAATTAAACCCAGCATCATGTGTAGCTTTTGGAGTTGAATTATTGTATTTACCACAAGGATATGCTACGTACAAAACCCTCCTTCCTAATAACTTCTCTAATACTATTTTTGACGTTTTTAATGTAGTAACTTGTTTAATATATGTTAATTTAGATAAATCATCATGGTTATTTGTATGGTTTTCTACTTTGAAGTTGTTTTTATCCATTTCAAGTAACTGCTTAGATGTTAAGTAATTTTTAGCGTTTATGCAATTAGCTATCATAAATAAAGTAGCTTTCTGCTTATTTGCTTTTAAAAGTGGATATGCAAGTGTGTAATTATCAACATACCCATCATCAAATGTTATTATTATAGGTTTAGTTGGTAATGCTGTTTTTTTTGACATATGACTATATAGCTGATCTAAAGATATTGTGTTGTACTTATTAGCTTTTAAATAATCTAGTTGTGCTTTAAATTTTGCCTTACTTATTTTAAGTTCGTTCGTGTTAGATTTGTCTGTCGTAACAGAATGATACATTAAAACTGGAACCTTTGGAAGTGCTACTTTTGTTGTATAAGGGATTGATTTATTTTTTATAGTATTGATTGTAGTATTTGTTTGTTGCGTTATATGTTGCAGTGTAGATGGTTTATTAAATTTATCAAAAGCCCAAAATGATGACGCTCCTACTATCATTAAAATAATAATAATAATAATTAAATTTATAATTTTATTATTCAAATTTTTCCTCCTTATATTGTTTAAAATAGTTCAGACCTATTTCACCTTTAGTAGTTACACTCATAAAATATTTTAGATACACATTATTAATATTATCGATGTTATTTGAATTATCTTAACAGATAATGATCATTAAAGTATATATTTCTAATTATATAATATAGTACAATATCAACAGATAAAATGCCATCTCTATTTATATTTAGGTTTTCTAAATTTAAATGCCTCATAACAATGTAGCACAAAGATTCCAGACGAAACAATCTAAATAATAGTTAACTGGACAGATTATGTCTATAATGTTAAGGTGGAAAAATAAGAAGATGTGGATTGGAAACTATTGGTTCCACAAAAAAATCCGGGGAATACCCAGCTCTTTTCTATTAATTTATTAATTATAAAAATTAGGTGGTGATTCAAAGTGCTGAAAAATATTCTTTTAAATTACTTAAGGCATGCTAAATTAAAATACTCAATTTATATTAAGGATCTAAATCAGGTCGATATTTGTGACATAAATCAATTTCAAATAATACCCTCTGCCTCCATAATAAAACTCTTTATTATGGGATCAACTTTAGAAAGAGTATCCACTGGGACCTTATCTTTAAAAGACAGAATAACTATAAATAAAAAAGAAAAAGTTCCTTTTAGTATTTTAACTCTTCTTGACGATGATAATTCATATACTATAAATGATTTAATTTTATTAATGATTATACAGAGCGACAATACAGCAACTAACAAACTCATTGATATTATAGGTCTTAATTCTATTAATGAGTTTATAAGAAAACATAATTTTAACAGTGCTACTCTGCAAAGAAAAATGATGGACAATGACTCTAGACTTAAGGGCATTGATAATTTATGTAATATTTCTGATTGTGCTCTATTCCTAGAACTTATCTATAATGGTAAACTCATTAATGAAGAATATAGTAAACTAATGGTAAATATCTTAACGCACCAGTTAGACGATTCGATGATGAGAATTTATTTACCTACTAATATTACTGTAGCCAATAAAACTGGAGATTTAGAACTTTTAAAACATGATGTAGGTATTGTATATACTACTAAAACCGATTATATTTTTTCTATGTTCACCTGGGAAGCTATAAGCGATAATTACGCAAAAGACTTAATAGGTAATGTTTCCAAAATAACTTATGATTATTTTATGAATGGAGGAAAATATCTTGAAAATCACTGATATTGAAATAGGACATATTTCTGTGCCTTTAAAAACACCCTTTAAAACTGCAATAAGAACAGTAACTTCTGTTGAAGATATTATCGTTATGATTAAAACAGATTCAATTAGCGTTGGCTATGGCGAGGCTCCGCCTACTGGTGTAATCACTGGTGACACTAAAGGCGCTATCACTTCTGCTATTGAAGATCATATCAAAAAAGCAATTATAGGTATGAATATAGAAAATTTCGAAGAAATTATGATCAAATTAAACAAATGTATTGTTAAAAACACCAGTGCCAAAGCCGCTATAGATATGGCACTCTATGATCTTTATGGTAAGCTCTATAAAACGCCTTTATATAAGTTACTTGGAGGTTATAGAAATGAACTTGTAACTGATATCACAATAAGTGTCAATGACCAAGATGTGATGGCTAAAGATAGTCTTAATGCAATAATTCTTGGCTATAAAACACTAAAAATAAAAGTAGGTACCGATTCAACCACAGATATAAAAAGGTTAAAAGCTATAAGAAAAATTATTGGCCCAGGCGTAAATATAAGAATTGATGCAAATCAAGGCTGGAAACCTAAAGAAGCCGTTCTGACGCTTAGAAAAATGGAGGATGCTGGACTAGATATTGAATTTGTTGAACAACCTGTTCAGGCACATGACATAGAAGGCTTAAAGTTTGTTACTGATAATATTTCTATACCTGTTATGGCCGATGAGAGTGTTTTTTCCCCTATGGATGCTCTTAAAATTATGCAGACTCGTGCGGCTGATCTCATCAATATAAAACTTATGAAGACTGGTGGAATTTACAATGCATTAAAGATATGCTCTATTGCCGAAGTATATGGCGTTGAATGTATGATGGGCTGCATGCTAGAAGCAAAAATAAGTGTTACAGCAGCTGCACATCTTGCAGCTGCCAAAAGCATTATAACAAAAATAGATTTAGATGGCCCAATACTCTGCAGCACTGATCCCATAATTGGCGGTTCAATTTTCGATGAGAGTTTTATAACGTTTTCAAATTCTCCTGGCCTTGGAATTAGTGGAATATTAGGGATTAATAATTGATTTTTAAAATTTACCCTGTTTAGTACTATAACTAGTGAGGTGTGATAATGCATAAGGTTGATTATAAATTTCCTGATTTTATGAATTCAGCTTCTTTTTGGATGAAAGATATTGTTAATGCAAAAAAGACAATATTATCTACTGATGAAATTAAAAAATTCAATACTAATCTTAAGCTTAAAATAACTTCTTTATATGATTTAGATAAGGCAGAAGATACTATATACTCTAAAATTCTCATTGACCACATACAGTCATATAAACTGCCCATGAACGACATGTATGATGCAAATGGTGAGTTACTCCACCATGATTATTTGAAAAAAATCATAAGTAATACTAATTTAGAAGGAATTAAGGATTTTACTACGATAAAATATGGTATGAGTATAAGAAAGACTTCAGTAAGAAGTTTTCCCGTAGATACCCAGGTTTTTTCTTCTATAGAACATAGCAAAATAAATAATTTTGATAGGTTTCAAGAAACAGGTTGCTTCCCCTTTGAACCAGTATTAATACTCCATCAAAGTAGTGATAAAAGGTGGTACTTTGTGAACCTTTATAATTATTTTGGTTGGGTTAAAACAGATGATATAGCATTAGCTACAGATAAAAAACAAATTTTTGATTATGCTATAAGCAAAGACTTTTTAATGATTGTAGCCAAAGAAGCTACTTTGATTCTTAATGAAGAAAACGCTTCTCCAATAACTATAAAATGTGGGATGGGTACGAGGCTATGTTGTTTAAAACAACCTGACCCTAACTTAGTTCAAGATTATATAGTAAAGTTTCCAACACGCGACAGTCGCGGTAATCTTCTTTTCAAAACTGGTGTTATAAGTAAAAATAAAAATGTTATAAAGGGAAATCTTCCATATACAAGATATAATATAATAAATCAGGCTCTTAAATTTATTGGTACACCCTACGATTGGGGAGATGAATTTTCTGGAAAAGACTGTTCCAGCCTTATACTAACAATTTATAAGTGTTTTGGAATTTTACTTCCACGTAATGCCGAGCAGCAGGAAAATAGTTTTGTAAATGATGCTAATTCCCTTGTATTTAATAAAGATGATACTCTAAATAAAAGATACTCTAAAATGGATAAGTTAAAACCAGGTGCTACCATCTTTATGCAAGGCCATGTAATGATGTACCTTGGCAAATATAAAGATACTCATTATATGGTTCATAGCTTTTCACAATACGGTGTTAAAAAGGGATCCTCATATGAAACACGTACTGCCTTGTTAGTTGCAATTTCCACCGTAGATCTAGCAACTACAAGTGGCATACCTTATATACAAAAATTCACTTCCGCAGTACATTATCAATAAGGTACAAGCAAATGGAGTTCGCTTTGTGAACTCCATTTGCAATATTATTCATTTTTTATTACTTTTGTAGTATATAATTGTTTATTGCAAAAGCTATGCCAGACTCATTATTAGTTTTAGTTATATATTTTGCCTGTGATTTAATATCGTCTACGGCATTTCCCATAGCTATGGGCATTCCTACACATTGGAACATTTCCATATCATTATAATTGTCTCCGAAAACAATGACATCATTTAAATCTATTTCTAATTTGCGTGACAAAATTTTTAGAGCGTTACCTTTAGAAATATCTGATGCCATAATATCTAAAAGACCTTCTGATGAACTTACTATTGTAAGAGTACTATATTTTGAAAAGTACTTTTCCAATAATAAAATGTCTTTGTGGTCTTCACAAACTAATAAAATTTTTAGAACATCTATACTACTAATATTTTTAATTAAATTATTATCTATATACGTTATAGGTATCTGAACGTCTTTTGATAGTGCTTTATTAAGATCTACATATTTTTTATACTTTGGATTATTTTTACTAGAATATATTGTGTCCGCGGTATAGATAAGAAAACCTACATTATAATTTATACAATAATTTATAATCTCCTTTACAGTAATTTTATCTAATATTTTCGAATAAATTACTTCTCCTGTTTCAATATTTTTAATTAACCCTCCATTACAAGCTATAATCGGACCCTTTAAACCTAGCTGCTTGATATAAGACTTTACCATAAAATCCACTCTTCCTGAAGCAATAATTACACTTACTCCAAGTTGTTGAAGTTTTTTTAGTTCCACTTCATTATCCTTTGAAATGATATCATTTGAATTTAATAAAGTGCCATCCATATCACATACACACCATTTATATTTAATCATTTTTATTTTCTCCTTTTATGTTTTTAATATTTTAATTTATATTTTAAACCTTATAAAAAATAATTAGTGTATATAGTTAATTTAAACTACGTACACCAATTATTTTTTACGCTATAAATACATTTATAATTAATGAATCTTCTAATCCAATAAATCATCTCCATTAAAACACTTACATGAACATTCCAACAATTAGCGATAAAATAAGGCCAACGATAGAAATTATAGTAGTAGAAGCTGACCATGTTTTTACCGTATCCGTTATTGTCATTCCAAAGTACTCCTTAACTATCCAAAAACCCGAATCGTTTACATGTGAGAGTCCAACTCCTCCTGCACCAATTGCTACACATATGATTGCAGGATTAAGCCCAGGAAAACTTGATAAAAGTGGGAGAATTATCCCTGCTGAGGTCATCATTGCGACAGTAGTAGAACCAACAGCAAATCTCATAATAATAGCAATCATCCATGCTAAGATGATTGGGCTCATATGCAAACCCAAAAGAGCGGCACCCAACGTTTTTCCCAGTCCACTATCTTGAAGTACTTGATTGAATGCGCCACCTGCACCTATAATTAATAATATACCAGCTATAGGTCCGAAACAACCATCAGTAATCTTCAATAAGTCTTCCTTTTTCAAACCTCTGCAAAAACCGAGACTGAAATAAGAAAAAAATACAGAGATAAGAAGAGCGGTAATAGGATTGCCCATAAAATCCACAAAAGGTAAATATGAAGCTCCTTTTGGGGCTACTAGATCAAGAATAGTTTTTGTTACCATAATTAACATTGGTAAGAGTATCGTAAACAATGTTATTCCAAAAGATGGAAGTTTTTCAACAGGTATAACTTTTTCTTCAAAAAGTTTTGAAGTAGGACCAAGCTTGATGAACTTTGAAACGAAATTAGCAAAAATAGGTCCACCTATAATTGCAGCTGGTAACCCAACAATCAGCCCGAATATAATAACAGTTCCCACATCAGCATGAAGGGCATTAACAATTGCTAATGCAGCAGGATGTGGAGGTATCATGGCATGTACTGTTATTAGGCCTGCTACAACAGGAATTCCAATTTTAACTAGTGACATCTTTGTTTGGTGAGCAACACTAAATATTACCGGAAGTAATAAAACAAACCCAACCTGAAAGAACACAGGTATCCCACAGATAAAACCCACAAACAACATTGCCCAATGTGCTCTTTTTTCATCAAATACAGATATTAATGTTGTTGCAAGACGCTGTGCTCCACCTGAAACCTCAAGCATTACTCCAAGAATTGTTCCAAGGCCGAGAACAGTTGCCAAAAATCCAAGTGTTGTTCCCATTCCCGCCTGAAATGAAACAGCGATTTTTTGAAGAGGCATACCTGATGCAATACCAAGAAAAAATGCAGATACAGTCAATGCTAAAAATGCGCTAAGTTTTGCTTTCATAATTAAAAGTATTATTAGACCAATTGAAGCGAATAAAACAATAAACATCCATGCTACACTACTCATAATCTACCCTCCGCCTTTATCAATAATGATTGAATAATAAACATAGTTAAATTCTTTTAAGTGTTCTGTTTAAAAAGTTTCATGTATCTACAAACTATTTCTTTAACAAAATTTGTTTGCATTAAAGAAACCTCAGACAAGTGATATTTGCTCCCATTATTCAATAATTGCATCATTTGATCCATAGTGAATACTGATATTTCTGTATTCACATTTATTTTACATATTCCATTATCAATACAATCCCTTAGTATATCTTGTGGTGTACCTGAACCTCCATGTAGTACAAGAGGTATGTTTACTTTTGCTTTAATCTTCTTCAAGATCTCTACTCTTATATTTGGAATCCCATTATACATTCCATGTACAGTGCCTATTGACACAGCCAAGGCATCTATTCCAGTCTTTTTCACAAAATCTCTGGCCTGAAGAGGATCTGTATAAACTTCTTCATCAGTTAATTTTCCTTCATGTGAACTTACTCCTATAGCTAAAGACCCTAATTCAGCTTCAACAGATACATTGCATGAATGAGCAACTTCAACTACTTTTAATGTGTTTGCAACATTCTGCTCATATGGTAGTAATGATCCATCATACATTACTGAAGTAAAACCTGCCTGTATAGCTTTGTACACGTTTTTTAAATTACTACAATGATCTAAATGTAAAACAAAAGGAACTTCGATATTTTTTGATAAAGTTTTTACTAAACTATACACTGATAAAAAGTCCATATTTTTTAGGTACTTTTCACCAAATGCAAGTATTGCTGGAACATTTTGCTGCTGAGCAGAGTCTAAAACACCTTTTATAGTCTCATAACTATAAATGTTAAATGAACCAACAGCACAATTTTGAATTCTTGCATTATAAAGAATTTCTTTCATATTAACTAACATTTTGTCCTCCAATAGCAGTCTGGATTTTCATTTATTTAAAATTTCTACTGCTTCCTTAAGGGTAGTTGAAGTTCCTACGTTACCTGGGAATATAACATATGACATTCCTGGGAACTTACTTTCACTTCCGGTAGTCCAAACAGGTATCCCTGGCTTAATTTGTCCAGCCACAGTTGCTCTTTGAACTTTGAGTCCTTTTATTCCTATATCACTTGAAGTAATACCGCCTTTAGCGATAATATAGTTTGGTCTTACATTTAATCTTTGAACAATACTAGTCACAGCGTCTGATATTTTAATAGAAAGTTTTAGCTCTTCTTCTTGTTTGTTTATGCCAAGATCTATCCTTTCTCTGCTAGTATAAACAACTACACTTTTACCTGAACTTATAAGTGATTCACAACTATTGATAACTCTATTAACTTCAACTTCAAACTTTCTCGGCTCCAAAACAAGGTGGCAATTCAATTCAATAGATTCAAGAAAACTGCACTTCTTTAATTCGTTTAATTGCTCTGTAGTCTTTTTAACATGAGAACCAACTATGATTAATCCTCCATTATGAGATTCATCTTTAATTAATTCTTTCCTCGTAAGTAGCTGTTTATCACTTATACCACCAATAACTTTAGTAAATGCAGCTGCCGTTCTGTACATAAAGTTCTTACCTGATTTTAATGCTTTAATCAACGCAATTGAGAATATTTTCACATCAACATAATCCACAGCATTTACTACTACTTTATTGAAATCATGAACTGCGAGTAATTGCTTTGTTATAGTTTCAATGTCAAGACTTCTAATACTTTCAAGTGATATATATGTGACATTTTCAGCCTTAAACTTACCATTTGTTTTTTCCTCAACATACTCGCCTAAATGAGATTTTGTATAACCAAAAGTTCTATCCTTTGCAAATTCAGTCTCACCAGCTGGTATCAATTCTTCTCCATATTGAACATAGTGAATATTGTCAATTGTAAATCTGCCACCCTCCTTAAAGAAAGGCAATAATACCTCACCATCAAATTTAAGCTCTGAGTTTGATTCAATTGTTTCTCTCAATACATTTGTTTCAAGAGGATAATGTCCTCTAAGAGTTGAGTCCGATCTACTTATAATA
>Ga0209123_1002998_pt1 | contig 13303 bp, 13 predicted proteins | sample BarGraIncu00431A_FD_184500 | JGI IMG/M metagenome (GOLD analysis project Ga0209123, IMG submission 184500) | Arctic peat soil microbial communities from Barrow, Alaska, USA - Barrow Graham LP Incubations 004-31A (SPAdes) (version 2) | ecosystem: Environmental > Terrestrial > Soil > Wetlands >...
CCGATCCCAGTGCTAGCTGGGGTTGGGATAGCTTTAATGAACACTATTACTATGGTCAAACTTATCACGGGTTTACTGCCTGTGATAGTTTTTACAGCCTACCTATCCATATTAAATTTGTTAGTGGGTGTTTTTGCCTATCCCCCCGAAAAGGTAAGTTAGTGTGTTAATATGAGGCTATAACGGCATCCTTGGGTACTTAAAAGTAATATGTTACATAATATAATCAAATATTAGTATTAAGTAACATTGAAATTGATATTTTATATCAAAACACAAAAAATCGTTGGTAACTAAGGAAAGTGAAAGTTACACAAGTACATTGTGTAACTTTCAAAACACCTAAAATCCATATTAATAATATATTTTGCCCCTAATATACCTTTTTGGCGGGATAGGCAAAACTACCCATAATGTTAAGTAATTATTTAAAAAATCCATTCAAAACAGAATTAAAAGATGATGAAGAAATGGAAACTGATTATAAAGAAATGTTTGAGGGTGTTGAGATTGGAACAGAAGCAACAAGAACTGGAATAATAGAAAAATGCAAAAAGTATGAGTATATTACAGAGAAAAAAACCAGTTTATCTGTTGAACCAACTGGAATAAAATTAATTAAAACATTAGATAAATTAAATATAAATCTTTATAAAGAAAAAACAGTTGAGTTTTCAAAGAATCTTAAAAAAGTATATAGAAATGAAATGGATATTAAAAGTTGTGTAGAGGAAGTATTAAAAGAATTAAAAGAAATAATAAAAAATGGCGAGCATATAAAAATAGAAAGGGTTATGCAAAAGAAAGAAATTATAGGCAAATGTCCTCGGTGTGGAAAAAATATATTTGAAAGTAAAAAGAATTTTTATTGTGAAGGTTTTGTTGATGATCCAAGATGTGATTTTGCAATTTGGAAAACGGATAAGTTCTTTGTAGATAAGGAAAAAACATTAACTAAAACAATGGTAAAAGGATTTTTAAGTGGTAAAAGTGTAAAAGTAAAAGGATTAAAGAAAAAAGATGGATCAGGAAAATATGATGCAAATATTAATATTATAGAAAAAGAATTTAAAGGTAAAAAATATGTTAATTTTAATATGAGTTTCAATTAATAATATAGTTAGATGTAAGTTTTACTACGGCTTATTTTATTGTTTTTTTTAGGAATTAATCTTTTATATATATTTACTAAAGTATTACAATAATAATGTGAGGCTCTTTTATGACAAAAGGTATATGTAGCGGCAGCTTATAATTTCTTCTATATTTATTACCAAATTGATTAAATATGTCTTGAATCTCAATCATATTATTCACCTTTCTAGAAGTAAATCCAGCCTCCTAAGATGTAAATAGATAGTTGTAGTATTGACTGGATGAAATACTCTCACTGAAGAATAGCCAACTCTATCTGGATAAGTAAAATCCATACGTTACTGTTAGCGGTAGGGGCATTAAAATTCGCACACTGTAGCTATTGCCTAAAGCAGTTGCACATTTGAAGAAATATCTGGTGGAATTCAATGGAAAGATATCTGAGCGGTATAAGGGAGGACATGCACTTACAAAAGAAGATTTGATTATATAGTTGACTGGCTTTATACAAATACTAAACAGCGGACATTATAAGCATAATCCGAAGTAAGGTTAATTCGCAATTTTTATTTATTGTTTAACAACTCAGGCCACATGGTGGAATTAATATCCAGAATGTGGCCTGCTTTTACACGTATGTCGGCTGTACCCGGTTAGAAACAATAGTGGATAGGCAGTCAATTTTATTTACTTTCGTACTGGCCTGATATACTTAAAAAACCGTTCCGGATTATAATAAAAGTAAATTATTCTACAGGGTGAAGTATCAAAGCAGTAGCCAGTGCCTGCAAAATCAAAAGTTGCCATTGCCTTTTCTATTTTTTCCTCTACACTACAATTTTCCTGTTCATAATCAAATGGACCATGTTCAAAAACAATATACTCGGCTTCGGGAACATCAATCATAAGCATTTGTGGTGGTACTTCGCCTTTATAATCAAAAGGAAGACGTGTACCGTAACACTCTGTGCGTGGAATACCCCAATCGCAGAGTCTGCCGTCCGGGTCGTTAATGTACGCCATAATCTGACCGCTGCCGCCGTTAGATTCGCTCCCGCCAGCGTCATCCAATTTGCCCTTGATACTATCGAGTAAGCCACAAATTGTTTCACAGTCCTGTCCTGGAATAAGACTTTGCTTTTGCCAAAAATCCCAATACCCATTACTCTCATAGTTTTTAATGTGCAAAAATTTGTGTGCTGGAATGGTTACAAAATATATTTTAACATCATCTGTAGATTTCATCATACCGATCTCTCCTAATCTTAAAAAGTAGCGATCAAAAGGGTTTATTTTTGTACGAAGAACGACTGGCTTAGGCTTTTTTCGATATTTACTTGGAGTTACACCATATGTTCCCTTGAAAGCTCTGGTAAAGGCTTCATGTGATGAAAAACCATAATTAAAAGCAATATCCAAAAGACTTTTTTCACTATCCCGAACCTCTTTTAGTGCAAAGGCTAATTTCCTATGCCGCAGATAATCCCTAAATTGTATACCCGATATTTCTTTGAATTTTCTCGTTGTATAAAATTCGGAATAACCTAACTTGCGAGAAAGAAAGTGTAGTGTCAAGGCTTCATCATTATAATTTTTAATACATTCGTCAATTTCATCAACGATTATTTGAATTAGTTTCTTCCACTCGTACATTCGTCTGTTCACCTCGTTTCAATCACCCTACATTCATTATAATGAATGTAGGGTGATTACTGCTTGATTTTACTTGCTGTTATTTCATTTTTCTCTTTTAAGTTTTGTATCTTTGCTTCGCATCTTGCCTATAAATTGAACGTGAATAGTTTCTGATTGCTCTCCGTATTTTGGACAATTACTAACGAATACTAACTAATTCATAGATTCACGTATAAATTGATTTGGACTTATGTAGTTTTAAATTCCGTGGATTCGTTCTTCATTATAGAATCTTATATATTCATCAATAAGCCTGTATCCATCAGTAAAGTTTTTGATTTCATTCCAAGCCATAAACTCATTAGAGAGTAAGAAAAGAAAGTATTCAATATGTAGTCTTCTCCTTTGGATAAAAAGCTGATAGTGATATTTGTAGCAATATGCCTACTCTAGATATTTTAAGCACTTTTAGTGCATATTCTTTGGCTAGAGCTACCTTATCTTCTACCGTAGGTAATTCATTTTTTTAATAGATATTGAAGCATACTTAGTTCTAATTCTTTTTTACCAATGAGTTCTCTTAGCTTACGATTTTCATCTTCTAGGGCACGTGCTTTAATGCTTGGCTGATAATCCGTTGGCTCTGTTGCATTAATTATATCAAACTGTCTCTTAAATGTGGACAATGTAGATGAGGACAGTTCATATTTCTTGCAAACTTGTGCATGAGTAAACCCCGTATTAGATTCTTCGATAATCTTTATTGTATCATCTAATGTAAATTTTCTTCCTGTCATATTTCTAACCTCCATCATCTATTCTTATATTAACATGCTCGTTAGAAACTGTCGAAGACTGTTATGGGGTCAGAATGGTTTAGATATAAAGACACTATAAATGTGCTGGGAAGTGTGTTGAATCTTGCTGGGAAAGATGGATAAAGCATGGAACAGATTGCTTATAAGAGTTTGGACAGATAAGAAATAGAAATGCAAGAAGGCAGTGAATAATAATATGCCAAAGAAAAAGGCTTTGACACTGTAATTATAGGAAATTATATTATTCTTCATTATAGTCGGTATTATGTCGAATTCAGTATAAAACAGATACTTGACATAGGACCGAAATATGTTATCATAAAGGATAATTAGGAATAACTAAATAAACAACCGTAAGAAACGTTTATGTTAAAAATTTTTAACAGCATAATAAGGAATAGATGTTAATTTAAAGTGAGGGTGAATATGAATACTGATTTTGTGAATATAACAACAGAAAACCTTGGCAATGAGCATTTAGGCTGCATTATACGCAGTAAAAAGCCCCATCAAGGTATTGAAGCAAAGCGACAATGGCTTTCAGACCGGCTAAAGGAAGGTCATGTCTTTAGAAAGTTAAATGTAAAGGCTCCGGTTTTTATTGAATATGCGCCTCTTGAAACAGCTTGGGTTCCCATAACTGGTGACAACTATTATTATTTGTATTGCTTATGGAGTAGTCAAAAGGGTAAAGGGTATGGAAAATCGCTGATGGAGTATTGTTTGGCTGATGCCAAAGAAAGGGGTAAATCTGGCATTTGTATGCTCGGAGCAAAAAAACAAAAAGCTTGGCTTTCTAACCAATCATTTGCGAAGAAATTCGGCTTTGAGGTTGTTGATTCTACCGATAATGGATATGAATTGTTTGCACTTTCTTTTGACGGAACAAGGCCAAAGTTCGCAGAAAATGGTAAAAAGCAAGAAATTGAAAGCAAAGAGCTAACAATTTATTATGATATGCAATGCCCATTTGTCTATGAAAGGATTGATCTGATAAAACAGTATTGTGAAATAAACGATGTTCCTGTATCTTTAATTCAAGTGGATACGCTACAAAAAGCAAAGGAATTGCCTTGTGTTTTCAATAACTGGGGTGTGTTTTATAAAGGAAAATTTGAGACCGTGAATTTGTTAGATGTCGCCTCTTTAATGAGAATACTTAAAAAGTGAGGGTCTGTAACAAAGTTTGGTTTTTTGTCAAGTTAGTTGACTTCAGCCAATATTTTGAGGCGGAGTAGGTCGAATTTACACCGACCATACATCTGTCTTTTCTACAGCCTTTATGGCTAATTCTGTATCCATGGTTTTTGAAAAAGCATAGCCTATAATTTTCTTTGTATAAATATCTAAAACTGTGGCAAGATAGCACCATCTGTCCTTAAATGTGTAAATATACGTTATATCAGTAACCCATTTTTCATTTATGGTAGTTGTATAAAAGTCTCTTTTTAGTATGTTTTCTCTGGCTTCTATTTTACATTTAGAAGAATGCGTTCTGAACTTCTTAATGATTATTGATTTTATGATTAGCTTCCTCATAAGTCTTTGTGCTCTTTTGAGGATTATAGCATGCACTCTTTTACGAATCAATTTGTGTATTTGGGGAGCACCATAGCGAATCTTTGCTTTCTGTATAGATCTTCAGTATTTCACCCTCATATATTTTGTTTTCTACACTTCTTCTGCTTTCGACTTTTTGTAGAAACTTATAAAAAGAACTTCTTGAAACCTTTAAGACTTCACACATTAGCTTGATATCATGCTTTTCTTTGTTATCATTGATAAACTTAAATATAGTGAGATTTATGAAGCACTAAATATTTTGATTCCGGCCTCGTTATGAGAGGTCGAGAATCCAGGCAGTAATCGTCGGATAAGAGGTGTATAGAAAAAATGAAACGCAACGTCTGGAGTGCTCAGAATTGTGGTTTTTTCCATACATATTTTTTGTATGTATGGATTCTATGTTAGATAATTTTAAGAATTAATCCCATTGGTTTTCGCTGTTTCATCTAGTGTATGTACACATACACATACGCTAGCAAATGCCCCTTTGGGGCTTCCGCGAAACAGCCAGTTCTTTCTGTTATGTTCCATAGCACATAACAGAAAGAATTGCCGGATCAGTGCTGTCTAAAAACAAAAAATAAAAAATACCTCAAATAATGATGTCATTAGAATAGCATAGAAATGAAAATATGTATAAGACATCATCTTTTGAAACACTTACAGTACATACAATGGTGGTAGAGAGTACGAAAAGAAGATCGTTGATGAAAAACATTTCAATTAATAGGTGGTTATTCCTTATCATATAGGTCAACAAAAAAATTCCGAATATCAGATTCTGAGATATATTTTATGTCAATAGGATTGGTTGATTTGCTACATGCAGAACAAATGTAGTTACCATGCCGCCATGTATAAAGAACAGAAGACAAAGTTGATGATAATGTATTATATGCTGAAAGATCACAATTAAGCCCTGTACCGAGTTGTTTGGTGTATGCCTCTTTCCGAGTCCAAATCTTATAAAACCGTAAATCACGTTCCAAAGCAGGAGCATCTTCTACATATTGAATTTCCTCTAGATGGAAAACCCGTTTCATAACCTCGATAGGTGCAGTCGCAATTCTTTCTACATCAACACCGATTGCGCCATCATCAGAGATACCACATAATACAAAACCTCGAGTATGAGATAAATTAAAGTGAAAGTCAGTTGTGGATAAAAACACGGGTTTTTTTCTGGTATCAATACCAAAAACAAGTTCAAGAGCAGGGAGTCCAGAAACAGAGCTTAAGCTTAAACGAGCAACTAAAGCAGTGTACAATGATAGTTTTCTGTCAGTTTCAAAAACATAGCGCTGAATTTTCTCCTGGCGTTGTGGTGAGACAAGTTTTAATAATTGGGAATCAGTTTCATCCCAAGGAAGGAGTATAGGTAAGCAATAAATATACATAATATACCTCGATTCTTTAGTTTTCTAGTTGTTATTTATCATAGAATAAGGACTTGAGCAATATAAATCAAGTAATTATATATGCGGATTATTATAAATTTGTTGTTCAACAGCGCGTTTTACGATGTCGAATTCTTTTCTTATTAAGAGCAGTTCCGGTTTTTTGGGGAAGACTATACATTTTTTCTGTTTATCCCTATGGCAAATAGGAATTATTTGCTTTTTCAGACCGTGGGCTCTGCCTATACCCTACCTCGTGAATGGTAATGGAGATATCTAGGAATATTACTAATGACGAAAGAATAAGGTGACTGGGAGTTTTAGTTTACGCTGTTCCCGGCCATTTCTTTTCTACAGATAACGGCTCAGCCGTTCCACATACAGAACAATCAGTTGATTGAACACTGATCCCAGCCGCGGTATCTCTGGATCCACTTCTTTATGACATTAACGCTTGTTAGGTACATCATCTTTTCAAAGGAGATGTACCTAGAAAACACGTTCTTTGTTTTGTCACTTTCCGGTACTGACAGTGCCTTGGAAAAGATGCTTTATCTGACCACATGAAATGTCAAGAAAAAGAAATGGATCCAGCACACCGTAATTGGGATCTGGTATTATGCCAGTTGGAGGTTCTTTATGGAGAACGGTTACATCAACTCTTGACATTTCTTGGCCGTACTTGTGGCCCGGGAACCCTTTTATAAATCATATTAATTATGGCTTATCCTATATAAAAATTATAAGTAAATCAAACAGTACTTGGAAAGAAAATACACGGCGATTTTCTTATACCGTACCGTTTATATTAAAAAAATCAATCATCAATTACAATTGCTCGAACTATTTTTTCAATTAATAATAAATCTGCTTTGTCACTAATCTTTAAAAAATTTAATATTGTTTCAAAACCTTTTGGAAAGGTATTGTTATCTTTTTCACTGGACACAAGATAATCTATAGTAACACCAAGAGAAACAGAAATGTTGTATAGAAAATAAGAGGATATTCCTTTTGTCCCCCTTTCAATTTCACCGAGGTAGCCATCACTCATATCTGCAAGTTCAGCAAGTTTTTCTCTTGAATAACCAAGTTTTTCTCGCTGATTACGTATACGAATTCCAACATTAACATTAAAATTATTTAATTTCATTATAATTTTGCTGGTTATACTCAGCACTCCTTTCCACTTATGTACATTCTAACGTTTTTAAAATGTTAGAATCCACAAAAGTGTAAATTTTCTTTTGTAAAAATAAACTAACTCATCACCGGTATTAATTAAGTTGTATTGTCGAGAGACAATTAACCATCCACCGAAAGGAGCTACAACTGAATTATGATTTTGTAACACCAAGATCTGTCATATACTATATACAATACCAATTTTATTAAAGGCTGGAAATAATCTATAGCTTTTTTTATCCATAGCTATAACAAACCTTATTTTATCCATAGCTATAATAAACATAATTTTCATGCTTTAGCATATTCAAATGGAAGGGTAAGTATTGTAATATAAGAATTGTAATAGCGAATAAATGTGAAAGTACTATCTCAACTTAATCGGTGCCTGGCGCGTTGAGCAAAGGATAGGATCATAGGGTAAATTAATGGTAGCGTGATTTCAGTAAAAATGAAAAAGTGTGAAAGGGCGAAGCTATAGAATTGAATAAGAGTGAAGAAAAAAAAGAAAATGTTGAAAAGTATTGGTATGTTCTTTTTGTAAAGGGAGGATACGAAAATAGAGTGTTAAATCAACTTAAAAGCTATTTTAACAAAGAACAGATTGTTCCATTTATACCAAGTATAGAAATATTCCATAAATATACAAACAGATGTATTCAAAAGGAAAATGAGATTATGTTCCCAGGATATGTTTTTATTGAGAGCAATCTAGGTAGTGTGATATTTGTTGGAATGATAAATAAATTTATTAATTATCATTATGCTCCATTAAAGCTATTAAAATACGGAAACTCATGTGAATTCGCTATGAGTAAATGTGAAAAATCTTTATTACTAAGTTTTTATAATAAAGATAGTTGTATTGAAGCTTCAACAGGTTTGATACAGGGGGATAAGACTACGGTAATACATGGTCCTTTAAGAGGAAGAGAAAATATAATTAAGAAAATCGACCGCTCTCGGCGAAAAGCTATAATTGAGCTGGATTTTATGGGACGGTGTGTTCCGATTACTGTTGGGCTTGATATTCTTAGAAAACTACCATAAGTAAAAATATTGAATTCAATCCCAGCTTTATTCTTATCCTCGAAAATATGGAGGATTTATACCAAATGAATGTAATAGGGGCTTCCTGTATAATTCAAATATAAGGAATTCCGAGAAAGAAGGTTGAGAAAAAAACACCTCATTCCCAGTGTCAAATAAGATTACTGACTCTGCCCGTTAGTAAAAAACTTATGAAACAGAGAGGTATCTGAAACGAATTGTAACATAAAACGCAAAATTGGGAACTTTACAGAAAAAACGTCTACAGTAGATGTAGGAAATACTTAAAGGAGCTACGCTAACTCTCCGATTATGGATAAACAGAAAGAAGGTAGTTAGAACGTAGACAGAGATGTTTGATGATTCAGGTGGACATAGGAGTTTAGCAGTCATATGGGATGGAATACACAAGGCCATGTAAAACGAAAAATTGAGACGTTTTATTTTGTGTACCCAAACACCACTATTTTAGTATCTGATACAGATAAATACCCATGACTGTGGCTCATTATCTGATATATAATCTGATAAATGCTTGATTTTTCAAGGAAAAATTATTGAATATATGAGGAGGTAATAGTTATAGAAGAAAACAAGATACTTTACGAAAAAATAATGACTATTATAAGTGATTATATTGACTTGGATAGTGATCAAGACTTCAATTTAACGGAGTCAATTGTTTTTGTTAAAATGATTCTTAAATTAGAAGAAACATTTGATTTCCAATTTGATGATCATATGCTATCTGCTTATAAATTTTCGACAATAACTTCATTTGTTGAATATATAGTAGATAAAACTAGTAATAAATAAAATTATATACAGTTAAAACAACTAAAATAATAATTGGATAGGTGATTGATTTGGTTGATATTAAACCCAGGTTTTATGGAAAATTTGACTGTTATCAGAACAATATAGTAGGGCCAGTAAGTGAATATTGGAATGTAAATTACCTGCCTATATTTTGGACAGAATTCAATTTTATTAGTGAAAGCAATCATCCAGACACTTTTGAAGATATATCCTTTAGTGTAGGTAACAGATTTGACAGAGGTAAAATATGGTATGATTTTTGTGGTGTATCATTAAATCTATGTAAATTCAATGATATAAGGATATTCAAAAAAACCATAATTGAAGAATTGGATAAGAAAAATCCAATAGTAGTAACAATAGATTCAAATTATGTTCCATGGAACAAATATTATCAAATACGGCCTCATTGCTTTTTAATTTGTGATATAGATGAAGATAATAACGAATTATTATGTTGTGATGGTACTTTTCATGTAGAGGATATTTGTAGAATTGATATACAGTATTTATTTGATAAATACTATAAGCTTATATTGCTCAGTCAAGATAAAGTGGTGGAGAGAGATTTAGAAAATTCTCTTATCTACTTTTTGGATGTTTTTCAGGATAATAATCCGCATAAATCAGATAATTTAAATCAGATTGCCGATTATATTCTACACTGCTGGAATATTGATAATATCAGTACTATATCATTGAATATATCAAAATCATACTTTTTATTGTATGTTACAGAAGTGTGTAATAGTAGACACAATTTTATAAGGGGCTTAGAATATTTTAATCATAAATATAAAACAGATTTATTTTCTTCAATTATATTGGAGTTGATTGACGTAAGAAGTAGTTGGGATGCTTTTAAGGGATTATATGTTAAAAGTATTCTTTCAGGAAAAAAACACCATATAGAAAATACTATAAATTTATTGCGCAGTATAAATATAAAAGAAGAAAAAATAAGTCAAAAAATATTATCTTGCTGTAAAGATAAAATAGAAGATATGAAATCTGTTTGAAAGAGAGAAAAAATGTATATTATTGTATGTGTAAAACAAGTAAAAAATTACAATTTTGGAAAAAGAATGACCTCAGCCTTCAGTGGAATAAATGATATGTTTAATAATCCTTCAGATCTGGTGGCGTTGTCATGGGCCATTAAGTTAAAGCAATTATATGGTTTTAAAGTTATCACAATATCTATGGGGCCATCCCGTGTTACATCATTGGTTAGACAATTATATTCTTATGGGGTGGATAGGGCCTTTTTATTGACAAGTCCACACCTATCGGGATCTGATACTTATGCCACATCATATGCGCTGGGAAATATGATAAAAACGCTTTTCCCAGAATATAGTCTGATTATCTGTGGAGATAAATCCTTAGACAGCGAAACTGGTCAGGTTCCTCATTCCTTAGCTATGGCATTGGGGATTAATTCATATGCAAACATAGTAAATATTTTACATGATGATAAATATTTTGAGATAACTTGTGAAATGGATTCTACATGGATTAGAAAAGTTACAGAGGAAAGATTACTAATCACTGTAACGCAAGCACCTGAAAATTATGTTAATTTACCTGGAATAAAGAATATTATAGATTCTGAGTCAAAGGATGTTGAGATAATAACCTGCGAAGATCTGACAATATCGGATGAAAATGTCGGACAAAAAGGATCATTCACAAAAGTGGTTTCTCTTTATAATAAGAATTCAGTTACCAAAAGAAATTTACATAGTATAGTTTTTGAAGAAAAAAAGATGGAGGTGCTTATGAAAACTCTGTTTAGTGATAGATTATGAAAAAAATATGTATATTTATTGAACATAAAGATGGAATACCCACATCAAACTCCCGAAAAATAATATTTATGGCACAAACACTAAAAAAGCAATACGGATATATTATTATTGCCATTATACTTGATCAGAATGCTGAAAAATTTCTTTCTTATTTGGAAACTACTGAAGTAGATGTTATTTATTATGTAACACTTAATGCAAGAAACAAATTTTTATTCAGTAAGGATGAAATAAATAACCTAGTTAACTTTCTTAAAAAAATCAATCCTGATATCGCCTGGGCAACTAATAGTTCTGGCTATAAAATACTATTTCCTCAAGTTGCTTATATTCTGAATACCGGGCTATGTGCTGCTTGTACGAACTTTAAATTTGATGAAGTTTCTGGGTGTATTAATATGGTCAGAATGGTTTATTCAAATAATATTTATGCGCAAATTGCTGTTCACAGATCCAAACCACTAATGGCAACTATATTAGATGATGAGAAAACATACTGCTTAGAATGTAATCTTACTTGTCCTGAAATTCATAATATAACAACCCAAATAAACTTATCCGAGAACAATAACATTAAAATAGAGATGATGAAAAAAGTAGAGACCATCTGCTTGAATAAGTCGAAGATTGTTATTGGACTAGGTAATGGTATTAATGATAAATTAGATTTAACCTTATTCAAAAAATTAGCAACATTGTTAGATAATGCTTCAATTGGTGGAACTCGAGAACTTGTAAATAGGCAAATAATTTCCCGGAATTATCAAATCGGATCAACAGGTATGCAAATTTATGCGGATATGTATATTGCTTTTGGAATTTCGGGTTCCCCTCAACATATTCAAGGGATTGAACATGTGAAACAGATAATTGCTGTCAATAATGATCCATATGCAGCTATATTTCAATATTCAGATTATGGTATTATTGGTGATTTGTTTGAAGTAGCTAATTATATGATTAATTATTTAGGAGGTAAATGTACCTGATGATAGATGAAAAAAAAGGAATTAACTTAGTTATGCAATTAATAAAAGATAGAATTGTTGTAAAAAGTGATTTGTTACATGCTTTACAAAATAATGAAACACTAACTAAGCCAGAAAAAGTAAGGGATGAAATGGAAACCTGGTATAAAAACATGGGAATAGAAACGCTGACAGGTGTATCTTTTCGTCTAAATCTTCCTTATTTCACTGAAGATGAGATAAAGAAAGTGGAAAATAATGGAGAGGTGTTGTTATGTTTACCAGGTGGTATTGATGCAACTACACTTGGAAAGTTATTCCATTTGAATTGCTGGGCATTTCACGATCCTTTGGTGACCTTAAAAACAGAACATGACGATTTTTGGTTTTCCACAAACAAAAGCTTTGAACCAGAATTTACTGATCAAACATCACGTGAAATAGCAAAACGGTTTAAAGACGACGACAAGCTAAATATGAGCATAGAAAGATATATAGTTTTCCTGGCGAGAATGAAATATTTGACTGGAGAGTATCCTGAAAATTCACATAAGACATGGTTGCCGAATACCAACTATGAAGGAAAGGGTGTATTAATTGCAGGAATAGATTCTAATTCTCAATTTTGTGCCCACGCATGGATGCCGAATTTTCATTCACCGAAAGTTGGCGGAAGATACATATATATTGTAGATCATCATTAGTGTGAATTGAGATGAGTATGAAAAAAATAATTAATAGTAAGAAATTACACAATCTCATGACATTAGCAACCGACCTAAAGTATTGCTTTTTTAGCAATACAATTCTTTATAAAGGATTGTATTGTTTATTGTGCGCCCGGCATGGGCGTAATCTAACAGGTGAAAGTCCTGAGTGCGGGTTGATAGTGCCAAGCACATAGCTGAACACCAAGGGTGTCCTCGGCGACGAGGAATCTGAAGGAAGGTGTAGGCAAA
>Ga0209123_1002999_pt1 | contig 13299 bp, 12 predicted proteins | sample BarGraIncu00431A_FD_184500 | JGI IMG/M metagenome (GOLD analysis project Ga0209123, IMG submission 184500) | Arctic peat soil microbial communities from Barrow, Alaska, USA - Barrow Graham LP Incubations 004-31A (SPAdes) (version 2) | ecosystem: Environmental > Terrestrial > Soil > Wetlands >...
TCCTTGTTAGGTTGCTCCTCAGCAGAGCCTAACTCCGCTTGAATATGATAGAACAAAGATAAAATTAAATGTAAAGCAATTACAGGATTTATAAACAAAAACTGTAAACAAATTTCAGGACGATACAATTTTCCTCAAAGTCTTTGACTTCGAAACACCCGAGAACAACCACTTCCTTGCCGTTCGTCAGCTGTGGCTTCAGGGCAAAAGTAACCGGGAGCGCAGACCCGATATAATCGGTTTTGTAAATGGTATTCCCTTGCTGTTTATCGAACTTAAAGCTGCACACCGCAAGCTGGAAAATGCCTACAACGATAATTTTACCGATTACAAAGACGTAATTCCCAAGCTGTTTTATTACAATGCCTTTGTGTTGCTGAGTAATGGGATCGAAAGCCGTATCGGTAGTGTTAGTGGTAAGTATCAACACTTCCACGAGTGGAAACGCATTACCGAAGAAGAGGATGGCGTGGTGGCACTTGACCGGATTATTGTGGGCGTGTGTGAGAAAAAACGCTTTATGGACTTGTTTGAAAACTTTATCTTGTTCGATAATTCGATGGGCAAGGTAGTGAAATTGATTGCCCGCAACCATCAGTTTATTGGTGTAAACAAAGCTATCGAAAACATACAGCAGAAGCAGGAACTTTTCAAAAAGGGCGAAATTAGTCAGGAAGAGAAACAAAAGCTGGGCGTATTCTGGCATACACAAGGCAGCGGAAAATCATATTCCATGGTGTTTTTCTGTCAGAAAATTCATCGCAAATTTACCGGCAGTTACACATTCCTGATAGTCACCGACCGTAATGAGTTGGATACTCAGATATACGGCACATTCAGCGGTGTGGGAGCTGTGCCGCAGGTAAAAGCCGGAGCAAAAGATTCATTGAAAGCCAATAGTGGCAAGCACCTGAAACAACTTTTGAGTTCGGAACACCGCTATTTGTTCAGCCTGATACATAAATTCAATTTTACAGAAGAAATTACCCGCCGGGATAATATCATTGTTATCTCCGACGAGGCACACCGCACACAGGGAGGTGACCTGGCAATGAACCTTCGCAATGCCTTGCCCAATGCCTCGTTTATGGGATTTACCGGAACACCGCTTTTCAAAGATGATGAGCTGACAAGGCGTATCTTTGGTGATTATGTGTCGCGCTACGATTTTAAACGTAGTGTGGACGATGGTGCTACTGTGCCCTTGTACTATGAAAACCGGGGTGAATACCTTGGTTTGAAAAACCCTACTATTACACAACAAATCAGGGCGGTGATCGATGCCGAAAGTGAAGACCTGGACAGCGACCAACGCAGCCGGGTAGAGCAACTTTTTGGGCGGGAATACCCGATACTCACAGCACGCAAACGCTTGGATGCCATTGCTAAAGATGCCGTATGGCATTTCTGTAACCGGGGTTATAAGGGTAAAGCCATGTTTGTGGCACTGGATAAACTAACGGCAGTGCGTATGTATGACCTGATTATGCATCACTGGAGAGAAATGGTAGAGAAGTTGGAAAAGGAAGTGGCCAAAGGTAAATACGGCGATCAGGAATTACTGGAAAAAAACCGTGAACTGCAATGGATAAAGGAAACGGAAATATGTGTTGTGGTAAGTTCGGAACAAAACGAGATACAGAAATTCCAGAAATGGGACTTAGACATTGAACCGCACCGCGAGAAAATGAACAGTCAGGACCTCGAGGTACGCTTCAAGGATGAAAATGACCCGTTTCGCTTTGTAATTGTATGTGCCATGTGGATTACCGGTTTTGATGTGCCAACCCTGTCAACGCTCTATCTGGATAAACCGCTGAAGTCGCATACACTAATGCAGGCCATAGCCCGTGCTAATCGTATTAGCGAAGGTAAAAACAACGGATTGATTGTAGATTATATTGAAACTTACACGGCTCTGCTGGATGCACTGGCTATATACGGAACAGGTGGAGAGCCAGGTGGCGAAGGTGGTGAAAAACCTGAAATACCTGTAAAACCCAAAGAGGAACTTATTCAGTTGCTGGATGAAGCACTGATTACAACTGAAACATTTCTACAGGATGAAGTAAGTTTTAAGCTGGAAGAGCTAATCAAAGCAGATGGGTTGTATAAACTTGCAGCCATGGAAAAGGCAGTAAATGCAGTGTATACTACCGATGAAACCAAACGTAAATTTCAGGTACTGGCACGTGAAGTCTTCAAAAAATACAAGGCACTGCAACCCGATAAAGTGTTGAATGAATATGCTCCGCGTAAGAATGCCATTGATGTTATTTATACAGCTATCGAAGATAACATAGAGAGTGCCGATGTATCGGAAATCATGAAGAAGATTCAGGATGTGATTGATGAATCAATTTCAACTGTTGCAGCAGAACCAACACAGGATAGTGGAAAGGTTATTGACCTCAGTGGTTTGAATTTTGAGTTGCTTGAGCAGTATTTTCTGAAAACGGCGAATAAAAATACGGCTGTACAAAGTCTGAAAGATAAAATAGAACACAAACTAAAGGTGATGGTGGAACGCAACCCTCTAAGGGTGGATTATTACCAACGTTATCAGGAGATTATTGATGAATATAATCGCGGAAAGGATTCGGTTACTATCGAAGAAACTTTCAAAAAACTGATAGAGTTTGTAAATTCATTGACTGAAGAGGAAATTGATACCAAACGGGAAGGATTGAGCGAAGAACAAAAAGCAATATTTGATATTCTGCGCAAACAAAATTTGTCAGAGAATGAAAAAAAACGGATTAAGGAAATTGCCATTGAACTCCTGGAAGAACTGAAAAAAGAAAAACTGAAAGTAGATCAATGGGCCTTCAAGTCAGTCACTTCAGCCGCTGTTTTTACAATGGTAAGTAAAACACTTTTTAATTCATTACCTTATCCTAGCTATCAAACTGAAGAGGTGGAACTTAAAACTAACCTTGTATTCGAACACTTGAAACATCAATACTATGGTGGTGGAATGAGTGTATACGGGGCATATTAATATTCTTCTTGTTCAATTTTTCATTTTAAATATTAACAATATCATTAATTATGACCAAAGAAAATTTTATTAAAGATGTGATTTTACATTCAGTAAAGATTGCGTCATCTGATATTTCAGTGTTGATTCTTAATGGGCAACGACTTTATCAACTTGAAGAAAATGAGGGATTGTATATTGCAAAAGTTATGAAAGATGTGTCAGATAAAGTAGTTCTATTTATAATTAACTCAATTAAACCATCACAAAAATTTTCTGATACTGACGCACTCTTGTCAAGAGCATATATGTTCTATTTTGACAAATGTGTTGAAATGGTATATAATATGAGAGTTGACAATGAAAAAGGAATCGACTTCAACTTAGTCGAATTATTTAATGGTTTTAGTGGAGATAAAATACCTGAATATATTCAAGTCAAGATAAATAAAATAATTGGTTCAATTTTGATAATTTATAATAGAACCTTTGATTATGCTCAAAGTCTGGATAATGAGAATATTGATTTAGCAGATAAAATTAGAACTATTCTTTATAGTTCTATACAGATTGGTACTCAATATGCTTTAGAGATTAATTTAGAAGATGATTCTGAATTTCAACAATATTTAAACAATTAAAACGCTAGCCTTCTGATGTTTTCAACCTTTTTAAAACCGTCACTTCTAACCAAGTGACGGTTTTTTTTATGCCCATACCTCACAAACATAATACTTCTGCTACTTTTTAGCACCTGTGCTATGAAATGGCATAGGCGGTTCCTACCTTTGTCTCAAAATTAAAACAAAGATTATGGAAATAGCTACTACTCCACCTTGTAATGCCTTTCGAGCCTTGAACATAATAGGTAGAAGATTTAAAGATAATACATACACAGATGAATTATTAAACGAAATAGTTGTTGATATTGAGTATTTGGCCAATTATATGGGTGTCACATCTCGTGAAGCTTTCATTTTTTCAATTGTATTCTGGTTGTATTGTAATGGTGAACATAGTGGTGTTAGTTTTTCAGATATTGCCAGTTATTTGAATAGTGAGATAATCGATGTGGTAGCCTATCAACATGAATTTAATTTGCTGGCTCAAAAGAATATGCTTGAAAAAGAAAGAAGTCGACGTGGCCCAAGGGTAAAAATATTAAATTATAGTTACAGCGTTTCTTCAGAATTGGTTGATGCTATTATAAGTAATGCCTCTATGCCAGAATGCCCTGCAGCCGAGCCTATGGATATTTATCAGTTTGTAAAAACAGTATCGGATTACATAGAGGATCGATCAAATGATGCTTTCAATACAAGAGAATTGTTTCAGATGGTGGGATATTTGGAGGATGAGAATCCCGATTTGATTATGGTAAAGCAGGTTGTAAATATGGGATTGGGAATTGAAGACCGCACGTTATGGTACGAAATCTGTGACGATATGGTTAATGGAGGTAAAACTTCACTTGAATCAACTATGAACGATATTTACAAATCAGCTTGGCAACGCATGAGGAAATCAAGTGAGCTTTTAGAGGGAAAAAACAAACTTTTTGAGTTGGATTGGATTGAGTTGCAAGATGGTGGTTTCGCTTCAAATGCCTCTATTGTTTTGACTGATAAAGGACGGGAGATATTCATGGGCGAAGATGCGGTTCTTTTTCTAAAAAAAACGAAAGAGAACAAACTGATAACTCCTGACAAAATAGGTATCAAAACGCTGTATTTTGATGAAAATTTAGAAAGGCAGGTCAATTTTATACGACAGAGTCTTGATGAAACTATGTTTGAAAATCTGCAAAGTCGTTTGGACGCGAAAGGACTCCCGAGAGGAATGTCAGCAATATTCTATGGTGGTCCCGGTACAGGGAAAACAGAATCGGTATATCAACTGGCTCGTCAGACCGGTCGTTCAATTCTGCACGTGGACATAAGCCAGTCGAAGTCGATGTGGTTTGGCGAGAGTGAAAAACGAATTAAGGAAATTTTTACAAATTATAAAGCCTTGTGTAAAACAGAATCACTTAAACCTATTTTGTTATTCAACGAAGCTGATGCCATATTTGGTAAACGAAAAGACAACAATGCCTCATCGGTAGCACAAACCGAAAATGCGATTCAGAATATCATACTGGAAGAGATGGAAAAGCTGGACGGAATACTTATAGCTACCACCAACTTGAACAAAAACCTAGATGCTGCCTTTGAGCGACGGTTTTTGTTTAAGGTGCAATTTGAAAAACCTACTCTGGAAGCTAAACAAAAGATATGGCTAAGTAAAATAGACTGGTTAAGTGAAGCTGAAGCAGGTCAGTTAGCCACCAATTATTCATTTTCAGGTGGTGAGATAGAAAACATTGTTCGGAAAGCAACTATGGAGGAGGTATTAACCGGCGAAAAGCCCACTTTCGATCAGTTGATGACATATTGTGATAACGAAAAGTTTAGTTCAACCTCCGGAGTAAAAAAACTAGGATTTCAATAAATCAAAACTAGAGCAGTGCCGTGAAATGGCACAGCCATATCCTTACTTTGCAATCAAATTATATACACAGTAAACCATGATAAGAAAAATAAATTGTTGGTTAATAGCCAATATGGGTTGGCTCACCCTTAGTGGATTTGTAATGTTTGTAGTAATAGTACGATGTGTATTTGCACCCACATTGGCTGAAAAACTTCAGCATCAACATATGATGGCTTTAAGCTCTAATACTATTCAGTTTGCACTTACGAAGTATCTGTTGTCAGCACTTACATTGTTTCTTTCGTTTAAGACGGCTATATACTCGTACACCAACTATGAGAATGTTCGAATTCAACGACTGTTCAAAAAAGATATAACCGGTATTTCAACATCAATAATTGGTTACGCAGCCAGTCGATTCCTGATGGCCGTACTGTTCTTCCTATTCATAGCTGCTTATATCCTTTCGGGAATCTAATACATGCATTCATTAAACAAATAATCAATATTTAAATCAAAACATTATGCCAAATTTTCAGTGTGAGTATTGCGGTCAGAAATTCTCAAGTATTTCTACATTAACAGCTAGTAGTTGTCAACGCCATCCAAGTGGTTCAAACAAAGGGAGACATAAACTGTACGAAGGATCAGAAAAATCGAAGTATTTCTGCAAGTTCTGTGGTCAAAGTTTCAGCTCTATTGCTACTATGACAGCCAGCAGTTGTCAGCGACATCCAAATGGAAGTAATAAAGGTAAACACTCCCCTACCCTTTAAACAATGCTTTATGAAAAAACAACATGAAGTGAAGCAAAACCCAAAGGTGGAGAATCATATTGAGGTAGCTGATAGGTTTAAACGATTTTATAATTTAGACGGTAATCTGGCATTGCCTAGAGATGCAGATTGCTACTTTAATTGGCAAAGTTCTACTTCCAGCACTATTACTCTTAATGCAAAGTTGCTGGATTTAGGTTTTCTTCAAGCTAAGGACTTTGACTTAAAGGCATTCATTTATGATAATAAAAGAAGTCACTTTACGCATACCAAAAGTATCTTCTCGCAGACTATTATATATTACATCATGTATATTCGCTATTTAGATTATTACCCCCGCTTTAGCGAAATACTCCTTACTCTTTCAGAGAAGAAACTTCTTGAGTTATTCTTATATGAGCTAAATTTGGTTTACGATTCAGAGGAGCATGACATAAACTGCATGTTTTGGAGTGATAAAGTTGTGCTGGAAGCTGTAAACAAAGTAAAAGGAGATCATAGCGAACAAGATAAACTTGTTGGTTTGATTAGCAGCAGTGAGATGATGAAAAATACTTTGACAAAAGAACCAGAAAAAGAATAGCCTATGCTATATTTTGGCGCAACTAAATTGTATCTTTGCACCTATAAATAAAATAATACGATTATGGCAAAGGATCTTTTCAACAGATACATTTGGCTTGTAGATACTATTTACAATGCGGGTAAAATTACGCTAGATGATATTAACCGGAAATGGATGCGGAATGCAATGTCGGAAGGTAATCCTATCCCGAAAAAGACATTTCACAATCAGCGTAAAGCCATTGAAGCAATGTTTGATATTAACATTGAATGTACCAAAAATACATACGAGTATTACATCGACAATGCAGAAGATATGGAACGAGGAGGTGTGCGACGTTGGCTGATTAATAGCTTTGCGGTAAATAACCTGATAAACGAAAGTCATAAACTCAAACAACGCATTTTGTTTGAAGATATCCCCTCTGGTCAACAACATCTGACTACCATTATTGAAGCCATGCGTGATGGGTTGAAATTAAATATGAGTTATCAGGCCTACTGGATGGATGAGCCTTCAGAATTCGAAGTAAAACCCTATTTTGTAAAAGTCTTTAAACAACGCTGGTACTTGATTGGGCAAAGTGATAAACTGCGAATTTACTCCCTGGATCGTGTAAAAAGTCTTAGTCCGGGAACTAGTAAATTCAAAATACCTTCAGATATTCAACCGGAGACATTTTTCAATGATTGCTATGGCGTTATCGTTGGAGATGATTCAGTTGCACAGGAAATAAAAGTAAGTCTCTCAAGGCGACAAGCCAATTACATGCGCACGTTGCCTTTGCATCATTCCCAGCAAGAAATTGAAACGAATGATAATTATTCAATATTCAAATTTTTCATTAAACCTACTTTCGATTTCCGTCAGGAATTATTGTCGATGGGTGAAGATATAGAAGTGATTGCACCCATTTCATTTCGTAATGAACTTCTAAAAGTTATTGCTAATATGAATAGAATGTATACCAAAAATTAATTTTGAAAAAACAAGAAAAAATTGTATTTTTATATCTCCAACTGAAACCAATGAACAAGAGTATCCGACTGTAAAAAATAAAGACTATGTATTACAAAGATTTAAGCCTAGATGTCGCCATTTCATCATTGGGTAAATTAAAAGCCTGGGCGATTATTGAGAAGATGAAAACTAAAGATGAAGAAGAAAGAGAAATTCTTACTCGTCAAATTGAAATGTACGCAGAAGAAGAACAAGTGATTTATTTTTATGCGGACAAACACCCCGCTTTATGGAATAGTGTTATGGATAAAATCAATCGTCTTTATTGTCCAATTATAAAAGCGAAGTATGAACAGGGTTAAAACTCTGCATGATGATGTATTTGACATTAAAAATACTTAAACGGAAAGATGTACTTTTTTAAGTCGAAATTTTTTACGTAAATCAGGAACTAGCACCTTCTGAATTCGGATTCTCCTCATTGTCAAGTTTAATTCTTAGAGCTTTTAATCTGTTTGCTGCTTATTGATTATCAACTTTGATATACCTCATAAATGCAACAGGGCTCTTGTGTCCCGAAATTCTCTTCAATTCTTCGGCTGGAAAACCAGACAAATACATATTGGTACAAAATGAGCGGCGACAAGTATGTGAAGAAATCATTTCCCATTTATCTAAAACCTCGGTAACTCTCACATTTCCTTTCTTACGAACAACTTCAACTTTTTGATTCAGTTATATTTTCTTTCCCAGTTCCTTTACACGTTCATTGAATCTATAACCTGATATTTTTGCAAGCTCGTAGTCATACTTCTTTAGAATGTCAGGAACATAATCTATAAGTGGTATAACCACTGCTTTATGCACCTTGCGTTGTTTTATATTGATATTTTCCAAATGACATCTAAAAACTAATTCAAATACTTGACAACAATTTACATAATAAATGGGGGTTTTTTATTTGACATTCCATTTATAAATGATTAATTAAAAATTAATCATCAACAAAAGTCGACCAACCAGCCTATTCATTTCATCTAATTATTGCGCGAATAAGTCTCACACCTACTTTAGTTTGAACTTAAACTTATTTTAAAGAGCTTTTGTCTTTGTCTCATGTAATTCCCCAAATCGCTAAATAATATTCAAAAAGCAGCTCTAATGTGAATAAAATATCTAGGTTTTGTAATGCTTTTATGTTGATAATTATCTAATTATTGTATTTTTACAAATCTTTAATATTGAAATTTATCTTCTTCTATTTTAGTCAATGTTTTTATCTAAAACATTGACTAAATATTTCTTTTTGAAATATACAAATAAATTTGGGGAGCTCCATTCAACCATTTTGCATTTTCTAACTATGAGAGATTAATAATTTAGACAAACTTATAAAAATTCCACTTATGCCAAATTCAAACTCCCTTCAAAACGAATTATTACTATTGGAAAATCACACTTGGGTTATATACCTTGAAAATTCATACAACAAGGAAATAAATGACTATATCAAGTCTAATTATCATTTGATTTTCTCAATTTATCTAGTTAATAAATTAAATTTTATCTACCTGCCTTATTTTATCAAAAGCAAGACCTTCAAAGATATAGTTGATTATAACTACCCTTATTATAAAACCTCTCTGGATTCTATACCTATTTCTGAAATATACAACGCTATCTTTCAGAAATTCAATATCAAGTTGAATGGTAGTTACTTGTTCTTAGATGATTCAGTCAAAAATAACTTGAAAGATGATATCAAACCAATTGATGTTAACACTCCAATATTTGAACAGTTTTACAAATTTGCATATGATAACAAAGGTAATAAAGCAGATAAGGAAAATACAGAAATTAGCAATATATATTTAATCAACAATTATAAAAATAAACCAAATAGACAGTGGTTAGAATATAAAAAAAGAACAAATTTATTTAAAGATATATCCACGTCTGACTTAGAAGATTACAAACTTAAATACAATAGACATAGCTTGTGGGTTGATTTAGAAAACGAGTTAAAAAAGAGAAATCCTCACTCAAATTCAATTAGTCGAATTAGAATTGAAATTAAAAAATATTGTGAAATATTTTTTTTAGGTTACGAAAAGAAATTAAAATTAGAGCCTTTACAAATGGCACTTTACATTCTTTTCCTAAAGAACCCAAAAGGCATTATATTAAAAGAAATAGGTGATTATAAAGTCGAATTCAAAAAAATTTGTGGACTATTAAACAAAGAGGTCAAACCTAAATCCATAAATCAAATAACAGATGTCTTTGAGGCATCATTAAATACAAATATATCCAAAATTAATAGAAAAATCGGGGATGTTATGCCAGAGGAACTAGCACAGAATTATTATATCTTAGGTCAAACTAATAAAGAATACAAAATAAATCTACCGGAAGAATACATTGAATATCAATACTATAAATAAACAAGATTGTGCTTTCTTCGTGACTCGTAAATTTACACCTAATTTTGCACAATAATTTAAAACAACTCATTCAAAAAATATATCTTACATGAAAGTAACTTATAATTTCAATCAAAACGAAAGCATTATTCAAACCTTGGTAAAAAACTTTCCAGGGTTTGAAAAAATTGAAAGTTCAGCTCCTAACGACTTTCCAGTGTCAATAATATTCTCAGATGAGTTACCTCCTGTTTTAGTAGATAAAAAGGATAAGAATGGAAAAGACAACAATGAAAAATTATTGAATTATCCAGTAGAAACATTACTGGGAAAATATAAACATGAAACCAAAGAAATTATTATTTACCTATTAGGAATTCAGTATGTTGTAGAAGCTGAAAGTGAAAAAATGGGCTATTGTAAAGCCGACTTTTATCAACATTTATTAAAGATTGTCATTCTACATGAAATAGGACATTATTGGTTTTACAATTTTATTGATGAAGCAAATTTTAAAGATGATCCTAACTTTAAAGAAGATATTCGAAAGTTTAATGAAACAGAACAATCTAATGTAACAAATACTTTACTTCATGAATGGATTGCTCAAATGTTTGCTTATTTATGCCTTGATAGTGAAATTGAAAAAACATTTATGGAAAAATTTGCAGATAAACAACCTGAAGAATATCAAACTTTTTTAGTTGACATTCAAATGAATATTGATGATTTTAAGGGTATTACAAATCTTTTGCATTTAGATGAAGTCTTTGAATGTATCTCTAATTTTTGTTTTAAAGATTATTTAAAAGTATCACCTTACAGAAAATATGGCTATTTTTCTAAAATAAGTGTTGTTATGCAAATGCTGCATGGAGCGGTTTGCAACTCTTATGGAAATAGTTCGAAATATCAACAGGCAATTAGAAATACAAACATCTCGAATTGGAATCAGATACTCAAACAAATAATTTCAAATGCAAAGATTTGTATTGATTCAAATAAATATACCCTATAAAGTATTTGATGAAAAAGAATATGGCAACAAACAAAAAATCAGATTTACAAGCAAAATTAGCTTACAAAGCAGAGTTGGAAAAACGGGGTTACACGAATGTTAGAATTGTAAAAAGTCCATCAGATATTATTGCAGAGAAAGACGGAAAGGATTACTACTTCGAAATTAAAATGACCAAACAGAAAAATAAATACTTTGGTGCTGCTACATTGACTGAATGGGCTCAAGCTTATGCTACACCAAATAATTACACTTTTGTTGTTGTTCAAACAGATGATTTAGAAGAGAATTTTATTTTTACAGAATATACTCCTGAAGAGTTTATGAAACATTCTACGATACCACCCTTCAAAATATTTTTTAATGTCAAATTGAATGGCGATACACCAAAACGCAAAACAAGAAGTGCGGTACAATTAAATATAGTTACTATGGATTTGCTCATTAATTTGTATGATGGAATGAAGAAAGACTTGCTATACAAATAATAGATTAACAATACGCAAAACAAGTAATTTTTAAAAGAGAGTATTATGAATAAACTTAAAGTCAAAACAATCAACTGTAAAATTTCAATTTAATCTAAACTCTCTTGTTTTTGGCAATGCCAAGATCTTAGAATTTGAAGCAAATATCAACAGTTTTTTAAACACTATTGACGCTGAAGAAATTCAGAATATAGACTATTTAAATTCATTAGCTAAATCAGGTAATGATCGGAATGTTCCTTACTCTTTTTTGATGGCAATTACATCATATAATGTAGATTAATACTGATTTTAAAACTTGTTCAAAAAAAATACAGCAAACTAATTTATTTAAAGTACTAACACTAAAAACAATTATAAATGAATGAATTTAAACAATATGTAGTAGGCTCCAAGTTACAAGAAATAACTGAACTAATATGGCCGACTTTTAATAAAATGGGTTCTAATACCACTGAATCATTTGACATCCAAAAGTTTGGATTATCAATAGGTGATAATCCAATTAATGAATTGAAAGTGACTAAAATCAATGAAGATGATAGACCTGCAAATTATAGAGGATTAAATAAGATTTTTGCTGGAAACCGTATTAGTTTGCCACATGAGATTTCCCATTTCATTTATAGATGTAATCATAAACCAGAAGAAAGAAATTCTGACCCTTTAACAACTCATATAATTAGTGTTTGTAAAAATGCGAATATAGCTCAAAATATCAATGACTTTTATAAGCGTGATTCAATATCCAATTACGACAAATTAATCGCATATTTATATTTGGCAGATGAGAATGAACTAACTGCAAAATTGGCTGGTTTATATGTGGGTTCTAAGTTAGATACAGATAAAATTAAAGATGATGATGATGATTACTATAAAGGTCTTAATGAAATATATAATGATATAACAAAGTTTAATATTGATGAAAATGAAATTGACACAATTGTGCAAATAGATACGAACAAAAAATCTATTTATGATCACTTGAGAGAAAAAACAGTTAGTGCCAATGTGATTCAAGATCTTATTAAAGAAATGAAAGTGCTGGCTAAAAAATATTTAGACATTTACGAAAATATTTTAGAAAACTAATATTACAAATTGTATGGAACATATAGCTGAAATTGCATCAACAATGAGGTATCAAATAACAGAGACTGGCAGTGCTACCGAGAATATAAATACTGGTTTGACCGAACTGGATAATATTACCGCAGGTTGTCGCAAATCGGAATTGATATTAATTGCAGGTGAACGTAAAATGGGCAAGACAGCTTTTATGACTAGTTTACTTAGGAATATGGCTTTTGAGAGAAAAGTAGATGTGCTTGAAAATAGATTATCTGTAGCTTATTTTTCTCTTTCAGAATCAAAGTTTTTGGTCACGTCTTATTTGCTTTCAAATATATGCAGCGTTGAAGTTCAGCAATTAAGGGATGGAAAGCTAATGCCGAGCCAGAAAATGGACATTGAAGAAGCACTAAGTAAAATTGAAGTAACTTCATTTTATATTGACGACCGCTCCGAGTTGTCGGTTACAGATTTAAAGATTAGTCTAAACGAATTTTGTAATGAAGAAGGTCGATTAGATGCTCTGTTTATTGACAGTTTGAA
>Ga0209123_1003001_pt1 | contig 13295 bp, 6 predicted proteins | sample BarGraIncu00431A_FD_184500 | JGI IMG/M metagenome (GOLD analysis project Ga0209123, IMG submission 184500) | Arctic peat soil microbial communities from Barrow, Alaska, USA - Barrow Graham LP Incubations 004-31A (SPAdes) (version 2) | ecosystem: Environmental > Terrestrial > Soil > Wetlands >...
ATAAGTTTTAAGTCCTGAAAATTGTCTGTCATCACTTTGCTGATTTGAACTTACCATGGTATAAGCAATGTTCATAAAAACAACCCCTTTTATTATATTAACTTTATATTCGTCATATATTTTACTATATATTAACATATTTTCCGTTTAAAGTATACTGTTAAAGACAGCTGTTTACAGTTTTACATATAATTCCAAACAAACAGTTTTAGTCAATTTATTCCATGTTGTTTTGTAGTATAGTCTAAACAAACATTTAGACAAAGAAAAAGATAATCATGTCGAATACGTTTCGACATAATTACCTTAAATAGAGATAAGTAGAAAAGTTTATTACCTACTTATAAACTTATTTAAATGTTTTTAGATAATACTCACTTATAAATTTCTTCTAATACGTTTTTCACATCACCTAATGAATTAAATATAAGTGTAGGTTGTATTTCAGATAAAGCTAAATCCTCTAGTTTTGCTTCACCTGATAAAACAAGAATAGTCACAGAATCATTATCTTTACCAATAGCAATGTCTGTATAAAGTCTATCACCAACAAAAGCGATTTCTTCCTCGCAAAATCCAGTATCTTTAAGTACATACTTTAATGTATGTTGCGAGGGTTTACCAAAGTATTCTGGAACCACCCCAGTAGATGCTGTAATCATAGAACATATAGACCCACAATCTGGTATAAATCCATCTTCAGTTGGACAATTAAGATCAGGGTTTACCCCTAGAAAGATAGCTCCATTTCTTATAAATTCGCAAGCCTTCGATACATTTTCATATACTAATGAAGTATCAAACCCTATAACAACGACGTCTGCGTCATCAGTAACAACATTAATATTTGATTCTCTAAAATCCTCTTTCAAATAATCTGTACCTAAAACAAAAACTTTTTTATCTGGCATATTTTCTTTTATATAATCAATAATTACATCATTAGAAATGAGCATCATATTATCTTTTAAATTATATCCCATTTTTTTAATCCTATTTATATAAACTTTTGCATTTTTAGAAGAGTTATTTGTAAAAAATTTAAATTTAATATTTTCTTTTTCTAACTCTTCCAAAAATTTTATAGAACCTTCTAATATTTTATCACCTAGATAAACAGTACCATCAAGGTCAAGGATAAAGCATTTTACTCCTTTTAAAACATCTTTTGAGCTCTCTTCTGAATCAAGTGTTCTAACTATCATACAATAATGTCTCCTTTATCTATCCTTTTATATACAATGATTGATATTTAAATGGTATTCATGTAAATTTAGACCGTAGCCTCAAATCTACTTATAATAAATATTTGTTATATAATCGGCAGCATCATCAAGTTTTCCTATATCTTCAAGAAGTTGAAGAATACCATATCTATTACGCATATCCTTTGCAGCAATAAAACTTTTTCTAAATATTTCTTTGCTAAATCCAAGATCCTTAGGATTCCATACTGCACCTGCTTTTTTCAAAGTATTAATTATTTCCGTAGGCTCTGGAACAAAAACATCACAAATTTTTATAATATCTGACCATTTAGTTAATATCTTTTGCATGCTATCTTTTCTTTCTTTCTCATCAAAATTAATACTATCTTGCTTAAATTCAATAATATTCGTTGCACTTATAGTAAATACATCCTTTATATTTTGAATCCACTTATTTTTATCTAGATGCAAATAGTCACCTTTTTTGACTACTTCATTAATATCTATATCTTTTGCATATTTATATGCATATGCTACAATTCCAACTCCTACACCTACAGTGTTACCGTGGAGCCATTTCGAATTATTTCCACTATTCATAAATATCATCTCAAAACAATGTGATATATAATGTTCTCCACCAGATGCGGGTCTCGAAGCTCCAACCATTCCAATTGCAATTCCTGATAAAATTAATGCTTCAGTTATGTTTTCTACAGTTTTAGCCTCTCTACTTGTTACGCCAGCTGCAGCTTCCTCACACTTTTTCAAAGTACTCATAACTAATTTTTCAACCTCGCTACAGAAGTATTCACCGTTTAAAATATTTGCAACGTGCCAATCTGCAAGGGCCGTATATTTACCTAGAATATCTCCTAGCCCTGCTTGAAGCATCTGCATAGGTGCATGCTTCATAATAGCAATATCACAAACAATCGCTAATGGATATACTGCGTCATAAGTAACTTTTACACCATCATGTATAAGTGGAGATACTACCGAGGCAAAACCATCCATTGAAGGTGCTGTTCCCACTATTACATAAGGAATGCCAAGCTTATAGCTCAAAAACCTTGAAATATCATTAATTGTACCGGATCCTACTGCAATAATAAGGGATGTATCCCCCGGTATTTCGAGTAGCAATCTTCCAAGGGTCAATTCATTGGGATGCAAATGTTCCTCAGTAAATATGTATTTGCTAACATTAAATTTATTATTTAATAATTCTTCAACCTTTTTACCTGCTACATCATAAGTATGGGTGTCTTCGATAATAAACACTTTTTTGCCTTCATAATTTTTAATTACAGTTGGCAGCTTAGTTATAACACCATTTCCAACTTTTATAGTTTCTATCCCTACACTATGATTCTTGCCACATGAGCACATGTAATTAAGACCAGTCATTTCTTCTATACTTAGAGCCACTAAATTTTCCATGCTTTTCTCCTCCTTGAAGTTTATTTAATTCTTTAATTCTCTCATTCTTCAAATCACTAAATTTCACAAAACCTATAACTATATGAATTTATTTTAAATACATTTTGTTTTGTACTTACTCTTTCTACATAAATACTAAAGCAAGTATCGTGCCATAAACCTGTTGAAAAAGTAACTAGTTGCTTTATATACAAAAAAAATAAAAGCTTGTATAGCTTTTACCTTGTAATATATTTTTGAAAATAATAATATTAATCATTTCGTTATAGAGGTGGATGGATGGGTGTACCCATGCGATTTTTATGTAATAGACGAATGGAGAATGGAGTGAGAAGTGTAGTCGAGTCTTAATAACAATAATTTAATTTTTTTATTATGTTGGGTATATTGGATATATATGGGTTAAGGCAACATTATACAGAGTTAGGCTTTTTAAGCGATAACGTTTATCACCGTGATTCATATTTATTTATGTGGTTTTATGTCTTTAATTGTATCTTTATCAATGATGTTTTATCTTGAAATAAATTTAGATTAATGATAATATATAAATATATGTAGGTGGTGAAGAAATGGATAATGAAATTTTAGATTTACTAAAAATTATGAATAATAAGCTCGATGAACATACACAAATATTAAGATCTTTAGAACATGCAAGTGAAATCCACAAAGCAGAAATAGACAAAATTAATCATACAGTTGCAAGAGTTGAAGGTGAAGTTAAAGGAATTAGAGAAGATATTACAGCAGTAGAAATGATAACATCGAAGAATTGGAATGATATATCAAAATTAAAAGCAGTAAAATAAGTGAGAATCGTCAGAAATGATGGTTCTCATTTTTTCACCCACAAAGATATAAAATTTGTTTTGCGCTCATATGGCAATACTTATTTTGTAAGATTAATTATTATATCTAGCCAATAAGAGAATGACAAATATTTGAGATTTATATTAATATTGTATATAATTTAGTAAGGACATACTTAATATATCATAATTATACTATACGTGGAGGTAATAATTAATGAAAAAAATAGTTGCATTTATATCGTCTATTTGTATTTGTAGTTCACTTGTTGGCTGTACCAATAATGGATCTGCTCAAACTAATATTAGTCATAACACTTTTGATGAAGGAAAAGCAATTTCAATGGTAATAAAAGACCATCCAGACTTTCCTTCAAACCCATCTGACACTGAAACAAAGAAACTTTCTACTGGTGGACCAAAAGGTTCAACAGCAAATGTTAAATTCACAACAAAAGTCGAGAAAGATGGTGAGGCTATTTATGTAGTAACCCTTGCAAAAGATTGGGGTGTTACGATAAATGGGAAATACGTAAAGAGTTATTGGAAATATAGTGTTACACCTAATAAAGTAACCCTATTGAATAGTATTGATAATGATAATCTCCCGAAGAGCATGAAATAGAATAAAACTTTTTCATAAACAGCTATTTTAGTAATTACCTATTTATTTTTTTTATTATATAACATAAACCCTCAAACTCCTGTCACAGTCCGAAGGTTTATGTTTATTTTTAATTATTTTATCCTATTGATGATTTAGTAAATAATGCTTAAACTACTTTGAAGCTATTACATTCAATGCAAAGTTGACTTTTGAATTCCAACGTCGATGCCTTGTCCACCTGTAAACTGATGACAATGCACAGAAATAACATTATCTCCATTTGGTACTATGGCATCCCTGCCTGCTTTGCTTATATCTAATGGGGCATAGCCTTTAGTATAACCTGTTGCAGATGCTGCGAGAATTCCATTTATATAAATTTCGCAATCATCATCATAAAAAGCATTAAAAGAAAGGTTATTAATGTCCTCAGTAGTTAATGCTCCAGGGTTGAAATTTTTGCGCATCCATATATCACTAGTGTCCCAAGTTGTATTAACAGTAACACCAGTAGTTGCTATAGTCCCAAATCCACCCTGACCTAATTTCCAAGATAAATCACTAAAGTCTTTTGAATACCAATTCGTATCTGGGGTTTCAAGTGTGTACTTCCAAGTCTGGTTAATGCTTTGGGATGTAGGCAATATATCAGTTACTGATACCTCCTTGTTAATGATTTTTTCATTGGAAGCTTTAATTTTACTAGCATCAACTTTCATTACCCTGTCATAGGTCATTAATCCATTAACCTCAGTTTCAACATCAGTAATTTCGGTATATATCGCAGCACTTAGTCCATTAATACTTTTAAATGCTGTAAGTTTATTTGCATAAGAATCATACAAATCTGTTAATTCATTTGGTGTATTTACCATAATGTAGCTACCTGAATTATCTGCATCCCATAGATGACCTGGGACTTTAAATCCAATTCCTCCATATTCACCATTAACCCTAGCTTGAGTGGTACTATCTGGAGCTGCTGGTAGAGGATAGTTATGGATATCATCGATATCTCCTGCACCGACTAATGGTCCACCACTTCCCTGATTTATTAAACGAGTTGGGTCAAGATCTTTTACTAATCCTACTAGTCGTGCTGGTTCAAATTGACCCTGATCTTCATTAAATATGCACCACATAATAATAGATGGGTTATTAAAGTGATTTTTAACCATACTAGTTAATTCAAGTTCATACTGAGCAGTTTCTAGTGTAGGTGGATTAGACATATATGAATTTTCTGAAGGCATATCCTGCCATACCATAATCCCTAATTTATCTGCCCAATAATACCAGCGAGCAGGTTCCACTTTAATATGTTTTCGTACCATGTTAAAACCTAGAGCCTTTTCTTGCACTATATCAGATTTAAGTGCTGCGTCAGTTGGAGCTGTATAAAGTCCATCAGGCCAAAATCCCTGATCCAAAGGTCCCATTAGAAATGTTACTTTATTGTTTAGAAGTAATTTATTTACTCCATTCACAAGACCCATAGATATTTTACGCATTCCAAAATAGCTACGCACTGTATCTATAGTTTTGTTGCAATTTTTTAAATCAACTTTAAGATCGTAAAGGAAAGGCTTCTCTGGAGACCATAGTTTAGCTTTTGGGATAGGAATATACAAAACTGTATTAGTATTCCCATTAACTGTCCCAACGGTAGTCTTTCCGTCCTTAACTGTAGCTGTTATAGTAGTTCCTGTAGCGAGTCCTAATGTATTTACCGTAAGTTTGAGGCGACCTGCATCTACATCTGGTTCTATTTTTAAGTTATTGATGCTACTAGTAGCTGAAACTGGCTCTAACCATACTGTCTGCCAAATTCCACTGGTAGACGTGTACATAATTCCACCTTGATGTAATGTTTGTTTACCGCGAGGATTTCCAGCTGAATCAGTTGGATCATATACTCTAACAATCAATTCTTGAGGTCCCTTTCCAATTAGATATGGTGTAACATCATAGCTAAAAGAATCATAACCTCCTTTATGAATGCCAAGGCTTGTCCCGTTTATAAATACTTCAGATTCAAAGTCAACAGCACCAAAGTTTAATATTAATTTACTTCCGTTCCATTTTCTTGGAACTGTGAATGTTCTTCTGTACCAAGACCTGTCATAATGAGACATTACTCCAGATAAAGCTGATTCCATTGGATATGGAACAAGAATTTCTCTTGTTAAATCTTTTCCTGTTGGAACTATATCAGCTTGAGTCCCAGGCTGAAACTGCCACAAACCGTTTAAGTTCTGCCAGTCATTTCTTTGCATTTGCATCCTTGGATAATCAGGTAGAGCATTCTTAGGAGTTACACCTGCTGCCCACTTTGTCATTATTGGGGCCTTTTGCTTTTTCCATCCTGCGTAAGGGCCAACAGTTACTGTTGCAATTGCTATAGCTGATGTTTCTTTGACGACTCCTGTTACAGTAACTTTTCCCACTTTGTCAAATATACTCATATCACTAAAATTCCAAGTAACAGAAAGTTGCTTTTGAGAACCATCACTATATGTTGCAGTGACAGTAGCCGGAAGGGTTGGCCTTGAGTATTGATCACCTTTGCCTGTTACTTGCTGTATAGATGATACAATAGGAATATTACTTCCATCTGGCTGATATAAACTATCTACTGGAATAACCTGCTTTATTTGACTTGCACTAGACCATTCGAGCTTTAGGTCAGCACCTCCAGTAGCTTGAAAATACTCCATTTTGAAGTCGTATTTAGTTCCTGCTTTCAACGTAATCGCTGCGCTTGTTTGAGGATTTTCCCAATCATTTACCCAGTGATCAATAACAACTTTTCCATCAATCCATAATTTGAAGCCATTATCTCCGACTAAATTAAAGGTGTAGTCCTCATTATATTTAGGCTGAATTTTACCTGTCCACCTTACCGCACAAGCCTCACTCTGACCAGTACGATCTTTAAGAATACTTGTAAAATTATTGTAAAAATTTATTGTTTCATCTGCATGTGTAGATACAAGGGTTGCAAAATCATTAACTGTGGTTGATGTACTTTTATAATAGTCTGCTTTTAACCCATGATATCCTTCTACTGCTGGAACTGGAACAGTATCTGCGTTTACTTTTATTGGACTTAATACTCCTATACTAGAAAAAACCAGTGTCATTGTCATAAGTATACTGAACATTTTTTTGAACTTAACCTTTTTCATTAATAATACCCCCCTTATTAAATTTTGATATCGTACCATGAAAAGTTTTTCTTGCATATATTGAATTGTACTCACTATTTCATTATATACCTAATATTTTCCACTGCAACGTTTACACACTATATATTTTATGCCTCAATAATGTGTAAAAACTATACTAATTAATCCGGAATATGAGTGATAGTCAATGATAAGGGCGATCTGTTCATTATGAAATAGTTATCACAAGAGGAGAATAAAATGGAAGTTAGGAATTAATAAAAGGACTAGATCCTTTTAAATGGTTACTAATAGTGAATTTTTCACACATTGATAAGGTAGGTAATATATAATTTAGGACCTTGTGTTAAATAAATAGTGAGCATATACTAAGTTTAAAGAAAATTTACCCGTAATGTGCATAATATTCCGAAAACTTGTAGTTTTATAAATATTATCTCTTTTAAATAATTAATTAGTAGTTTATAAGGGGGCTAGAATAATATTATGAAGAATATAGAAGAATATAGAAGAAATCTAATTAAAACAAATATAAATGTATTTAACAACAAAGATAAAATTACAAGTATTCTTCCAGGGCATATTGAAGTATTCTATGAGGTTAAACAATTTTCTACAGAAGATAAAATTTTGAGCGTAAGCATAAAAATTATTAATGCTTGCAATTTAAAAACCTATAATTATCAATTAATAAAAGGGTACATGAAAATCACGCAGGTGAGATGTGTTGATAGTTTTGATAATCCAGTAAGGTTTTCAATTGCAAATGGAATTATAGATATTGATAAGATGGATGATAAAGAGAATTACGTATTGTTCTCCTACAATGTAGAAATTGGTGATTTACGTAAACATGGGGCTAATGGTGGAGTTTATTCAGATTTGCTTACTTTCCCAGGAGAATCAGTTTTGCTAATGCCAATAAATGCATTAAAAGAAAATATGGAAGAGATAAATGGTATAAAAAAAATTACTATTAAATGTATGGTACCTGATATTTGGGATGTAATCATACCTTTTCCAAAGAAAAATGTAAATGGTATCACAGAAGTTATTAATCCCACATGGACAAGCCTTTATGAAATAAGAAAGTCCAGCTTTACCTTTGGTAAATTTCAAAAGCAAAAGCATTTAAATGGAAAGCTTGGCTATACTGTTTACTTGGATAAAGATGCTGAAAAATATTATACGCAGAGTGCTATGCGAGGAATTGATAATATATATAAATATTATTGTGAGCTTTTTAATTATAATTTAGAAAATTTCGCTATTGTTTTGCTCAGAAAAGATGAAGTTAATAATAATTACATTATCAGTGGGTCAAGTACAAAGAATTTAGTTAGTACATTTGATACTGAGATAGCTAGGGACTGGCAACTTTTTGGGCATAGATTATTTCATTCTTTTTTCGAATCACAAGTTACAGCAACTAAGTATCATGAGCCACCTCTTTTAAACTTGTATGAAGGTTTAGCAACATATTATGAGAACATATCTATGAAGAACTTACCACAAAATATTAAGAATCAATTAAGTATAGACCCGGATAATGAAATCTTAGAATTATTTCAGAGATATGTCTATATGAAGTTAAAAAACCCTTGGAACTATTCACTTATACCTAATTTAGAAAGGAAAATCTTTTCGTCGCCAGCAAAGATAGAATTTTTGCATTACACTCAAGCACCTTTAATCGTCAAATACCTTGAAGATTTAGCATTTAAAAAGAATGGGAAAAAAGATAATATTATTAACTATATTCTTAAAAATAGAGATGATAACAGTGTAACTGTGGGGAGTATAGCAAATAGTCTGCTAGGCAAGGAGGCTATGGTTTTTACCCATAAATATATAAGTGGTGATGATATATTGCCACTATGGGGCTTAAGCATTAAAGAAGAAAATAAGGATGTAATTGGTAAATTAAATACATTTGAGTATAACATGTATACTTGGTTCTACCGAGAAAACACTTTATATAGTTATGACGTGTTAAATGATGATAAGCTTTCAAATTTATCTAAGGAGGCTGATAAACAGGGTTTACACTTTGCAGATACCATGACTGAAGCGAGTGTAAAAAAAATGAGCCCAACAATTTATAGCTTATTAAAAGAATACAAGCTTAGGGCAAAGGTTTGCTCTGTAAATATAAACGATAAGTATTCCAGAGAATCTCTACTAGTGAACAAGAATAATTTGGAGATATGGAACAATTATAAGTTGTAGATACTTTATCAGTTAAACTTTTAAAGGTTAGTTCTAATTGTGTATAATTTTTCTTAGTAACCTTAATGCTAAGAATTTAATTATAATTTTATATTATGAAGAGGGGGAATATAAATGAATACTTTATCTAAAAGGCTATTAAGTGTAGTTGTAACATGTGCAGTGGCACTAATTACTATACCAGCTAGTACTGCATTTGCAGCTACGGATGTTAAATCAAAAACAGTTTTTTCTTTAGGAAATGCTCATATTGATGCTGCATGGAATTGGCGTTATGCTGAGACTATTCAAGAGGTAAAAACAACTTTTACAAGAGCACTTGATCTTATGGATGCTAATCCAAGTTATCATTTTTCACAATCCGCTTCGCAATATTATGAATGGGCAAAGGAATATTATCCAGAATTAATACCGAGAATTAATGCAAAAATTAAAAATGGACAGTGGGAAATTGTAGGTGGTCAAGTTATAGAACCAGATTTGAATACTCCTAGTGGCGAATCATTGGTAAGACAGTCACTTTATGCTCAAAAGTACTTCCAGAAGAACTTCAATGTTACACCAAAGGTGGGCTGGGTCCCAGATGTGTTTGGATTTACATACAATATGCCACAAATTCTTAAAAAAAGTGGTATGGATTATTTTGTTACCACAAAGCTAAACTGGAACGACACAAACAAATTTCCATATGAAATATTTAATTGGGAAGGTGCAGATGGAAGTAAATTACTTACTTATAAACCAACCAATGACTATTCTCTAAGTGGTGGTGGACTGAATCCTGAAAATTTTAATAGTATGATGGTTAAGACAGCGGCTTTAGGGCTTGATTATGCTATTACACTTTATGGTTCAGGTGACCATGGTGGCGGACCTATACCTGCTGATATTAGTAAATTAAACACTATAAATTTAGATCCTAATGCACCTGCAGTTAAAATGGAGAGTGCAATTGATGCCTTTAACACAATACAAGCGAATGTTAAGGATAAAGCAGTAACATTACCTGAGGTTAATGATGAATTATATTTAGAAAAACATAGAGGAACAGCCACATCAGCAGCCCCAATGAAAAAATATAACCGTCTCAGCGAAATAAAAGCAGAGGAAACAGAAAAACTTAGTTCGGTGGCTACTATTTTAGGTTCAGCTTCTTATCCAACAGGAAAAATTAATGCAGCTTGGGCTAAGACAAACTTAAATCAGTTTCATGATGTTTTACCAGGTTCAGCAATAACACCTGTATATGATGATGCATTTAATGATGCTGAGATTGCATTAAATGAATTAAATAGTTCATCAACGAACGCAATAAATGGTATTGATGATAGAATAAATACTTCAGGGAAGGGTACAGCGATAGTACTACAAAATACATTATCTTGGGATAGAACAACAATTGCACAATCTGTAGTAGATTTATCTGGTAAAGATAAAGTAGTTGGAATTTTGGACCCTAAGGGTAAAGAAGTATCAAGTCAAATTGTAAGTAGAGTGGGTGACAAAGTAACTGTTGAATATACTGCAACAGTACCAGCTATGGGTTACGCAGTGTACAGAGCTGTGGAAACAAAGAAACCTGCTACAAATACAAGTCTAGTTGTAGACCAGAAAAATAAAACAATTGAAAATAAATTCTTAAAAGTAGTTATTGATGGTGTAACAGGAAATATTGCTAGTATCCATGATAAGATCAATAATAAAGAAGTCTTTGAAAAAGGGAAAGAAGGCAATGTGCTTCAGATTTTAGAAGATACACCAAAAGATTGGGACGCTTGGGATGTAGATGGTGATGATATGAAGGCAACACCAACAGAACTAAATTCAGCAATCTCAGTTAAGCTTGTGGAAAATGGACCATTAAAGGCTACTTATAGAATTCAAAAGTCATATGGGTCATCTCAAATTAGCCAAGATATCACACTTAGCGCAGATTCAAACAAGTTAGATGTTAAGTTATCTACTGACTGGAATGAAACTCAGAAAATGTTAAAAGTAGCGTTCCCAATGAGTGTAAGTAATGATAAAGCAACCTATGAAATAGGATATGCAGCTATTGATAGAACAACGGATATAAATACTTCAAAATTTGAAGTTAACGGTCATAAATGGGCAGATTTAACAGCAACAGATAAAAGCTATGGTGTTTCCATATTAAATGATTGTAAATATGGCTGGAATACCTTTGGTAACGTAATGAGATTAACTCTTATAAAATCAGCTGCTGATCGAGGAGGAAATAAGGATCGTGGACATCAGGAAATGAGTTACGCTATTGCTCCACATGCTGGTGATTGGAAAGCAGCAGATACAGTTTTAAAGGGATATAATTTTAATTATCCGCTTATTTCACAAACAGTAAAATCTCATAAGGGTGATCTAGATAATAAGGGTACTTTTGGTAAGGTAACCTCAAAAGACAACAATGTGATTATGACTGTATTAAAGAAGGCCGAGGATTCAAATAATTATATAGTTAGGATGTATGAAAGTGAAGGCAAAGATGGTTCAACTGCAACAGTAAACTTACCAAGTAATATAGCTGATGTGACTGAAGTAAACTTAATAGAAAACCCTGTTGCCAATGCAGTAAAACCAAAATTCACTGGGAAAACATTTACTACTACCTTAAACAAATATGAAATAAAGACATTTTCAGTTAAATTTAACAATAAAGCTATATTTAAAGATCAGAAGCCAACAACTACAACTATAGATTTATCAAAAGCTTATAATTTAGATGGTATAAGTTCAGATGCAAATAGAGCAGATGGTGATTTAACCGGAACGGGTGAAACCTTCTCAGCTGAATTAATGCCAAATAGTGTTGTTAGTGAAGGCGTAAAATTCAATATGGGACCGAAAGCAGATGGAAAGGCAAACATTGTTAAAGCAAATGGTCAAAAAATAAAAGTAGCAACCGGAAAACATAAAATGCTTTATATCCTTGCTGCATCAACATCTGGATTAAATTCTGGAGATATTAAGGTTAATTACAAAGGTAATAAGTCTACAACAAAAGGATTTAACTTTGCTGGATGGTTGGATACTGTAGGAGATAATCTAAAAACTTATGTGAAGTCAACAATAGGGATCAATCTCTCGCACACACATACACCAAAAGGAAACACATATGATATAGATAATAATTTATTTGTATACAAAATGGAATTAGATTCTTCAAAGAGTGTAGAATCAGTTACTTTACCTAAAGCTGAAGGGATGAAAATTGCTGCAATGTCATTTGTTGATGGAATAAACACAAATAATATAGACACGCAGGCACCCTCAGTAGTTAAAAATCTTGCTATTACAACACTTAGCAAATATTATTCTCCTCATGTTAATTTATCTTGGGACATTTCAAAAGATAATGTAGGTGTAACAGATTATATCATTTACAGAGCTACTAAAAAAGATTTGTCTGATCTTAAGGTACTAGCAAGAAGTAAAACTAATAATTATAAAGACACAGATATGAACTCCAATAATAGTTTTTATTATTTAGTAAAAGCTGAGGATGCACAGGGTAATATTGGCTATGCGTCTGATGTTAAAAATACTTATGCAGGTGCTAATATTGCTATTGGGAAAGTTGCTACATCAGATAGTTCAGCAAGTGATAATGAAGCTGCTAAAATGGCGATTGATGGCGATATGACTACTAAGTGGTGTGCAAACACAAAGGCTCCACATTGGTTAATGTTAGATCTTGGTAGCGTGAAAAAGATTGATGGATTTAAAATATTTCATGCATCTGCTGGTGGAGAGGATGCAAATTGGAATACAAAAGATTATACTATTTCAG
>Ga0209123_1003002_pt1 | contig 13293 bp, 12 predicted proteins | sample BarGraIncu00431A_FD_184500 | JGI IMG/M metagenome (GOLD analysis project Ga0209123, IMG submission 184500) | Arctic peat soil microbial communities from Barrow, Alaska, USA - Barrow Graham LP Incubations 004-31A (SPAdes) (version 2) | ecosystem: Environmental > Terrestrial > Soil > Wetlands >...
CCAAAACGTGTTGTATAGGTCTCCCTTAAATTCATTACTTCTAGAATTGTCATAATTTACCTCCGTTGTACTTTACGTGTCTATCATACCAAAACGAAGAAATGGTGAGCCATCGAATCGGCTTACATTTCTTCGTCTTTTCTTACAGTTTTGTAAGATTGCGATTACCTTAAACAATCATTATTCTACAGTAAGTGTTACCGAACTAAGGTTGATTCGTATTCGCGTTCCTGATCCAATTTTGGATTCGATCGAAATTTCGTGGCCTAATTTATGTAAGATTTTTTTACATAAGTACAATCCGATCCCAGTTGACTTTTTATCACTGCGTCCATTGTAGCCGGTAAATCCTTTTTCAAATACACGCGGCAGATCTTCCTCTTGAATCCCAATACCTGTATCCTCAATAACCAACAGTTGTTTATTTTCTGTATAGATTGAAATTGATCCTTCGTTAGTATATTTCAGCGCATTGGAAAGTATCTGCTCAAGTACAAATACTAACCATTTCTCATCGGTCAATGGATTCATTTCGATTTTACCCATAGTTAAGATGATTTTTTTCCGAATAAATGTTTTCGCATATTTACGTATTGCTTGTCGAACAATAGAATCCAGATCGTAACGCTTCAAAATAAAATCAGTACTATCGGAATTGATTCTGAAATAGCCGAGAACCATTTCAACATATTGTTCAATTTCAAACAATTCGTAACTTAATTCTTCATGTTCGGCATATTCACCTGATTGCATCAAAAGCCTCATTGCCGAAATCGGAGTTTTTATTTGATGCGCCCATAAGGTCGTAACATCCATCAACTCAGTTTGAGCACATTCACTTTCGCTGCGTATCCGCTTATTTTCATTATATAGATTTATGATCAACCATTGATAATCTTCTTCAATCAAACTTCTGATATCTGAAATTGATTCGATTTCAAGTGAATTCTGAAACGATAATGTTTGAAGCATCAAGTGTTTCTTTCGATATTTGCGAAAATCGATTACCGTAAAAATGATTCCGAAAAAAGTACACAATAACCCGGAATAAGCAATTGACTCCAGCGGTAGGTTATACATTGAAAAAACCAAAGAAAAGATGAACAAGGAAAATAGGTAGGCAAAAACTACCAGTCGGTGATCTTTTACATATTTCATCAACAGTTTTATTTCATTCATTCATTCCACCAAATAACCTATCCCTTTTTTGGTCAATATAAGGTCGCAAAGTCCGATCGTTTCGAGTTTTTTACGCAGACGTGTAATATTGACAGTCAAAGTGTTTTCATCAACATAACTGTCATTTTCCCAAAGACGCGTCATTATTTCTTCACGGCTAGCGGTCTTTCCTTTTTGTTCCAACAAAAGTTGCAGAATTTTGAATTCATTTTTCGTTAAATCAATTTTATCTTGTTTATAAGTCAACGTTGCATCATTCAAATTCAAAATAGCTCCTTGATGCTCCAAAATTGATGTTTTTCCCGCAAAATCATATGTTCTGCGCAACATGGCTTGTATTTTTGCATTGAGTAGACTCAAGTCAAATGGTTTAGCAATAAAGTCATCGGCTCCCATATTCATTGCCATGATAATGTTCATCGTATCTGAAGCAGAAGAAATGAATATGATCGGAACCTTTGAGACTTTTCGGATTTCTGTACACCAATGATAACCATTGAAAAACGGTAATGAAATATCCATCAAGACCAATTGCGGATCAAATACGATAAAGTACGAAAGTACTTCTCGAAAATCCGACACAACGGCTGTTTCGTATCCCCATGAATTAAAGTAATTCTTTATGGCTTTCGCAATTCCTGTGTCATCTTCAATGATCAATATTTTATACATTTTACACCTCCGCAAATCTTCTTAAGTTTAACATAATACCCAAACAAATAAACATAGGATATAACTGCGCTGATTCACCGATAAAATCGGCAATATTGTCTTTTAATTATCTGAATCCATCAAACTTTCAAAATAGTTTGCGGCTTCTGAACGGTGAAGAAATAAACCGTATTGCCGCTTTTGTATTTGTCAGCCAAACTATATGGGCACCGTTTTTGGTGTTTTCCAGCATTTTCGGTATGAAAAAGGCAGCCACTGTCGATGGATGATCAGCTAAAATATTGAATATTCTTTTAAAAGCCTTGTCTTTGGTGATCGCTGCTTCTTCACCATCAGGTGTTTTAGTGATGAAATCCGTCAACATCATTCCGGGTGACAAGCGGCCTGCGATAATACCGGTACCCTCAAGTTCTTTGGTAAGTCCCTTCATGTAATAAGTGAGCGCATGTTTTGTTGTGCCATACAAAATCGTTTTGGCTTGGATCATATTATTAGATCCAAGTCCTTCCATACTGTAAATGGCTCCATGCCCCTGAAGTTTCATCTCTTTCGCAGCGATCTGCGTCCCGAAAATCATGCCGGTGATATTCGTATCGATGATATTTCTTACATAAGTTTCTTCCGTATCATATACAAATGCATTCGGTGCGTTCACTCCGGCATTGTTGATCCAGATATCGATCATCTTCCATTTATTCGCTGACTTTTCCCACAGTTGAATCAGTTCGGACTTAACTTTCACATCACATGAAACATAGATGTATTGTGCCTGATAATCCAGTAATTCATTCGTTACCGAAGATGACAGCGTTTCACCTCTGCCAGATAATGTAACATTGCATCCCGCTTTCAAAAACTCGATGGCCATGGCTAATCCAATACCGCGAGTACTTCCTGTGATCACTACGTTTTTCATACATTATCCTCGTTTCTCATTGCTTTTCTTATATTATACTCGACTTACTCTATCCACTTCAATAAGTGAAGAATACCTATACCCTAAATATGGATATGGATTCATAACCAAAAAATCCTCATTTCTGAGAACTTTTCATTAACTCTTGATTGATTATCTTACTTTTCTCTTTACTGTGATAAATGAAATCAATATAATCAGCCATTATCACCAATGGAGTCGATTTTATACTTCGCCAGCTATTCCGTGACAGCTTGATCCAATTTATATTCAGGCTTCCAATGATCAAAACTGTTTTCTGATTTCGAACTCTGAATACGATTTTTCGATCTTGTCTGTATTGTTGATCAGAACTTAAAAAAAACGTATCACATTGTCGATATGGATCAAGTCAATAATTTGATCCCCTTGCTTAAAATTGATCGGTACGGTCGAAAAAAGTCATCCACAGATATAGTCTAAGACGATTTTAGGGGCTCCGTGACTGTAGATGCTGAATGGGATCACATTGATCCATTTAAACCCGATCAGGTTCTGATAAAAAGCAATGACACTTCTGAATGACGTTTTTGTGGCTGAAAATAAATCCGAACTATAAGGGAGCAGACTATTGTTACGATATTCCAAACAAGTGCCCACGTTGATGACATAACTGATGTCCGTCCCAACCATCGAAATAAGGATCTGAGTTCCGAAGTTACCGGCCAAAATCATCCTAAATGCGATTTCTGAATACAGTTATAGTTGGTCAACATCCAAACGATCGATCGGTCTGTGTAACTGCTTTTCTTTTCCGATAACCAGTCGATCATATCGTTCTATTTTTTTGTCGAGACGATCGAGAGTTATCTGCATTTCGGCCATACGTTCAAGCAATAATTTACGTTGGTCTACAACCAGAGCCTTACGTTTTAACAGGGTTTCATCTCCCTCCATATACATCTTTACATACTCACTTAAAACATCGATCGGAAGACCGGAAGCGCGCATACATTTGATGAACTCGACCCATTTACAATCCTCTTCGGTAAAATCACGAATGCCGCTTTGATTTCGATGCACCGGTGGGATCAGTCCGATCCGTTCGTAGTAACGAAGTGTGTCTTGGGACAATTCGTAAAAGTTGCTGACTTCTGATATTTTCATTCAACTATCCTCCGTTTGATTTTCTATGACCGATGAACGGTCATCAACATTAAAGTCAAAAAATAGGTCGGAATACTTCAACTAATTTAAATTTTTTATCATCATATTCATAACGAAAGATTGAACAATTGGGAAATTCTTTCTTCAGTTCCACCGTCGGATCTTGCCATGCACCTAAGAATTGCAGGCAAGCGCCGGCATGTGATACAGCCAAAACAACATGGTGACCTTCGTTTTCCATTATTTGAGTGCATGTATCGACCATACGCTCACGAACCATGGCTCGTGATTCACCTCCGAAGGCTAAAAAAAATGTTCCGAACGCGACTTTGTCTTTCGGGTTTAATTCCTCACTCTCACCGTCAAATGTACCGAAATCCATTTCTTTCAGACCTTTCAATCTTTCATAAGGCAAATGATGACCGGTTATGATTTCCAATGTATCTCAACTTCTTTCGGATGTTGAACTATAAGCATGGTCCAGCGGAATATTCTTGAAATAGTTAGCGTGGATCTGCACTTGTTGAATACCGAGTCCTGTCAGCGGTGAATCGCACGCACCTTGAATTTTCTTTCTGACATTGAATAATGTTTGACCGTGGCACATCAAATAAAGTGTTTTTTTCACAGTCATTCTCCTTTGTTGTTATCCAAACTCTATCATAATAGTAAAAATGCAGTAATGAGCAAACATTATTGAAATTTATGAGCTTGGATAAATGGATGCTTATAAAATGAGTAGACTAATTGCAGACACATAAAACACCAGATAATGGGTTCACTGATAATGACTCCCCAATATCCTAACCTTGGAATCAATAAAATGACAAACAATATTTTTCCGAAAAACTCGATCGTACTTGAAATGAGCGGTGTTAATTTGCGGCCCAAACCCTGCAGTGCATAACGTAGATTGAGCAATACCCCTAATATTGCATAAAACGGAGCATTGAACATCAAATATCGCGTCCCGTTTGTGATCACGATTGCTTCACTGGAACCGGAGAGTGTTTTTACCAAAAAAGTTGAGAATAGAAACTGAATCAGCGTGATAATAATTCCCCAGCTTAGTGAGATCAAGTTCGCATAACGGACGCCTTGGCGTATCCGATATCCCTGGTCAGCACCCTTATTTTGAGATACAAACGTAGCCAGTGCTAACGCCATCGTTGTGATCGGCATCAGACTGATGGCTTGAAGTTTACGGGCAGCCGTATGACCGGCAATGACCAAATAACCAAAACCATTGATGGATGTCTGAAGAATAACCGTTCCGGTCGATACGATTGACATCATAAATCCCATTGATAGTCCTTGACCTAAAAGTTCGCGATATAGTTCAGCATTATACCGAAAATGTTTTCGTTCGGGGAGTAAGATCGGACATTTTTTATAAATGTACAGGATACATAGTAATACGGAAATTCCTTGCGCGATAACTGTCGCAACGGCAGCACCTTGAACCCCCATATTAAAGCGCGTGATAAACAGAATGTCGAGTCCAACATTGATTATTGATGAAAGGATCAAAAAAAGAAGCGGCATCACACTGTTTCCGATCGCTCTGAGAATTCCGGACAACAGATTATAAGCAAACATGACTCCGACAAATAAAGTGATTGTTGAAATGTATGAATAAGATTCCCTGATGATATCCGCCGGCGTATTCAATAATTGCAACAGCGGGAATAAAAACAGTTGAGAAATGATCATCATCAATATTGTGACACCGACACCAATCACTAATGATGTAGCAACAGATCTTTTTAGCAGTTCATCGTCTTTTGAACCATAACTTCGAGCTGTCACAATACTCAATCCATTGCCGATGCCAAGCGCAAAACCTACCAGTAAATCATAAACGGCTGAACTTGCGCCCATCGCAGCCAATGATTTATCACCGAGAATATTGCCTACGATCATTGTGTCAGAGGCATTATACAATTGCTGAAAGATACTGGAAATAAAAAGCGGTACGGCAAAAATAATGAGTGATTTGAGAATGTTTCCTTTGATCATATCCACTTTGACGCCAAACATCGTAGACCCTCCTGTGCAGTTAAACGATCCAAACAACCACAATACCGTAACTATACTCCCTGAAGTCAACTCTAGGTCAAGAGTTAAATCAGAATAAGAATTATTCTTCCAATAATCCGTTCAGAATCGCTTAATTATCGAAATAATTTTCGCAAATTTCATCATTTCACGTAGCATCCATGAATATCCCTGATATTGTACTTAACTGAATTAAAAAGAGAATCACTTCATCGATTCCCTTTATAGACATTTTATTGAATCTATAAATAAAATATTTCAATCGTTACTTCATGAACTTATTCTTTATAAGCGCAAGATGCAAATTGTCGACTAAAAGTAATACAAATAGCAGGTTTATCGATAAATTAACAGTCAAATACGTAAGATTATACGATCCGATCAACAATTGGAAAGGATTCAACGCAATGATAAACAAAATCAAATAAAAAAGACCTCCCTTTCTCGTCATGATTCAGTATCTTGTAACTCAGATCAGTCAATTCATCCAAGCTTCTTGAAATCGGTAATTTATGTTGAAACAACAAATATCATAAATACCCTATTAATTGATAATTGTTTCATAAATATCATAAGAGCTAACTCCGATTTTGATCGAACTTTAGCTCTGGTTCAGACTCTTTTTTACTACAATTCAGTCAACAACTTTGAGATTCTTACGTGGTTTTTCAGTTATGAAATGTACACGTTGATTGAACAGCTTTGAGCCATCCTTCATAGAGAATTTTAACTTCAGTGTCATCCAAAACAGGACTGAAGATGCGATTAACTTTATTATTGGCTTCAACATCTTCTTTATTGATCCAATAACCGACAGATAAGCCTGCTAAATACGCTGCCCCTAAAGCTGTCGTTTCATTTATGTCATTGCGAATAACGGAGGTTTGAAGCAGATCACTTTGAAATTGCATCAAGAAATTATTAGCAACTGCACCCCCATCGACCCGTAACGTCGTTAATTTCGTATTGGAATCCTTTTCCATGGCCGTTAAAATGTCTTTGGTTTGATAACACATCGATTCCAGCGTCGCTCGAATCAAATGATCACGCGTAGTGCCACGCGTTAGCCCGAAAATGGCTCCTCTGGCTCTATCATCCCAATACGGTGCACCTAACCCGACAAAAGCGGGAACAACATAAACACCTTCACTGCTTTCAACAGACTGAGCTGATTTTTCACTTTCTGAGGCAGTTGTGATTAAACCCAACCCATCGCGAATCCATTGAATGGCACTTCCGGCTACAAAGACACTGCCTTCCAAAGCATACGTGATCTTGCCTTCCAGACCCCATGCGATCGTCGTTAAGAGTCCGTGTGAACTCACCATAGCTTTATTACCTGTATTCATTAAAAGGAAACAGCCGGTCCCGTATGTATTCTTAGCCATTCCTTGCGTAAAGCATGCTTGACCGAACAGAGCTGCTTGTTGATCTCCGGCCACTCCCGTGATCGGTACTTCATAATTAAAAAAATGATAAGGTGCTGTTTTCCCGAAGAGTCCGGAAGAATCCATGACTTTCGGTAACATGTTTACCGGAATATCCAAGATTTCCAGAATTTCTTTATCCCAACTTAACTCATGAATATTGTACATCATGGTTCGGCTGGCATTGGAATAATCGGTCGCATGAACTTTATTGCCGGTCAGTTTCCAAATCAACCAAGTATCGATCGTCCCAAACAAGAGTTCACCTTTTTCAGCCCGTTCACGGGCTCCCGGAACTTGATCCAAGATCCATTTAAGTTTGGTGGCTGAAAAATAGGCATCGATGACGAGTCCTGTTTTATTTCTGATCTGTTCGGAAAGACCTCGCGCTTTTAACTCATCACAGATTGAGGCACTTTGACGAGATTGCCACACGATCGCATTATAGACAGGAATTCCTGTGATCTTATCCCATACAATGGTTGTTTCACGCTGATTGGTGATCCCGATGGCTTTGATCTGCGAAGGTTGAACCGAATGATTTTGAAAAACACCTGCAATCACTGCCAAAATGGATAGCCAGATCTCATTGGGGTCATGTTCAACATAACCGGGTTGAGGAAAATACTGCGTGAATTCTTTTTGCGCGATTGAGATGATGTTTGAATGTTTATCAAAGACAATAGCTCTTGAACTGGTTGTACCTTGATCTAGGGCTAAGATATATTCTTCCATAAAATCTCCTGTTCTAGAGCGTCGCTCTAACAAAAAGCAAGCCTGCTTGAGCAGGCTTGCTAAGATAACACTGCTGTGTCTTATTTCAAGAAGGAATAAATGATCGTATTGGCAGCTGTGATCAACGTAAACAGAACTGTGTTGAAAAAAGCAGCTGTCATGACGTTACCCGTCATCTTATAGAGACGTTTGGCGTAAATGGTCGCAACGGTCAAGGATGGGATGGTCGCAAACAACAGAATACTGTTGAGGGATTGTCCCGGATACATCGCTACTTTATTAATAAACAAATTGCCGTATTGTAATCCCATCCAAATGACTAAGCCACCGACGACCATGAAGATCGCAACGGCATAGCCTTTCCAACCATTGATATATGTATTGTTGGTATTGAGATTGATAGCGATGGATACAAAGAAGTAATAGATCAAGAAGAATGGTGCATACTGCAGAGCCGACATGACATGGGATACTTCGAATGTCTTGACTGCCCATGACCAGAATCTAAAGTCAACGACTAAGAGGTAATCGATGGTATACAGCAAGGCATAACCGACAGCTAATAAGGTCAATGCTAAGCTTAAGGCTAACATGACTTGCTTGCAGGTAACCGAAATACCATAGGATTTGAAATCGAATGCCGGGTTTGTACTGCGATCAAAGAAATGAACGAGTGAGATTATGATGACCGCAACCAAGGCACACATGATTGCCCAGTAAACGATTTGATTAGTGGTCGGTTCATTGAACCAAGAGCTTACAACAAACAGTTTTCCTGCTTCAGTGGACATGTAACGCATCGATAAGGCACCAAAGAACGCCAAACCGGCAGCACCGATCTTGGAGAAATTCTTACCTTTTTCTTTAACATACGTATAAACCAATAGAACAACAGCAAGAACCATTACAACTTCAGCAGCCCGTTGGATGATCATTAAGCCACTGGCTTGTTTATCCATCAAAGTCGGGAAGAAGTATGCTGGGAAGAAGGCACTGAAGGCGATAATGAGCCAGTACAGAGCTTTTTGAGCACCTGTTTTAGGACCGGCTACCAGTGTTTCTGTCGGATTATTCAAGCCGGAGAAAGCTTTGGTTTTGGTCAACAATAAACTGGCCAACGGCATAAACATAACGAAGAACGCTAATAAAGCAATGAATTCGAAGATTTCTTTCAAGAACCAAGTTTGATTGGCACCTGAAGAAATGACCATGGAAGAACTCTTATTCGCTGATTCAAACGCCTTATTATAGAAATCGATCTGATTTCCGGTGCTTTGAATGGAGAAATGATTCCAAGGATGTGTTTCGTATGGTGTATAGATGATGCGTAGCCCACCGTTGGCTAACGTATAGAATTTACCGGCAACAGCACTTGAAGGATTACCTAAGAAGGCTTTTCCATCTGCTTGTTGAACATAATCCTTATAGACCATAGTTTTACCGGCAGCTTCGGCTTTGGAATCAAAGAAGAATTCATCAAAATGGCCGGCGATGATTCCGTTAACACGAGAACCGTACATCTGATTTGCTGCAGCTGCATTCACTCCTAAATAACCTGTATACAGATAATCTGCACCCACTGCCAAGCTGGCATGGATCTTACGGATCCCGGTGGTAGCGAATTGTTGCTCATCCATGACAACGGCCATAACCGATGAGAAAGCACCCATCGAATGTCCACTGACTGCAATCATTCCATTCTTGTTGGAATCTTTGAGTACGTAAGGTTGATCATAGATATACTGGACAGCATCAAATAAAGCAGTCGGCCAGAATGAGAAGAATGCTGAAGAATTGGTCTTGTCCAGTTTATTCATGGAATGACCTTGTTCATACATGTCCAACGCTAAAACGACATAGCCTCGTTTGGACAATTCGATCGCAGGAGCATCCTGCATCTCAGCAGAATTCAAATAACCGTGTGTTGTGACGATGGTAGCTCTAGGATCATCAGCGCTTGCCCCCTTCGGCAAGTACAGTAATCCCGATAAGACACCTTTGTCGGTAGTAAAGCTGATTCTCTTGACGCTTACAGAATAGAATGAGGTATTGATCATGTTGGCAAATATACTGGCCACAATCACAACGACCAAAGACAAGACAAACAGCTGTTTTGAATTCTTAAACAAGGACCGAATTTTCTTCATAATGATAGTATTCCTCCCTAAGTTTGCTGCAAATTGGCAATAAAAAAGGCAATGTCATTCTCTTGCCTGTTTCTCCGTTTCATTACAGTCTTATTACCTTGATTCAAGTGTATCATAGCGCTTACATTTGTGCAATATGATAATTTCGTAACTTATCAATAAATAAATTGGTTCTAAATCTTATTACTACAAGAGTCGATAAAAAATGTCGATTTTGTGTATCAAGATATCAACTAACAATGCTGATCTCAGCTATTTTACTTCTCATTTATTAAGAAATACGCATGATACTAACTGCAAAACTTGGTAAAAATCGTACTTATTGGTGATTAAGCAATCAATACTGTTTGTATTTGTATAGATTTCGAAAAACGTTGTTTTCTCACCTGTCGATCGAAGTTGATTTTATCAACATTATCTAAACACACGCTGATTAGAGAATAAATTTTTAATTCCAATAAGTGTCATAAAGAAATTATATTTCTTGCGAAAAAATAATTTCACAATATCCACAAAAATATTAACAGATTGATTACAAACTAATGAAAGTTTAGATGTCGCAGTTTAAATGTTGTATATTTTTCAAAATCAAACTAAAAATGATTGAATTAGAAAATATCGCAATGATCCAAATTATGAATATCAAGCAGATTAAGTAGACTACTCTGTTTAATATTGACAATGATTTGTAATAATGTTCATCAATTTAAAATGATATTCAGTAAAAATCAAAATCTATTCACCCAAATGATTCAAAAACTTCTTTACCGAAAACCTTAACGATCACTAAACCACCAAAAGGCATTTGAGCTCCTTTACGAGAATCATAATCTGAGCAAGAAATCGAATATCCGAGTCCGATACAATTGAGTCCATAACTTCCTTCTTTACCGCATACCATCAGTATCGGTAATTCTTTTTGGTAATTAGAGATAACAAAGTTATACAGATATAAAAAATAATTGGCAGCGATAACTGCAACAATCGAGATCACAATAATTTTAACTTTCTTTCTCCTGATTTTCATATCTACATCCTCTAAACTAAAGATTACTCCTTTCATCCGGAGTTGTAAATATTTTATTATTTTGTTTCTGTATTATTCTTATATATATGCAGTTTTGTAGATTATTACAGACGGGGCATACGTTCTTTATTCGGTAACTAAGAAATATACTTTACCGGCGATAGAAACATAAAGTGTGATTAAAAAAACCAAGTTAGTAAAAAGTAATTATCACTTTTATGGCAATAAAAAACCCTTTGGATAAAGGGTTAATTTATGTCTGGTGCCCGGGGACGGACTCGAACCGTCATGGTATCTCTACCGGTGGATTTTGAGTCCACTGCGTCTACCGATTTCACCACTCGGGCATTGCAAAATTAATATTAAACTAAAAGTCTAAAAAGGTCAATGCCTTACGCTTCATTTGAATTGAATCTTTGTTGCTATTTGTTTATTTTTAATTCTAATTTCGTTAAATTCTTGTAATAAATTAGGTTTCCCTACTTTAATAGATTATAATAAACTCATGAATCAAAAAATCAACCAAGTGAGAACAATTGATAAGATCGCTTATGGAATCGGCGATATGGGAAATGGATTGTCGATGCAGATCGTCGGATCTTACCTTGTCTTTTTTATGACCGTCATTCTTCATATTCCCGGAACTATCGCAGGTACCCTGATTGGGATCAGCATTATCTGGGATGCCGTAACAGATCCGGTAATGGGCTATATCTCTGACAATACCCGATCATTCCGATTCGGACGTCGGCACCTCTATCTGTTGATTGGAATGGTTGGCGTTCCGCTCAGTATTCTGGCCTTGTTTTTTATCCCGATCAACAGTAACATGACATTGAAAGTAATTCTGCTGCTGATATTTATCCTAATGTATAAAACATTTATAACGATTCTGGTTACCCCTTTCACAGCTTTGGGTGCCGAGCTCTCAAACGATTATCATGAACGAACACGCATACAAAGCATACGATCTGTCTTCTTCATTCTCGGAGTCGGACTAAGCACAGTGGCCGGAATGTATCTCTTCTTTAAACCGACTGTCGCTTATCCAATCGGACAGTTAAATCCGAGTGCTTACAAAAATATGGCCATTGTTACTTCCGTGTTGGTCGTTATATCGATTGCTGTCTGCTATACGCAGACCAGAAAATATATTCCGAAACTTAATGAGCACTTGTTGACAACACATCAAGACAGTCGCATCAAGCATATGATCTTATCTTTTATGGGTACGCTCAATAACAAAGCATTCAAATATGTGGCAATCACTTATATGTTCAGTAATATCGCCAGTGCCTTTATCAATAACATCGGAATTCATGTATTCACTTATACATTCGGGTTTACCAATACATTAATCTCAGCAATCATTGGAATACAATTCATCTTCAGCATCTTGTCTCAGCCTCTTTGGATTCTTATAGTTCGAGTGTTAGATAAGAAAAAAAGTGTCTTACTGGCATTACTAATGACTGTCGCGGGAGGTTTCTATTTCCTTGCTTTGGTAATATACAATAATCAAATCGGTTCACAGTTGATTTTCTTCATCCCTTATGCGGTACTGGCAGGAATCGGAACCGGCGCATTATTCACTATTCCTGCATCGATGGTAGCTGATACGATCGATGTTGAGGAATTAGAATCAGGAGAGCGGACTGAAGGTGTCTATTTTGGAAGTATGACGTTCATCTATAAATTATCTCAGGCAATCACAGTGTTTCTGATTGGATTCATGCTGGATCTGATCTCATTTAATTCGAATATTACCGTTCAAACCGAAAGCACTCAGATTTATCTGGGTTTAATTCTCAGTTTTGGCGTAATCATCAGTTTTTCCTTGGCTGCAATGAGTATTTCTAAGTATCCTCTCACTCGACAAATGATCACTGAAATTCAAAGTAAACTGAAAAATAAGCATCTAAGTAATGACAAATGACTTCGGTTTATGTATAATAGAACTTGCCGTTGGAGGATTGGCCGAGCGGT
>Ga0209123_1003003_pt1 | contig 13287 bp, 14 predicted proteins | sample BarGraIncu00431A_FD_184500 | JGI IMG/M metagenome (GOLD analysis project Ga0209123, IMG submission 184500) | Arctic peat soil microbial communities from Barrow, Alaska, USA - Barrow Graham LP Incubations 004-31A (SPAdes) (version 2) | ecosystem: Environmental > Terrestrial > Soil > Wetlands >...
AATTCGTATGTTGGACCAAATCACGAGCAAACTGTGGTCAAACCATAGATTTAAGGCACTTAGAGCAAATCCTCGAATTCCTCAAGGTCTCGTTAACAAATGCCACAACGGTAAGGAGGAAAAGGCTCTCATTACCACAATGGAAGAAACCAGAGTGAATAATCACTGAACTAAAATCCAAAATTGAAAACATCAACGACTTGAGTTTAAGTACTTGCTGGACAAGCATAATTTAAGGAAGGATGATGAAACATCGTGGCCTTAAGTTGATCTTTAGAGTTGTACCTTTCTCAAGGATTTTAATGATAGGAGGAATATTATAATGGCAAAGTACAGTGAGCCTCGTCTATTTATACCAGTTACTGTCGAAGGAAAGGATTCTGCAGATTTAATGCTTCCAGGCGATAGCCCAGTAGTAAAGGCACTATTTGCAGCGGCCAAAGATTTAGGTCGTGACCCAAGTGATCTACTTGAGGAGTCGATTGTTAAGTTATTCAAGGTGGCCTTTGATATTGACATAAAAAATTGCACTAAAAAGGAGTGGGCAGAAAGAATAACAATTAAAGGTGGTGCACTTAAACAGTGACAATCATTTATAAAGTTACCCAAAAAAGGAGGAGTACAATCATGAATGATAGAAAGGCAGTAATCATATTTATCATGTTATCGGTAGTATTACTCATAGGTATAGGCTTATTGCCTAAATCACCAGCCCCAACACCAGTACCAGCATTAGTGACAACGGTACAGTGAAGTATAGCACACAATAGTCTGTGCTGATCTACTAGATTTCAAAGGGGGCAAATTCAATGGCTAAAGCTATGGTAGAAACTAGTCCGGACATTAATCTGAACCTTAGCTCCGATGAAATTGTACAAGCTAGTGTTGATATTAGTGGTGTGGTCATGGGGGACCAGTGCCGGGTAACGAGAATTTGTACAAAGAAAGATAATTATTTGAAATCCGTAATGGATGCTCATTTGGCGGAGAGAGCTAGAATTTAATCAAAGAGGTATTTAAATGGGATTTTTACGATTAATAGTAGAAGAGGGTGGTAGTATTGGTGCTGTATTGGTAGATTCATAAAATTACTCGTAATCAGAATTTGGACAAAATAAATGGAGGTGCAAAATGGGAGATTTAACAAACAAATTTGAAAATGCAAAGGATAAGGTAATAGGGGAAGCTAAGGAGACCGTTGGAAAGACCACCGGTAGCCAAGAGACAGAATTTAAAGGAAAAATTCAGTCCAAAAAGGCAGATCTAAAAGAGAAACTAGACGATAGCAAGGAAAAGATTGTAGCAAAGATTAACGATAAGTTGGATGAAAAGGAAGAGAACAATGAGAATTAATAGTTAAGTAGCCTATATCTTAATTTACTTGTAATTAATGATATAGGCTACCTTACTACTTTATTTACCTTAGTAACTAATCGTATCGTTTCGTTTCGTATTTACGATAAGCAAAATTTTATTCTTTCATAAGCAACTAGTTATTATTACACTATTAAGTGATGATTTTGAATAGAACAGGATGGATAAATATATGAAAATACTTAACAAGATGCAATTTATATCATTATTACTAACACTATTACTGGCAGTTATGATGGCTGTACCGACGGTGAGTTTGGCGGCCCAACCGACAGTGAACCTCGGAACAACTTCCACCTTTGCGGTTTTGGCTGGCTCGACAATCACAAATACAGGAACCACCACAATCAACGGAAGTACTGGCGCAGATGTCGGACTTTCTCCAGGTACTGTGTTCTCTGGCAGAGAGAGTGTAACAATTAATGGGGCTGTTCACCTCGCTGATGCTGTTGCAATTAAGGCAAAGGCGGACCTAGTAACCGCATATAATGATGCCGCAGGAAGAACGCCTGTCACTACCATTTCTTCTGAACTTGGCGGGACCACCTTGAAACCAGGAACATACGATTCGGCCGACGGCACTTTCCAGATAACGGGTAAGCTCACGCTTGACGCGCAGGGCGATCCCGATGGTGTCTTCGTATTTAAGACTGGCTCCACGCTCAAAACTGCATCAGCCAGTAATGTTAACCTCATAAACAGTGCTCGGTTCTGCCGAACCTTTTGGAAGGTGGGAACCTCCGCTACATTAGGAACAAACTCTCATTTCGTTGGACACATTTTCGCAATGGAATCTATCACAGCGACTACGGGAGCCACTGTCCAAGGACAGCTAATGGCACGAACAGGCGCGGTCACGCTTGACAACAATACCATAACAAATGGGCTTTGTGCGACTACACCTGTTACAGGGGCTGTTGTACGGACTATTACAGGCGGGAAGCTTCCGAAAACGTCCACACCTTTGTATGACTTACTCTTTATTGGTGCTACATTAACCCTTGTCGGAACTTTGGGTTGGAGAAGTAGGAAGCGTTTCATATAACGCAAAACTATCATCGGCCAAGCTTTACTTGGTTACCGTTCTATCCCTGGGATTTAGGGTCTTGGGGATGGATTTTCTAGATGCATAACATCCTGCTTTCATTGAATTTAGCTGAGCTTTTTCAATTTATTTTGGGCAACAGGTCAAATTGTGTTGTGGCAGCTTTTTTAGTCATCATTTTTATCATGGTAATAGAAAAACTTGGTTTATTTATAGGTTTATAGGTCCATCCGGTCCGCAAATTGTGATTACTTTGGATATGTTGAATAATAGAGACGGATTTCTATAAATAATGAACTTTGAAAGATTAGGAGGTGCGTTCATGAAAGGCAGTTGGCAGCCCAACGAAATAGAAATAGTCAATAATGTCGACCCAACAAAAGGTATGTTCGGTGTCCCAGAACTTCTTGCTGATCGGAGTGTTACGGGTATAAAAGTTAGAACTCATCAGCTTTTAAAAGTTAAGAAAACTCAAAAGAAGGCGCAAAATATTAAAATGTCTATAATAGAAAGAGAAAGGTACATCATCTCTGAAATTGGAACTAAAACGCCTACAGAATTGGCTCACGAGTTAAATGTATCTCGGGTCGTAATATATAATACATGTAAGCATTATGGCGTTGAAATAGCCCCTATGTGGAAACCGTGGGAAATAGAGAAAATCAAGAACGTCTACCCATCAGGTGAAGACGTAGGTGTTAAGGCTTTATTACCCCATATGACAGTAAATGGAAAAGAGACTTTATTGTGTATTAAGAAAGTCCAACAGAAAGCAAATTTAGTTGATATGTCTATAGAGGAGCGAAACAAGTACATCCTCGCCAACATTAACACTAAAACACCTGATGAACTTGCAGAAGAACTTGAAGTTTCGGTAAATGCTGTACTTAATATTTGTACCCGAGAAGTTAACATTGAGCTATACAGACGTAAAAAGGTAGGGTGGAAAAATAATAGAAAACAAGCAAAAAGGAAAGCTAGCCTAGCCTAGCTTTCTGCTAAACATGGTCCCAGCTCTGAGTATCGGGACTAGTAAAGGTAGCTACGATGGGGGTTATATATTCTAATGAAATGCAAGCGTATCAGAGAGGTAACCGAGCTGACGAAGAAACGGGTCTATGGAAAAGAATTATGCAAATATTCAAGTATTTCTTAGCAACCTCGAATATTTGTATAATTAACAAAGTAACTGAGCAACTATATATTGAAGAAAGGAGGATGAAAGTATGTTATGGACAATTGTTGTTATTCTCGGGATCTTATGGCTTCTAGGTATGGTCACTTCGTATACAATGGGCGGATTAATTCATATTCTTCTCGTAGTCGCTTTAATTATAGTGGTGATTAACCTCATTTCAGGGAGGAGGGCGCTTTAGCCAACGAATGAGTTTTACAATAAATTAAAAGAAAGGATTACTTTTATGCTAAACAAAGCCAAGACACTAACGACCTACAAATTGCTCAGTCTCGACGGGGAAATAGGAAAGGTCAATGAATTCTACTTTGATGACCATTACTGGACGATTCGTTATCTGATCGCCGACACAGGGAACTGGCTCACGGGCAGGCAGGTGTTGATATCCCCGCACGCGTTGGTTACTGTGAATAAAGAAGAGCAATATATAGCCATCAATTTGACTAAAAAGCAGATTGAGGACAGTCCATCCTTAGACACGGACAAGCCCGTCTCGCTACAATTCGAGGAGGCATACTACGGGTATTATAAATGGCCGACGTATTGGGAAGGACCATACATGTGGGGATTTCAACCCAACATTCAGTTCGACCTCAATGAGCGGGAAGAACCCACCCAATGTGAGAAAAATTGGGATCCCCATTTACGCAGCACTAACCAGGTTAGTGGCTACAACATCCAAGCCACAGATGGCGAGATTGGCAACGTGGAGGACTTTATCATCGATGACGAGACGTGGGCCATTCGTTATCTAATCATCAATACACGGAACTGGTTGCCGGGGAAAAAGGTTCTGGTTTCACCGAGATGGATTGAGCGCGTTAGTTGGGAGGAGAAGACAGTATTCGTCGATCTACCGCGCGAGACCATCAAGCAGTCACCGGAATACACTGAGGAGTCTCTGCTAACCCGGGATTATGAGACCGGACTGTATCGACATTACAATCGCCTGGAATACTGGAACGATGAACTGCCTTCTGATGTACCTTCATAAATTTAGTTAGATATGCGATTGCTCATAGGGACATTTAATTAAAGGAGGATTATAAATGAACAAAGATATTTTTAAAGGTAAATGGAAAGAGCTAAGAGGTAGTGTTAAAGAAAAGTGGGGAAATCTAACAGATGATGACGTCACGAAAATAGAAGGGCAGTCCGAAAAGTTGGTTGGTATTCTTCAAACAAAATATGGTTACAGCAAAGATAAAGCTCAAGAAGAATATAATCAATTTATGGATGATCACAAGTAGGTACGACACACAGAAAATTAAAATCTAATGGGCCTACTACTGAAATGATAAGAAGACAGAAAGGGAAGGGCAACAAAACTGCCCTTCCCTTTAATATGTATCCTATAGAATCTATGGAGAAATTGTGAAATAGCCAAATAAAGAGCAGCATAAGGAAGAACACCAGTTTACGCCTGAGGACATATCAGAATTTCTCACCCGTAAAAAGTATATTGATGTGGACTTGAAGCTGCTCAGCTGGGAATTTGGGGATGATGTGCGAGAAGAAGTGGAGCTTTACGGTATGCCTAATAATAAGGGGATAGGCTATACCAGTCTAATGAGAAATATCATGCTGGATAAGGCACAGGGTATCGCTACGGTTCAAGCAGGAATACGAGTCGGTCCGCTTGTGAGGTTGCTAGCTCAGGAGGGCGTTCTAGCTCCTTTTGGAGACAGTTCTACGGTTGGTATAGGCGGAATAAGTAGTGGCGGAGGAATTACGGTTGTCCAGCGCACAACCGGACTGATTTCCGACAATATTCTGGCTGCCACCATCGTTGATGCCAATGGAGAGCTTTTGAGCGTCAGCGAAAACGAAAATCCGGATTTGCTTTGGGCTATTCGCGGAGGTGGAGGCGGTAACTTCGGTATCATAACCTCTTATACCTTTACAATACGCCCTGCTCCTTTTCAAGTCGGAATATTTACGGTAATCTGGCCGTGGGAACAATTGGATGAAGTGATTGATGGTTGGCAAAGATGGTCTCCGTCCGTTGATGAAAGACTGGGTACCATATTGGAAGCATTTTCAAAAACGAATGGTCTACTCCGTTCGCAGGGAATATTCCTGGGTCCCAAAGCAGAACTAGAGAAATTAATAACACCTTTGACGGATATCGGATCTCCCATAAAGGTTTTTATTGATGAGGTTACACTACCGGAGGCAATAGAATTTTGGGCTCCAAATGAACCGCTGTTCGACACGCAAAATACTACATGGTCATCCGCCTGGGCGGAGCAAATTCTGCCGACAGAAGGAATTAAAGCAATCCGAAGTTTCCTGGAAAAAGCAAAAGGAATGGAATCCAATTTCTTTTTTCTAAACTCAGGAGGCGAAATGAACCGAGTACCTTCAAAAGATACAGCTTTTTTCTGGCGCAATACGAAATATTATTTGGAATGGGACGCCTCATGGACTGAAGAATGTGAAACACAAAAGAATATTAAGCTTGTTGAACAGACTCGTATAAACCTGCAACCCTATGTAATCGGATCATACGTTAATGTACCTGATTTAAATTTGAAAAATTACGGTCAGGAATATTACGGCGATAATTTTGAACGGCTTCGTAAAGTTAAAGCTCAATATGACCCGGGAAACGTTTTCAACTTCATACAGAGTATTTCTCCAGGGCCTGTCTGTGATCAGTGGCATAAAAATTGAGATATGGCCTCCTTGAAAGCTGCATGCCACCGGTCTGCAGCTTTTGTTTTGAGTTTATCAAGCTGTCTAATAGTTCAAAATAAAAGAGGATGGTTAAGCTGTGCAGTTATTACATAAAAGTACTATAAAACGACAAATTCTTGTTAACGTTAAAGGTACAATAGAAACAACCGATATCAACTGTTGACAAAGAAAGGTTGCTATTTTGTACAACGACTTTGTATCTAACATTATAGAGGTCTTATTTTTCTGCGACGTGATCATATTCATAGACTTGTCTTTCAAGAAAAAATATACTCAACATGTGTTGGGTATTTGCTTTGCCATAATCACTGTCTTTATCATGAACAATAGCATCGTTATTATGGAAGGCCGTTTTTTTGATTTCCGACATATCACGATGACGATGGCCGGTTTTATTGGTGGGCCCGTAACGGCTGTAATAGCAGCAAGCATAAGTTCTCTATATCGGTATAATGTTGGCGGAAGTGGTATGTTGGGCGGAATCAGTAGCATTATTTTCTTTGGTTGTTTTGGTAGTATCTTGGGTAGATTTAAAAGGAATAGCCAAGATAAAAATAAAGTGTGGTTTTGGCTGATTATTGGCATCGTCATCGAGGTACTTCATCTATTGATCATTGCCTTTATCCACCCAGGAAAAACTGATTTTACGGTGGTTAGAATTGTCGCCGCTCCATTGTTAATAATGACCCCAGTTGCAACAATTATTATCTTTAATTTCTATTATTGGGCTTATGAATTTTTTAGTAAATCATTGATGCTAAATACCATCCTCAATAATAGTCATATAAATTTAATGATTTTTGATAGCAATGGGTCAATCTTGCGCAGTAAAAACCTAAAAACGAAATCCCAATCTTACCCTTTTATTGAAAACCCTAATTTATTACTGGAACCCGATCAAACATGGCTAAACACGACAAAACAACAACAAAGAGACATAGCGACAGAAGACGGAAGACGCCTTGTCGCTGACTTGTCTAGTTTTCAGATGCCCAATGGCGAATACACCTGTGTTGCGATCATTAATGATGAAACTGATCTAAAAAAAGAACAGAATATGCTAAAAAGTGCGTTAGAGAGGTTTTCTAGGGCTTTTCAATTAGGACCCCATATGATGACAATTCTTAGGAAGTCTGACTATACGTTTGTGGATGCAAACCGTCGTTATCTTGAAGCAAAGGGTTTAGCCCGTGAAGGTGTTATTGGTGAAAAACCCACGGAAGTTGGTGTGCCCGAAGGTGTATTTAAACAATTTCTAGACGCTCTTGAGGCGCAAGGGTCAATCCAAAACTTTGAAGCGCCAATGGTAATGAAAGATGGTTCAGTCGGTACTGTTATTCTTTCATCTGAACAGATACAAATTGATGATCAAGAATGCATTTTGTTTGCGTATACTGACATTACTGAAATGAAAAGAATGCAAATGGAAAGGACTCAACAACTGACTAAAAACTTAAAACTAGAGGAGGAGCTTTCCAGGAGTAACCAACTCATAGCAGATATTATCGATAATATGTCAGATGGCTTTTATGTGTTAGCTAATGAAGGAAACTTTACCTATCTCAATAAAAATGTAGAAGGGTTAGTCCAAAAAACACGTGATGAACTGATCGGTCAAAGTGCCTTAAAGGTTACGCCACAAGGAGACTTATTTGAACTATTTCAACAGGCTAAGAAAGATGGCATACCCGCTACCTTAGAAAGGCTTGGTAATATACAGCAAGACACATGGTATCAAGTGACAGCGTACCCCTCCCAGTATGGTCTATCAGTTTTTTATAGTGATATAACTGAACGGAAATTATCTCGTAAGAAATTAATAAAGGCTCAAGAAGAGAAAATCTCAATTCTCGAAAGTACGACAGATAGTTTTTTTGCAATTAATAGGGATTGGCAATTCACGTATGTCAATCGTGCAGGAGAAATAGTCTTCGGGAAATCTCGTGATGAGTTATTGGGCATGAAAATCACTGAATTATTCAGGGTCGATGATACTGCACTAAGACACTACAATGAAGTCATGAGCGAAAAGAAGCCGGTTACTTTTGAACTGATTTCAGAAGCTTTAGGTGGTAAATGGTTACAGATTAGTGCCTACCCAACTGAAAATGGGATGACTTGTTATTTAAGTGATATTACGAGCCGAAAAATATCAGAAAAGGAATTTGCGAGACTGGAACGCCTCAACCTCGTGGGGCAATTAGCCGCTGGAATTGGGCATGAAATAAGAAATCCCATGACCACGGTGCGTGGATATCTCCAACTGCTGGGTACGAAGCCTGTGTATGCAGCGCAGAAGTCAACCTTCGATCTGATGATTTCGGAACTGGATCGGGCCAACGCAATTATTACAGAATTTCTCTCGCTGGCTCAGACAAAGCCAACGGACCATAAATCCCAAAATCTGAATAACCTTCTAAACAATTTATATCCTTTGTTGGAAGCAGATGCGTTTACCCAAAATAAACAAATTTCTTTCGCTGCGGGAGAAATTCCCGACATAGAGCTCAATGGAAAAGAAATCTCTCAGCTCGTCCTTAATTTAACTCGCAATGGACTTGAAGCAATGCCTCAAGGAGGTTGCCTAAGAGTTAATAGTTATGTCGAGGATGGCCAGGTTGTGCTCGCGATTGAGGATGAGGGCTGTGGTATTCCACCAGAAAATCTGAGTAAGGTAGGAACGCCTTTCTTTACGACGAAAGATACTGGGACTGGGTTGGGCTTAGCAACCTGTTACAAGATTGTAGAATATCGCGGCGGCGTTCGTAGCGTTTCTGTGACCAACCGCCTACTTTTACATGATTTTTTATGTTGCCTTTGATCACCTCTTCAGTACCTATGACGGATGAGGAAACGAGAAAAATTCGTACCTTTTCGTTATCGGCAACAACAACCGCCACATTTTCATAATCGTCATAAAGTTCAGCGAGAGGTCTAATATAGGGGTATGAATCGATTCTGACGTAATCATTCACGGGTGCTGGCAAATAAATAGCCTGAAAAAAGTTAATCGCTTGGCATGTGAAAATACAGAGCGAGCTAGTTTTCAAAGGATTGTTTTGTAGATATTCTTCAACAGTCCTTACGTTTTCATCGAAGTACTCCCGCTCATCTTTGTTCGCTTCATTGCTTTTTAACACACGACGGAGTTTATTAAGCTTTTTTTTAAGTTCAGGTATGGAATGCGCTCCAGAGATAAATATGCTCAAAAATGTTCTCTCGGGTGCCATCATTTCCGCAAGCTTTTTTAAATTAACATTTATCAATGAAAGACCTCCATTAATATAATTTCGCACTTGTTTATCATGTAAAATAATGTATGATAATGCTACCAAGCTAATAGTACTATCAGGTATTCACATAAAGGAGATATAGGATGAATGACAATACGCGTTATAGAAAGTTTATAGGAGGCAATAACTTAGTCTTTACTTTGATCGTTCTTATTCTACTGGGAACATTGATCTTTCTTTATAGCAAAATATCTTTTATTTTTAGACCTTTTATCGTTATCATTTCTACGATAGTTTCTCCTGTCATATTAGCAATCATTGCGTATTATCTTTTTAATCCTTTGATTAATTGGTTAGAAAAACATAAAGTAAAACGAGTTTGGGGTATTATCTTACTAGGCTTACTCATTGTCGCCTTGATTACAGGACTCATCGTTTTAATTATACCAGTTATTCAGGAGCAATCGATAAGCTTTGTGAGAGATTTTCCTGGATATGTGGACAAACTTTCAAATTCATTTAATCAATGGAGCTCCAATTCTATGTTTAAAACGACGATTTATAGTGCGGCGACTTGGTTTAACGGATTAATTAGAGACGTCCCTAGCAGTATTGTCAATAATTTAAAAACAACGACAGAAAGTCTCTCAACTATCGTAACAACGCTATCTAGTGTTGTCACAACCTTAGTCATATTTCCAATTATGGCATTTTTCCTATTAAAAGACGATAAAAGGTTTATACAACATACAATCACAATCGTGCCACCTAAATACAGAAGAGATTTCATCACCGTTTTTGCGACGATTAATGACCAGGTTGGTACTTATATTAAAGGCCAATTGATTGTCTCAATTGTTGTAGGAATCTTGACGTACATTGGCTTTATTATTATTGGATTAAATTATGCGGTAATATTAGCACTTGTTGTTGCGGTTACCTGTATTATACCTTTTATCGGACCAGCGATTGCCATCATTCCTGCCCTGATTATTGCTTTAATTGCCTCACCCTTTATGGTGGTTAAACTATGCGTGGTCTGGATTGTGGTTCAAACTCTTCATGGTAATGTCGTGGCTCCAACTATTATGGGAAAATCTTTAAAGGTACATCCTTTAACCATTATTATTGTACTCGTAGTCATGGGTGGATTACTAGGTGTCGTCGGATTGATTTTAGGCATTCCGATCTATGCTATTATTAAAGTCATCGTTTCATTTGCCTTTCAAAAATTTAAGATGCACTACAATAAATACTTTGGTGAAGATGCTGGTGAATATTAAATAACCAATGATAATATTTTGTTGAAGGGAGAAGCTATATGGGTAGTGTTAATAGAAGTGGAGCGATTCGAATGATTTCATTAAACCAAGTCGGATTTATAAGAGCAGGGGTAGCCGTTCCTTATCTTGAAGTAGCCAATCCCATCTTTAATATAAAACAAATGAGCAATTTGATTATGAAAGCCTCAGCTCGTCATGTTCAGGTGCTGGTATTTCCCGAACTGTGTATTACAGGGTACAGTGCTGGAGACCTTTTTAATCAAAGATTACTCCTTGAATCTGCAGAAGAACAACTCGTTAAGCTACTTCAAGCAACCAAAGAAGTGAAGATGCTTATTGCCGTTGGAATGCCGATTATGGCCGATAACCAATTGTTTAACTGTGCAGTGATGATCCATGAGGGGCATATCTTAGGTGTCATTCCGAAAACCTATATTCCAAACTACAACGAATTTTACGAGAGACGTTGGTTTGCTTCGGCAGTTAACCGAATTTCTAACACGGTAAAAGTAGGTGGAATAGAGGTTCCTTTCAACGAGAATCTTCTATTTAAGGATGAAAACTCTCAGCTTGTGGTAGCGGTAGAACTTTGTGAAGATTTGTGGATGCCGATCCCACCCAGTTCATATCATACTCAACATGGTGCAAACTTAATTCTGAACTTATCGGCAAGTAACGAAATTGTCGGGAAGGCAGAATATCGTAGAAATCTAGTGACGCAACAATCCGCTCGATGTATGACGGCTTATTGTTATACTTCGGCTGGAAATAGCGAATCGACGACGGACGTTGTTTTTGGCGGCCATGCTATGATTGCAGAAAATGGTTCGTTATTAGCGGAAGATAGAATGAGTGACGAAGAAACGTTGCTCATTCGAGACGTGGATATTGAGCTGTTGTCGAATGACCGTCGGAAATTCAACAGTTTCATGGGTAACGTTGATTCCAAGCACTATGAGACTGTTTCGTTCAGGCTTAGTCCCCAATCAGTGCCTAGTTTAGAGCGACGTATCAACCCTCAACCGTTCGTTCCATCTAGTAAAGAAGATCGAGATGAACGGTGTTTAGAAATTTTCCGTATCCAATCGGCTGGACTAGCCCAACGTCTGGCAAAGACGGGTATTAAGAAAGCAGTCCTAGGTATTTCAGGGGGATTAGATTCTACGCTGGCGTTGTTAGTGACCTGTGCTGCTTTTGAAAAGCTCAAACTTCCGAAAGAAAACATTATCGGAGTTACCATGCCGGGATTTGGAACTTCAGGACGGACCTATCGTAATTCTCATGATTTGATGAAAGGATTAGGGGTTACCACGAAGGAAATATCCATTAAAGAGGCGTGCGTCAATCACTTGTCGGCCATCGGGCATGACTTATCCGTACATGACATTACCTATGAAAATGCTCAGGCAAGGGAACGGACTCAAATTCTGATGGATATCTCTAATCAAGCCGGTGGGCTTGTCGTGGGTACGGGCGATTTATCGGAATTAGCGCTTGGTTGGTGTACCTATAACGGGGACCAGATGAGTATGTATGGCGTCAATTCTGGTATTCCAAAGACACTTGTTCGTTATTTAGTCACTTGGTATGCAGAGACATCTGATCAACCAAATACAAAAAATGCTTTATTAGATATTTTAGAGACGCCAGTCAGTCCGGAATTGCTCCCACTTGATGAAAAGGGGAACATTCAACAAAAGACTGAAGACGTTGTCGGTCCGTATATTCTCCATGATTTCTTTCTCTATAACATGCTACGCTTTGGATATACACCTTCTAAGATTGTTTTGTTAGCGGAAAATGCGTTTGAAAACTATGAGAAGGAAGACATTGTCCACTGGCTTAAGGTCTTTTGTAAACGGTTTTTCACGCAGCAATTTAAACGATCTGCTATGCCCGATGGTGTCAAAGTTGGTTCGATTTCGCTCTCTCCGAGAGGGGATTGGAGAATGCCAAGTGATGCCAGTGCTGAGATTTGGCTGCAATTTTGACATAATATAGGTTGATAAAACCCTGGATAGAGGGTAAGTGCTAATGCCCAAGTAGATTTGACACTTTTCAATCTTATCGGTATAATTATTTTAGCTCGTTACAACTAGTGGATTTAAAGCTTACCTTCTCTATTGCCTAAGGCTCCAGGAGGAAGTTGTGACTTTTCATGGTGCACGGGCAATATAATTAGTGGAGGTTTTTTGATATGTTCAATGACAAAGTTTTAGTTTGCAGAGACTGTGGTCGGGATTTCGAGTTTACAGCGTCTGAACAAGAGTTCTATGCTGAAAAAGGGTTCACGAACGAACCTGGACGATGCCCTGAGTGTCGTGCAGCTAAAAAAGCACAAAATCAAGGCGGCGGTGGTGGCTATGGCCGTCAAGAACGCCAAATGTTCCCAGCTGTTTGCGCTACTTGTGGAAAAGAATGTACGGTTCCTTTCCAACCTTCTGGTGAAAAACCAGT
>Ga0209123_1003004_pt1 | contig 13284 bp, 9 predicted proteins | sample BarGraIncu00431A_FD_184500 | JGI IMG/M metagenome (GOLD analysis project Ga0209123, IMG submission 184500) | Arctic peat soil microbial communities from Barrow, Alaska, USA - Barrow Graham LP Incubations 004-31A (SPAdes) (version 2) | ecosystem: Environmental > Terrestrial > Soil > Wetlands >...
AGCACGACCGGAGTCACACCGCACAAGCAACCCTGCCGTCCAGCGATCGGCCGCGCCCGCAGCGGCAGATCCGGTCGTTCGGGAACTCGCGAGTCGTGGCCCAGAGGCGACGGGATCAGGTCGGTTGTCAGCAGGCTCTGACCGGAGACGTCTCCGCAAAGCGGCAGATTGCGGCTGTTCTCCGCAAGGCCACCGAGTGCGTGGAAGACTCATCGCGTGACCCTCGAGCGCCTCGTGCGTATGCACTGGTTCGACCAGAAGTTCGACTCCGGGGACGTGGACCAAGGGGCCGTAGTCTCTGACTACCTCGCTCACCTGGGACGTCTAGCCTTGATCATCCACGGGTGCTTCGGCTGAACGATGCCGGGCTGTCCATCTGCGAGCCGTCGCTCGATGGTCCTTTCAGTGAACTCGACCCCATTGGCGTGGGCGCGCTTCTTGAGGCTCGCGGCGAAAGCCATGTCGTGGGTGAACACGATGACATGGCGGTCCTTAGCGAAACGGCTGAGGCGATCCGCTACCACATCTCGGCGAAGGTGATCCAGACTGGTCACAGGATCGTCTAGGACGATGGCGGACTTGGAGCCGTCCAGATGGGCTTCTACGAAGAAGCCAGAAAGCCCGAGGGCTGTCTGCTCCCCTTCCGAGAGCACTCGCGACAATTCGGCCTTGATCGCCGCCCCCACGAACTCAGGCTTGTGCAGCACCGCTCCGTGTTTCACGCCCTGTCCGAGCAAGGTCACTGAGTCGACCTGAAGGTCCTGCGACTCTCGGGAGAAGCGGTCCTGGACGACGACGGTGACGTGGGACGCCGTCAGGTCTCCCAACGTGCGGGAGATGCCTCGTGTGTCCGTCTGGCGGCGCGCTTCTCGCAGTAGTGCCTCTTCCCGGCGCCGGTCGCGCTCGGCTCGAACATCGTCGGCCACCTCCGCGAGTCGGAGCGTGGCAGTGAGTTCCCTTTGGACAGCCGCGAGATCGGCGATCCTCTCGTTGAAGGCCGTCGCGTCGATCAACCGGGCATCGACCGCATATGCGTTCCCTTTGGTCTCCAGCCGTGCGGAGAGCCCCAGATCTGGCGGTGCAGGCACATCTCCCGCTGCGAGGAGCGCTTCCCGACGTTTGCCCCACGCTTCAATCGCGGCGAGCATTTCGTCATACCCCCGTGTGCCACTTCCTCTAGATCGTTCAATGCAAGGATGACGCTGGCGTGCTCGACCGGCAAGGCTTCCAGAGTGCGCACGTGATCACCCAGACGATCGGAGGCGGCTCTGGCCTGGCTCTCTGTGGTGTCGATCATGATCGCCTGGAAGCGCTCAAGCCTGTTCGTCGCGTCCGATGTCGCTGCCGGGTGAATCCTGACCCCCTGGTGCCGGGTGGGTCAGTTCAAGACCCCCACCACATCAGCGACCTGGTGGTGGTCGCCGCCGCCGACATGTTGTCGACGGCGAACCGAGTGCGCCCTACGACCTGGGTGACCACTTCGAGCCTCGGCTCGGCCGCGAAGGACGCAGGGATCGCCGTCGCCATCCGCGACCAGTAGACCCCAGCGCACAATCCTCCACCGAGGTGACCCATCCAATCTGTCTGGGTGACTCTCTGCTGCCCGTCGCTAAGGCCTCATCTTCGAGCGCCGTCGACACCTGGGTTTGAAGAACCGGTTATAGAGCGCAACCGCAGGTTTCACCGATGACCAGATTCCCAAGTATCCGAAGGTGAATCAACGGGGTTTCCGGCTCTCGGATCTGGTGAAGAAGGAGGGAGCAGGCCTCTCGAGCGAGGTGCTCGACGTCTTGCCGCAGCGTTGTGAGCGTCGGGATCGTGTAGGCCGCGGCACGAGTCCCTCCCATCGAAACCAGTGCCACGTCCTCTGGCACCCGTAGACCTAGTTGGTGGCATGCCCAGAGGACGCCTATCGCCTGCACATCGGATGCGATGAAGAGGGCCGAAGGGCGCTGGCCGTGAAGTGTTGCGGGCCTACCATGGTTGTTGAGCAGCAACTCTGCTGCGGTTGCGCCTCCGTTGGAACTCTGATCGGCGTATGCGATCATTTCGTCGCCGTGCGGATGCCCAAACAGCTGCTGCTGCTGTTGCCATCCGGCGAGTCGCTGGCTTTCCGAGCGGGATTGCGGTGGTCCTACGATGCAACCGATCAGTTCGTGCCCGTGGCTCTGTAGGTGCTCCACGCTGGATGCTGCATCGAGCAGGTCGTCGGTCTCGACCGAAGCGAAGCCTTCAGAGCCGGCGGCGTCCTCGATGACGAGGACCGGTTCCTCGACCCTTGCCAGTGAGGGTCCCACCAACGAGGTGCCGGCGGATACGAGCAGGCCGTCGACCTTCCGATCGACGAAGGAACGCAAGAGCCGTTCCTCGGTCGCCCGATGGCCATAGGTGTTTGCCGAGAGCACAAGGTAGCCGTGGTCGTTGAACTGACGCTCTAGGGCCTCGGCGAGTTCGCCGAAGAATGGATTGCTCCGGTTCGGGGTGAGGAAGCCGATGGTTTGCGTGCTTCCGCCCCGCAAGGCGGCGGCAATGGCGTTGGGACGGTAGCCGAGCCTTTTCACCGCGTCCAACACCCGGGAGCGGGCGTCCGCCGAGACTGGGCGTGGGCCGTTGTTGAGGACGAAGCTCACCACGGACGGTGACACACCGGCCGCGTGCGCGACGTCGGCGCGGGTGACTGCCATGGCCCTAGCCTGTCATGCCTCGCACGTGGTCATCTTCATCCAGCCGTGCCCCCGTGGGAGTCTGTTGATTCGATCCCAGTCCCAGGTCGGACCGGCTCGGATACGACGACTGTGCGCCCGGGCTGCTGACGGCGTAGGTCCCGGCTTGGACGCCCACCGAGACCGCTTGCTCCAAGGAGGATTGCAAGCCCAACATGACTGCGAGTGCTCCAACGAAGGCATCGCCGGCGCCGGTGGTGTCGACAACATTGCTTCCGCTGGGTGCAGGCACGTGGCCTTCGCCTTGGGCATCGGCCCAGTAGGCGCCCTGGGCACCGACCGTGATCACGACCGATCGGGCCTTTCCGCGGAACTCACGGACGGCGCGCATCGCCTCGTCGGCGCCCTGCACTTCCCAGCCGAGCAGGCCGCTGGCTTCTACCTCGTTGAGAACCAAGGGGTCGCAGACGGCGAGCAGTTCGGCTTCAAGAGGGCGGAACGGCGCCAGGTTGAGGATGACTCTCGCGCGCACCGCTTCAGCCGAAATGATGGCCGTGGAGATGATCTCGGTCGGTACCTCACCTTGGCACACCATGATCGCCGCACCGGTCTCGGCGACAACCCGCGTGATGGTCCGGCGGACACGGTCGCTGGTCAGGGAGAAGTTGGTGCCAGGAACGACCGTGATCGAGTTCTCCCCCGAGTCGTACACAGAGACCAGCGCCAGTCCGGTGCGTCCACGGCTGATGATCTCGACGTTTGCGGTGTTCACCCCCTCGGATCGGAGTGCTCTGATCAGTTCGGCGCCATCGGCGTCGTCGCCGACCGAGGCCACCAGGCTCACGTCTCCGCCAAGTCGAGCCGCGGCCACGGCCTGGTTGGCTCCCTTTCCTCCGGGCTGCTTCTGCAGGTTGCTGGCCAGCACGGTTTCCCCGGGCCGGGGAGGAGTTGCAACCCGCACGATGTAGTCCTGGTTTGCTGAACCCACCACGATGATTCCAGCGCGGCGCTTTCCGACGGTATTCACTTCTCTCCACTCGTTAAGGACAACTGGCCAAAGAACCGCTGCAGGATGACCATGCCGATGGCTGGGACCAGTGCCAGTAGGACCGTGCCCGCGAAGTTCTGCCCATAGTCGGCGGAATGCTCACCGAAGGTACCGGCTAGGGCTACTGGGGCAAGTTGCAGTTTGCTATCGCTGATTATCAGCAGCGGCCACAGGAAGGCGGTCCACTGGCTGAGGAAGATCAGGAGCGCCGAGTTGGTGAGCGCCGGCGTACTCATCCGCAGATATAGGAAGAACAGGATCCGTGGTTCGGAGGCGCCGTCCAGCATCGCCGCCTCGCGGTAGGACTTCGGGATGCCGAGGAAGTACTGCCGCAGGTTGAAGACTGCGAGGCCGTTTCCAATGCCTGGCAGGATCAACCCGATGAGTGTGTTGCCGAGGCCCCAACTAGTGAACTGTTGCGCCAGGGGGATGGCGATCGCCTCGAATGGCACCATGAAGCTCACGACGATCAGCGCGAAGACAAAGCCTCTACCCCGAAACTCGAAGACCGCGAGGCTGTACGCTGCCATGGCAGAGACCAGCAGACCTATGACGACAGACGCGACGCATACGAGCGCAGAGTTGAGTAGGGCCCGGGAGAAGCCGGTTTGGAACAGCAGCCGGGTGTAGTTATCGAGGGTGAGCTGGTACGGGATCACGATTCGCCAGCTGAGTGGCGACATCGTCGACAGAATCTCTTGAGTCGGTCGGAATGAGCCGATAAGTATCCAGACCGCAGGCAGGATAAACACGAGGCAGATAATCGCGACGAGTCCTGTCAGAGCAATGGTGAGGACCGCTCGCTTGGCAGTCCATCCCGGCCGGGCCGCCGGCTCTTCGCTGGCCTTTGCTCGTTCGAGGGAGCTGGTCGTGGTCATCATCCCTCCTGCTCTTGCCGGAGCAGCCTGAACTGAAGCAGCACGAAGAACAACATAATCACGGTCAGCAGCACCACCTGTGCCGCCCCGGTGTTGCGGCTGCCGTAACCGAACGTGGTGCGATAGGCCTCGAACATCAGCAGCGTCGTGCTGCTCTGGGGGCCGCCCTGGGTGAGCATTTGTACTGGGACGAACAGGACGAAGTTCGCGACTGTGTCGGCCACGAGGACGAACAGCAGGGGTCGCTTCAGCATCGGGATGGTGATGTAGAAGAAGGTTTGAATGGGTCCGGCTCGGTCGATCTTCGCGGCGTCATAGAGCTCCTCGGGAATCGCCTGCAGCCCAGAGATCAGGAACAGCATCCAATATCCGATACCGATCCATGACGCCAACATGATGATGGAGGCAAGGGCTTGATCCGGTGAGGTGAAGAATGGCTGCTCGGATCCGCCGACCGCCGAGATGAAGGCGTTGACTGGTCCTTGAGGATTGAGGGCTGCTCCCCAGGCGATGCAGGAACCGACAATGGGAATAGTGATTGGGACGAACATCAGGCCTCGCCACAGCCCTACCAGCGGGATGTTCTGCACCAGTAGGACGGAGACGGCAAGCGCCAGTCCGATTTGGAGTGGGTTGATGACGACGTTGAAGAGGATCGTACGGAAGATGGTTGCCTTGAATTGAGGGTCGGAGAACAGGAACTCGTAGTTGTGAAGGCCCGCGAAGGTCGCCGGGATGATTCCTCCAGGGAAGCCCTTGTAGAGGCTTGAGCTGACGGCACCAACAGTTGGCGCAATGCGCAGCACTATGAGTGAGAGCAGCGCGGGGGTGAGGAATGCCGCTGCCCAGAGGCCTTCGAGCTTGCGGCCGGCCCGCCCTCTACGGGCGGGCCGGCGCGAGCTGATCTTCACATGGGTCACTGGTACTTCTGCCATGCGGTCTTGAGCTGGGTGTCCGCCTTGCCCAGAGTGGTCTTCGCATCGGCGCCGTTACGGATGTCGGCGAAGGCCTGGTTCATGATCGTCTCGAACTCGATGTAGCCAATGGTGGAGACACGGTTAACAGCGGTGTTGGACGTTTCGTAGTTGATGATCTTGGCTGCCTTTTGGCCTTCGGCGGAGGAGAACACGTCCTTAGCGAAATAGATCTTCTTGCCCTCGGTGCTGGCGGCGAGTTCGGGATCGGAACGGTACTTGATGTAGCCCCCGCCGTCGTCGTAAGCCATCCACTTGATGAAGATCGCCGCAGCCTCCTTCTGCTGGCTGAACGGGTTCATGGCCAGTGACCAGGAACCAGTGGAAGTGGCCGCTTTGCCGCCCTCAAAGACCGGCTGCGGCGCCACGCCCCAATCGACCTTGCCCCCAGCCTGTAGCTCTGGCAGCAGCCAGGGGCCCGAGACCGTATAGGCGGCGCTGCCGGCCAGGAAGGCAGGATCAGTCTGTTCCGCGGTCACGCCTCGTGGCGCTGCGCCGCTGGCGAAGATGCTGCCGTACCAGGTGAATGCTTTGATCCACGCGTCGGAGGTGAAGTCGGGAGTCAGGTTGCCGTTGCCAGAGGCTCCTACCGAACCGCCCAGTTGTACGGGGAGGGGCTCAAGCTGGTAGTACCGGTCGAACTGGCCGAAGAGCATGCCGTACTGCGCGCCCGCGTCCTTGGCCTTCTTCGCATTCGAGGCCAGTTGCTCCCAGGTCATCCGCTGATCCACTGAGGCTGACGGGTCGGGCAGACCAGCCTTCTTCAACAGGTCGCGGTTGTAGAAGAGCAACTGGGTGGAGTTCGCGATGGGTAGCCCCCAGAGCTTGTCCTTGTACACGCCGGCGTCATAGGCGGTCGGATCGAAAGCGCTCTTGTAGCTCGAGAAAGCGCTGGTCAGGTCCTCAGCCTCGCCACGGGCGGCCAGCGCGGAGATGCGCGGCTGGTCGGCCCAGTACACGTCAGGGCTTCCGTCCTTGTTGGCCACCCTGGCATCGATCGTACTGGCCAACGAATCGAAAGGCACGGTGTCGAATTTGACCTTGATCGTGGGGTGCGCCTTCGCGAACGCATCGACCACCGCCTGCATGTGCGAGGGGCCGAGGTCCAATATACTCAAGACGCTGATGGTGGCGGTGGGATCGGTGCTTGGTATCGACCAGCCGGCTTTACTGCTAGTCGCCGACGGTGAGCCTGCGCTGCAGCCAGCGGTTACCGCGCTCAACGCACTGAAACTGCTGATCGCAGCCACGGTGCTAATGAACCGTCGTCGACTGACGCGGCCCAGTGAAAGATCCATGCGAACTACCTCCATTTGGTTGATTCACTACGTTGATTGATCGAGTCGGGTCTGCTTGTTCACAGACCGGTCATTAGATTCAGGAAATGCTGGGTGAATCCGCGCGCATCCACAGCCGCAGCCACTCGACAGTTCGCCTTTGGCGGTGTCGCCGAGCGGAGCAAGTCAGTGATCATCACGCCGCGGGCCGGGCCATCGCCGGTGACGATCGAAACGTGCGCGTCAACGAATTCGACCAGTTCAGGGTGTGTTACCACGGCTACGGCCAGAGGATCGTGCAGTGCGCACGAGTCACCGTCCTGCGCGCCCGGCTCCGAGGCGAGTCCGTGGTCGATCCAAGCCAGCGTCGCCTCTCCCGCGAAGGGACCGAAGCTGGTGTTCGCGGCCATCATCCGCTTGGCGTCATCCCGGGTCAGCCTGACCTTCAGCGTCACATCGAGCCCAACCCAGCGCTGAGGAGCACCCGAGCGAAGCACCGCCGCGGCCGCTTCCGGATCGACCCACACGTTGAACTCGCCAGGCATGGTCCGGTCGGGCATGGTGCCGAAGAAGATGCCTCCCATCACCACGATCTCCGCGACATTCCTGGCGAGCTGCGGTTCAAGGGCCAAGGCCGCCGCGATGTTCGTCAACGGGCCGATGGCAACGATCGTGATCTCCCCGGGATGGTCCATGACGTGGCGGGCGATCTCGACCGCGGCATAGCCGGTAGCTGGCGGTTGCGCTCCGTCGGCCAAGGCCAGAACGATCGCTGCCGGGGTACGGAAGATCTCTGGATGGGTGAGCGAGGCAGCTGCCCCCTTCACTACCCGGACCCCGCCCAGTCCCAGCCGACGAACCAACTCGCCCGCGAGAATCGTGGCGCTCTCCACATCGGTGTTGCCGTTGACCGTGGTGATCAGGTCGATCTGGATGTCGGGATCAGCGTGAGCAAGAGCCAAAGCAAATCCATCGTCAATGTCCGAGCCCGGTGCACCCATCGCCAGATCCGTGTCCAAGATGATGCGTCGCATTCGTGAACTCCTTCGTTCAACTCGTGTTGACAGCAAGTTAACACGAGTTGCATGCCAAGGCAAGTGCCCTTAAGGAACCCGCGACGGCCGATCTCGACCTCCTCCGGGCCTGCCAGCAACAAGCTCCGTCGCGCCGTTAGGAGGGTTGTTCGAGAAGCAGTGGGAGGGCCAGGCTCAGCACACCGGGTGGAAGCCGGGGTTCGCCAGGGTCCTGCCGTACTTGTCGATTCCGAGCAGCGGATCACGATCGACGTGCGCCCGATCAGGCGCGCCAGCTCCGCCTTCAGCGCCTGCGCCGTGGGGCGGTGCCCGGGGTCGTTGATGATGTTGGTCAGTTCCAGGGGGTCCGTTTCGAGGTCGAACATCTCCCACTCGTCCGGCGTGATCCGCTCCGAAGATCCCGGGACGCCGAGCGGTGCGCCGTAGTAGCGGATCAGCTTGTAACGCTCCGTACGCACCCCGTAGTGAGCGGGCACGTGATGGTAGGGGTCGTCGTGCTCCCAGTAGCGGTAGTACATCGACGTGGGCCAGTCGTCGACCGTCTCACCCCTGAGCAGCGGCAGGAAGGAGCGCCCCTGCTGGGAGGGCAGCGTGGTCGCCTCGATGTCGCACATGTCGAGGAACGTCACGGCGAAGTCGACGTTGGTGATGATCGCCTCGCAGCGCGAGCCGCTGGCGATCTTGGCGGGCCAGCGCACCAGCACCGGGAAGGCTCCTCATGCGGCCGTCGGTAGGTCAGCAAGCCAAGCGTTGCCTTTCTTCTTTGATGATCCGGCGTGCGAGTTCCGCATCGGACAGATCGAAGGCTCAGGGGGCGCTGGCGACGGTGTCGCTTCTCTGCGAGCAGTTCCACGATGCGGGTGTCGACGCCTTCTTCGGAGCAGCCGGTGGACCACGACGCTCTGGACCTGCCCCATCCGGTGCGCTCGGGCGATGGCCTGTTCCTCCAGCGACCGCTTTAACGGAGGCTCGCAGGTGACGACGACCGAGGCGGCCTGGATGTTGAGACCGACCCCGCCGGCTTGGATCTGGGAGACGAGGGCTGCTGGGCCCGAGTTCGGGTGAAGTCGTCAACCATCATCTGTCTGATGTGCGCCGGGATCGACCCTGTCAGCGGGCCGTGCGCCCGGCCAGGGAGCAGCGCGGCGACCCGACTTAGTACGTCGAGGAAGTATGAGAAGACGATGACCTTGCATTGGTTCTCTTCTGCCTCTTGCACGATCTCGAGGAGGCGCAAGACATTCTGGGATTCCTGCGCACCTGACGTGGCCTCGTTCTGGCACGACGACGGATCCGAAGCGATGAGGACCGCTCGTCGGGAAGCTCGAGCGAGCTGACCGCGGCAGAACCGTACGTCCGCTACAAGGCAGCGTCTGGCCTGTCGCGGTGAGGTTCTCCCTCAGTCGTCTGGGCTTCACCAGGGGTCCTAGAGCACCGTGACCTTATACACCTCGCTTCTGCTTCGCTTCCTGAAATTGACGCGTCCGTCGAGGCGGTTGAGGATCTCTTGATTGACGTCGTCCTTCTCCATGTCGAAAGTCTCACCTGGCTGCGCCACCAGGGCGTAGGGGTGCCCTAGCGCCTTGAACACCTGGACAATGTCTTCTGTCGACGCTGTAGGTGAGGCGTCGCGGAGAAGTTCCAGGACAACCTGATGATCGTCTTCGTTGCTGGCGGCTGTTGCTACTCTGCGAATCGTCTCCACGGGCAGCGCAATGCCTTCGGCTCGAGCGTAGAGCCCCGCCTCACGGAGCGCATCGCCGTCACTGTCCGGCACGTAGGTCGCAGCGTTCTCGACGATGCGCCGTCCTAGCTTGCTGCTGGCGCTGGCGTCGCGCAAGACATCAACGACCATGCCTTCGATCAGATCGGGGGTCACGAACTCGGCGACGTTGGTCGACTCCTTGATACCCGGTCCGATAGCGGACCATCCCGAGCTGCGGAAGTGCTGGAACGTGTTCGCGGCGTCTTCGACAAGTCCCTCTCGCAGGAGGAGGGCGAGGAGATTGCCGTGGTTAGCGTCAATCCTTGCCACGGGTAGCGGCGTCGGGGCCGCGATACTGACAGCCAGCTTCACCCGATCCCGGGGCTCGGCGATTTCGGAGCAGTTCAGTACGGCGAGAGTGATATCGACCCGGTCGATCTGATTGCCATCGGCGGTCGTACTGTCCCGGCCTTCGCTGGCGTCGATCTCGCCCGCCAATTCGAGGAGCCGGGCGAGATAGCCGTCGATGGTGCTGGCCTTTGAGTAGTAGGCATTCACGTTTCTCAGCGTCGCACGGAAGCGATGAGCAGCGGCGAGAGCCTTCCAAGCAGAAGGCGGAACGCTGGTGATGTCATCCAGGCGGCTGCTCGGGGAGGACCGGTCGATGAGTCCGCGTACCTGCTCCTCACTCCAGGTGTCCGCGGCCTGGACATTAATAAGAACCGCCGCGAGGATGGACGCTGAGCGGACAGTGGTAAACGTTCGTGGGTCGTCATCGACTGCACTGAAGTATGCGTCCGGACTGGCGAGAATGTATCGATACACATCCTCGTTGCCTAGCAGGCGGTCCAGGCTGAGTTCTGTCGCACCGACGTCCTCCGGGCTCTTGGGTTCCCCACCGGCGTCAGCATGCTGGTTCGCATCGGCGGCCTCGTGGTGGGTGTCCTCGACTTGCGGATCTCCGACCGCGGCATGGAGGTTGTCGGCGGTGAGGGCGTAGTGCTGCCCGGCGACGACAAGGTCGAGAAGGTCTCTGCGGAGGTTGCGGACGGTCGGCAACTGCGCGCCGGCTTCCGCCAGTATCCCCACGACCGCGTCAGACCGCCCGACCAGCGGATCGACGAACGCGGCCATCTCGAGGTAGTGCTCGGCGATGTAGTCCACAACGGCGATGGGGAGGTCGTAATTCTGGGGCTCCGTTGCGGCGCACAGGGCCGCGCTGAACAGACCAGGGCGGGCATCTTCGGGAATCTCGGAGTTCTCGGCCAGGTGCTTGAACATGTCTCGCCACGGCTTCGCGGTGAGGTGTGCGACGAACTGCTCTCGTCGTGCCGTGCTGGAGGTCAGGTACGCGGTGAGGAAGCTCTTCGCGGCGGGGTTGCTGGCGTCGTCCGCGACGTGGTGGATGATTGTGACGGCACGCGGGTCTTTGTTCTCGAGGAGGTAGTTGAGGACCTCAATGTTGTACGCCGCGATGGTGTGGGTGAAGTCGGCGTCGGCCTCGCTAAGGAGGTTGGCCACCGATTCCGGAGTCTCGAAGGGATACTGGACCTCCATCGTGTTGGCTTGGACATTCTGCACGATAAAGTTGGCGACGTCGACGCCGGTGAAATGACCGTAGAACTGTGCGGCGTATAGGGCGAAGTTCCGCTCGAGGTAGCCACGCAAGACCAGTTCGCGTCCGAGCTCGGACAACAGCGTCTCCACGATCAACTGGCGGAACGTGCACTCAACGACCTCACCGCCCGAGTCAGCGGTCAGGTCACTCTCCCCCGACGGCAACCGGAGAGACCCGTCGCTGGTTCGCAACAGGGAGAGCTTGAAGTCTGATGCGCTCGCGAGGTCGTCGAAGTTCGATCCTCGTAGGAACGCGATACTACGGTCGATCGCGGCAATCTGCGACTTGATCCGTTGGTCGTCGATGTCTGCCCATCGGTCGGCCTCGAGCGCCTCCGGGGCAAGCAGGGTGAGCTCCGTCTTGTTGATGATGCAAACGGGCTGAGGGCCGGCATCTGCGTTTGGTGCGGCGAGAACCTCTACTGAGCCGACGCTGGCGACTGCAGCCCAGAACCGGTATCGGCTGACCTCGTCGACGGTAAACAGTTCGCTGCCCACCCGCCAGGTCAGATGGGAGTAGTTCGCCAATCGAGACAACGCGTGAGCGACGCGAGAGGCCCCCTGGAGACGCTCGCCCAACTTGGCTGCTAACGGAGCTCGTGAAATCTCTCGCCTGCGTCCGGAGACGAGAGCGCGCTTCTCTCCCTCGAGGCGTTCGATGCTGGAGCGGACCAGTTCTCGGCGGTAGTCGTAGAGGCGGTCGAGGACGGAGGCCCGCCGGGCGATGTTCTCGAAGTCGGCGAGGTGGAAGTTCTTGTACGCGACCAAAGCGAACAGGTTGCTAGCCGTCAGCCCGGGAGCCACTTTCTCGGACTCCAAGAGCCGTTCGGAAAACACCAAGTACTCGTTCACGATGTTACGCAAGAGCCGCATGTCTGTGGCATAGCGGGCGATGAGACTCACCAGTGGGCGCTCTACGCCATGGACGCCGGCATTGGTCAGCAGGTCGTCGAGGAGCTCGCGAGCGTTGCGGTGCGAGATGAACGGAACCATCGGGATGACGATGTCGAAGAACTTGGTGCGGTTCGCGCGGATAGCTTCGGCCACGGCGAGGTCATCGGGCTCGATCCTTAGGCCACTCCTGGGATCGGTCTTGGCCTCGGACTGCGGTTCGCTCTGGGGCTCGACCTCTGTGCGGGGCGTGGCGTCGTTGCCGATGAGCTCGAAGAGGGAGTCACGGACCGCGTAGACGAATCGCAACGGCGACTTCTTTTGGCGCTTCTGGGTCTTGTTGAGGAGAGTGTTCAACTCCCGCAACGCCTCGAAGATGTGCGGATCGTCGAACCGGTCTAGATCCTCGAAGATGACGACATCGACGTCCTCATTGTCGAAGTAGTTCACGATGTCGTCCAGGTACTCGTCAAAGTAGGTGTGCTCTGGCTTGGACAACGAGATGGTCGCGCCAGCAGCCGAAATCCCCGCCACCTGGAAGCGATCGTGAACTACGAGGCGCAAGAAAGTAGCAATGACGACGACGGGCACGGTGGCCAGGACCCAGCAGAAGACTCTCAATGCGAGGGGTACATCCGGGCCGGTTCCGACGACAGGAGGAAGCCACCCCAGCATTGCCAGAAGCACGCCAAGGACGATGACTGACACGGATACCTCCGCGGCCGCCCGTTTCCAAGACAGTACTTCGCTACGGACGAATCGGGAGTGGCGCAGCGTCGCGGGGGCGGCGCTGTAAACGAGCTGCTTCACGAGCTCCTTCTGGATCCGGTTGGTGAGAGAGGCGCTTTCCTCATTGGGACCCAGGCTCGAAATCGCCAAGCGCAGGGTCGCCGCCCCGCTGCTCTTCTGGAACTCGTCCAGGACGCTGGACTTGCCTGCTCCGTACCGACCAGTGAGCGCGATGTTGCGGTTCTTGTCGTCCTTGATGGCCCCCTTCAGCCGCCGTAGATAGGTGTCGTGCTGGTCCCTTTCGAAATTCGGTGCGAGCGAGCCGAGGTCCACCGACGCGGACCCCGTGAGCGCCGAAACGGCCTCCGACTCGCGCGTCGCCGGCGTCGCGGGCTGTTCCTGCGACGCCACAGGCTCGGACGCGGTTTCGAGACTGACGGGAGGTGCGCCTGGAGAGTCGATATCCCG
>Ga0209123_1003005_pt1 | contig 13275 bp, 15 predicted proteins | sample BarGraIncu00431A_FD_184500 | JGI IMG/M metagenome (GOLD analysis project Ga0209123, IMG submission 184500) | Arctic peat soil microbial communities from Barrow, Alaska, USA - Barrow Graham LP Incubations 004-31A (SPAdes) (version 2) | ecosystem: Environmental > Terrestrial > Soil > Wetlands >...
CGAATCCATACAATACCATCAATTTCAGCAATTTTCTGAATCAACTCAGCCAACATTCCTTTTCCGTAAAGATCAATTCCATAATATGACAAGTCCTGAGCAATGAGAAGTATCTCACGAACGCCATTTTTAGCGAGATATTTGGCCTCCTTCATCAAATCGTCCATTGATTTGGAACGATGTTTGCCCGTCATGCCTGGAATGGCACAAAAGGCACAAACGCGATTACAGCCTTCCGAAATCTTGAGATAAGCAAAATGAGAAGGAGTAGTAATTTTTCTTTCGTAAATAAATTCAGGACGATAGGTTGCTTTCAATTCAGTAACCAAAGCTCTTAAATCGAATTTACCAAAGAACTTATCTACCTCAGGCACTTCCTTTTCCAGATCGGTCTTGTATCGTTCTGAAAGACAGCCCATCACATATAGTTTCTCTATTTCACCCCGACCTTTAGCGCCTACAAACTGCATGATAGTATTGACAGATTCTTCCTTAGCATCGGCAATAAATCCACAGGTATTGATCACAACAATATCAGAATCAGGCTCATTGGAATCGTGTACCACTTCAAAACCATCCAATTCAAGCTGTTTGAGCAACACTTCAGAGTCCATCAGGTTTTTCGAGCAACCCAAAGTTACAACATTTATTTTTTGCTTCTTCATCAACTTTCTTTTAAACACATAGACACATAGAAAAACAAAGAATATGCTTTCTATTTAAATTATGATGTGATTCAATTTAAACTTATTGCTTCTAACATTTACCCCAATTTCAAACTTTTAAAGAAAATTATTATCATTGTTCGGTATTGGGTTTTCTTCAAAACTAATAAATGCAAAATTAATAAATATAACCAGACCTGTTGACAAAAGCTGAATGGGAAGGCATATGGGGACATGAAGTAGTGAATATTTGATAAATAAATACCTTTAAGCCCTTGCTTTTAATTCTCACTTACGACACTTCCTATACTTACTACGGTACTATTTCGATTTTTCACATTTTCACCTTTTTTAAAATGGCTAACGATTGTTGCTATCTATTCACATAATTGATAAGGGGAATAAGGTTGAAGGTTAGGTTGTTGACCCGGCTACTATGGTCGAGGAAGGAAAGTAAGGTTAAAATAAAAGACACCTTCGGGTATGATTTTAGGAAAACACTTCCCTGCAAACAGTGAAAAGTTCCCATATTGGTAATTAATGTCAAATATGCGTTTTTAGGAATAGTACTGTAGTAAGTGTAGTAAGTTTCGGCTCATCGACAATACCACTTACGACACTTCCTATACTTACTACGGTACTATTTCGATTTTTCACATTTTCACCCTTTTTAAATGGCTAACGATTGTTGCTATCTATTCACATAATTGATAAGGTGAATAAGGTTGAAGTAGAGGTTGTTGACCCAGCTACTAAGGTCGAGGAAGGAAAGTAAGGTTAAAATAAAAGACACCTTCGGGTATGATTTTAGGAAAACACTTCCCTGCAAACAGTGAAAAGTTCCCATATTGGTAATTAATGTCAAATATGCGTTTTTACGAATAGTACCGTCGCAAGTGTGGTAACATTTAACAATAATGCATACTACACTTATACTATACTTACTACGGTACTATTTCGATTTTTCACATTTTCACCCTTTTTAAAATAGTCAAAATGTATTCAACTTTTCAATAAGCCGTTAGCTTTTCCTTAAAAGAACACTGGAAAGCGTTTAATTGAAATTTTTAGAGAAGTCTAGCTAAAAAGTGAATCTACAAAAGCACGGCGATTAAAAATTTGCAGATCATCCATCTTTTCGCCAATTCCAATATACTTGACCGGTATTTTAAATTGATCAGAAATACCAATAACTACTCCACCTTTCGCAGTACCGTCGAGTTTGGTAAGCGCCAAGGAAGTCACCTCAGTTGCCAGAGTGAATTGTTTGGCCTGTTCAAAAGCATTTTGACCGGTAGATCCATCCAATACGAGCAAGACTTCCTGGGGAGCAGTAGGAATGATTTTCTGCATTACTTTTTTGATTTTGCTCAGTTCATTCATCAGATTGATCTTGTTGTGCAAACGACCAGCTGTGTCAATAATCACAACATCAGCACCTTGAGCTATTGCCGATGCCAGCGTATCATAAGCAACAGATGCAGGATCAGACCCCATCTCCTGACGAACCAATGGTACCCCTACCCGATCAGCCCAAATCTGAAGTTGGTCAATAGCAGCTGCCCTGAAAGTATCGGCAGCACCTAATACTACTTTTTTACCTGCATGTTTAAACTGATGCGCAAGTTTACCTATGGTAGTGGTTTTGCCCACACCATTTACGCCTACCACCATAATCACATACGGATATTTACTAATTGGCAGTTCGAAATCAGAAACATCATTGCTGTTGTTTTCTTCGAGCAGGCTGGTAATTTCTTCTTTCAACATGGAATTCAATTCCGAAGTTCCCATGTATTTATCAGCTGCAACCCTCTTTTCAATACGGTCAATGATTTTCAAAGTGGTATCGACACCAACATCTGCTGAGATCAGAATTTCTTCCAAATTATCCAGCACCTCTTCATCGACCGTTGTTTTCCCAATGATGGCGCGGCTAATCTTTGTGAAAACGTTTTCTTTTGTTTTCGCAAGACCTTGGTCAAGACTTTCTTTTTTCTGTCTGTTAAAAATTCCGAAAAGGCTCATATCCGCATTATTTGATGGTCAACAATTTAGTAAATCTGTGTGTGAATAAAAAAAGCCTCCACCAATGATGAAAGCTTTTATTTATAAAGAGAATTTGGTTTATTTCTTAAAATGATCTTTTACAGTATCATTCGGAATGATTTCTTCCTGAAACGTATAAGCGCCAGTCTTTTCTGATCTTACCATCTTTACGACTTTGGCGTAACCTTTACCGGCACCTTTTTGTAATGATGCAACTACTTTCTTTGCCATACTATTTGTTATTTAATTTCGCGGTGAACAGTAACTCGCTTTAAGTTAGGGTTATATTTCTTTTTCTCCAAACGTTCAGGAGTGTTTTTCCTGTTTTTGGTAGTAATGTACCTTGAAGTTCCAGGAACCCCGCTGGTTTTTTGTTCGGTACATTCCATGATTACCTGAATTCTACTGCCTTTCTTAGCCATTTCTTAATGCTTTAAATCGTTGTTATAAAACCTTTTTCCTTTGCACTCTTCAATGCGGCATGCAATCCGTTTTTGTTGATTGTACGGATACCGTTGGCTGAAACAGTTAACGTGATCCAACGATCTTCTTCAGGTAGATAGAACTTCTTGTTAAACAAGTTAGGAAGGAACTTCCTTTTTGTTCTGCGCTTCGAGTGAGAAACATTGTTTCCCACCATCACTTTTTTTCCGGTTACTTGACAAACTCTTGACATTGTCTTATTTTTTTATCTGAATCTCACATTTTTCAAACAGTCCGCAAAATAAGTACAATTTTTCTAGAAAATCAAATACTTCTAAAAGTTTTTTTATTAAAGAAATCTGAGCTACTTTTAGGCAATCAAAAAATCGGCAAACTGTGAACAACCTGCAAGCAAAATACTACCCTACAATTGGAGGTGCTATCCACCTGGTTGTGCTCTATCTATTTGTGCAGACGATCGTTGACTTTCCACTTGCCCTGCTCGATTATTTCAATGGAACAGACTATTTATATAACCCTTTCAAAAAAATAATACTTGGTTTGGGGTCTGCCATTTTCATCTTTTACTTTTCATATCGCAAGGCAGGTGTCTCTTTGAATGAACTTTTTCCATCCAAATCGTTCAATGTTCTGATCGTAATTCCCCTTTTGGTCTTTCTTGTAGCGGCACAAAATATAATTGGAGAGATAAACATACAACTCAGTAAAGCGTTGCCTCCCCCCAATTGGTTTTGGGAACTGTTCAGTAAAATATTTGAAAGTGACTTCGGAATTTATGGTGCAATATTAAAAATTGTTATCTTAGCACCTGTTATTGAAGAATTGATTTTCAGAGGTGTAATCATGCACGGACTGATGCGCAACTATTCAAAGTTCACAGCTGTTTTCGTTTCAGCTTTGATGTTTGCCTTATTTCATCTCAATCCATGGCAATTTCCGGCTACTTTCATTCTTGGAATATTGTTGGGAATCCTGATGTTGCGCACCCGTAACATCTATTTGTGCATTCTGGGACATGCAATCAACAATGGTTTGGTTCTAATCAGCATACAATATTGGGGAGAAATTCAGAAAAGTTCGTTTTTCCAGAGCAGCAAATTCAATCAGCTAATAATTAGCGCTTTGGTATCTATAGTTACCTTGGTTTTGATATTATTTTTAAGCCGTCAACTTAAATCTAAGGCGAATTAAATGAACAGATTGTTTTCCGGCTTTGAATAAGCGTTATATTTACATTCAAAAATAATAATAAAACCATGGAGCGAATTGCCATTTTCCCAGGGTCATTTGATCCTTTTACTGTTGGCCATGAAAGCATTGTTAAACGTGCCATTCCCTTATTCGACAAAATTATCATCATGATAGGATACAACTCGAATAAAAAGTCCTTTTTTTCAATTGAAAAAAGAGAAAGGTGGATTAATGAAGTATTCAAAAATGATCCCGGCATTACGGTTGAATGTTATGAAGGATTGACAGTTGATTTTTGCAAAAAAGTGAATGCAGGTTACATACTCCGGGGACTTCGGACCTCGGCAGATTTCGAATTTGAACGTGCAATTGCACAGATAAATAAAAAAATGTACCCAAAAATTGAATCGGTATTCCTTTTAACCACTACTGAATATACACCCATTAATTCGACGATCGTACGCGATATTATTATCCATGGAGGCGATGCAAGCATGTTTTTACCTGCTTCATTAAATCAGTCGGAATTCAAATTGCAAGAATAGTTAAAGCAAAATATTACTATTTATTTACCGTTTAACGAATGACAAATTAGTTATAAAATATTAATCTATTTCCTCCTAATCAAAGTGAATACTACGTTTCTAAAGTGCACTATTATTTTACTCTGCCTGATTATTTCAGGGAAGGCGATGACGATGCCTGTAAAAATTACCGGCAAGGCCGCAGAATATGCAAAAAATACAATTGAATTGAACATTTTTCACGATTACATTTCTGAAGAAACGATAAAAGTGGGTGACATCCGGTTTAACGCTGAAGGATCGTTCGAACTGGAAGTTGAAATCAATCAAATTAGTCTGTGTTTTGCTGATTTTGATGGCTATCATGGTATGATCTATCTTGAACCGGGTAAATCGTATCAAATAGTGTTTCCGCCAAAGCGAACTTTAACAGCATCGCAAAAGAAAAATCCATTTACAAAACCGGAGTCAATATGGTTTGGAATCAAAAATTCAACTCCTGACGATCTGAACTTTATGATTCAGCAATTTGAAACTGCCTATGCAAAATATGAAAATATTTACTTTGACCAGATATTTGTCAACCAATCTGCTTCCTTGGTTGATACTGTGAAGCAACTACTTGACAAGGAATTTCCCAAAACCAACAATTCTTTTTTCGAATCTCACAAACAATTCAGAAAAGCCAACCTTGAATTTGCTCTTCACCAAGGAAAATCAGCCACTTTCACTGAATCTTATTTCAAAGAAACAAAACCAATTTACAACCTGGCAGCTTATTCAAACTTATTTAATGAAGTATTCGTCAATTATTTTAGCCTTTTGGATAATACTTCTCATCATCCAGGAGTCAAAAAAATGATCAATACAGCGCAATTGCAACCACTGGATGTTTATTTTCAAAAGCAATTGCATTACAATAAAGAATTAGCTCACTGGGTGTTGCTAAAATCGATGAAAGATGCTTATTACAGTGAGAATTTTTCAAGAGCCTCCATTCTGAAAATGCTCGACCAAGTGAAAGAAACTGGTTGGAGCAATTATGAACAAAAAACAGCACAAATCATTAGGGAGAATCTCACCTATTTGGCTAGCGGAACCAAAGCCCCTATCATTAATCTAAAAGATATTGATGGTCGTACAGTCCATTTTACAGACTTTCCAAACAAATATATCTACCTGCATTTCACTGATCCGAAAAATACAATTTGCCGCCAGCATTTAGACGTTTTGAAAACCATTGCAACACATTACCCGGAAAATATTGTCATTATCAATGTAATACCTTCTCTGACTAACTTTAATAACCAGTCTGGTTGGGCAGGAATATTTACTACCACTGACAATGATTTGGAGGCAACTTACAAGGTGAAAACCGTCCCAAATTCATTTCTGATCGGTAAAGATGGTAAATTGTTGCTCTCGCCTGCTCCCAACCCAATTGATGGCCTTGACCGGCAATTGGGTCAGATTCTTAAAAGCGATCATTTTAAGGAATTGCAAAAGTCAAATGGTCAAAATGTCAGATAACTGGAAGAGTTTTTTGCATAAATTCCCGAAGGCTAAGGTAGGTATTTTTCATTACTTTATCAAGTTGGGTCATTGCAAACCACTTCACTTGTTCAATATTTTCCTCCACTTGCGGAATAAGGACTTGTGGACCTTCACAGTTCATTAGAAACCATTTTGTTTCTTTCAGTATCAGATTATCCGGGAAATTCAGATAAGGTGACCGATACATGTGAAATGTTGAATCAAGTTGCTTGATTATTTTCAGACCCGACACGCCACATTCTTCCTCTACTTCGCGGATAGCAGCGCTTTCAGCAGTTTCATTCTTCTCGATTTTACCTTTGGGCAAATCCCAAACTCCCAATCGTTTGATAAACAAAATAGAATGATCTTTGTTCATAACCAATCCTCCGGCTGCGGGCATTTCAATTAATTGACTTTTGAAACAATTCCAAAGTTTACCCGGATCCTTGTTCAGAATTAAGAAGTCAAGGATTTTTTCTCCTGATTCAATTTCAGAGATAAGCTTTTTAACGAACATAGGATTTTCACAATCAATAGTTTGTGTAATTTTATTATAAGATGATTTTTTACTTTCATCCCCTATTTGTATGGTAGAGTCATTGAAAAAAACTTTGTACATTTGCAATCATTATTTAGTAATAAAACAAAGATACTATGTTAGATCAAATTCAACTCGAAGTTACAAAGAAATTGTTAAAAATAAATACGATAAAAGTGCAGCCTAATAATCCATTCACTTGGGCATCAGGCTGGAAAGCCCCAATTTACTGCGACAATCGTAAAATTCTTTCCTATCCTGAAGAAAGAACTTTTATCTGCAAGCAATTCTGCAAAGTCATCCGTGATAAATATCCGCAGGCTGAAGTAATTGCCGGAGTAGCTACCGGGGCAATTGCTCACGGAATGTTGGTTGCCCAGGAATTAGGATTGCCATTTATATATGTGAGGGCAAAACCTAAAGATCACGGTTTGGAAAACCTGATTGAAGGTGATATGAAAGCCGGGCAAAAGGTAGTGATTATTGAAGACCTGGTTTCTACCGGCCTGAGCAGTCTTAAAGCAGCTGATGCCATTATTAATTTTGGTGGCGATGTTTTGGGAATGGTTTCTATCTTTACCTACAATTTTCCACTGGCTCAAAAGAACTTTGCCGATGCAGGTCTTGAACTGACAGCTCTTAGTAGTTATCAGGTTTTGATTGACCTCGCACTTGAAATGGGTGACGTTAAACCAGAGGAAGTTGAGAAGCTTAAACAATGGCGTGAACATCCAGAAAGCTGGGGTAAATAAATAAATAATTAGATCAACCAACTTCTTTTACGGACACAATAAGGATTATTTTTATTCTTTAAATATGGGCGTCAACAAATATATTAGCGATGTGAAAATCATTCGCCATAATCAGGAAATAATTTACAATTATCTTTCAAATTTTGATAACCTTTCAAAGTACGTAAATGAAGGACTATTGGGGAAAATGTTAGAAAAAATTCCGCAGATAAAAATAACCAGTTTCGAATCCGATGCTGATTCATGCCGTTTCAAAATCAGTGGTATGGGATTGGCTGAGATCAGAATTGTTGAACGAGAGCCGGTTAAAACCATCAAAATCAGCAGCAGCGGCAGTCTTCCGATCACTATTGTGTTTTGGATACAGCTACTTCCAGTCGATGTATATGAAACTAAACTTCGTCTTGTTTTAAATGCCGACATGAGCATGATGATAAAAATGATGGTCAATAAGAAATTGGAGGAAGGCATTAACAAACTGGCTGACATGTTGGCCGCATTGCCATACAAATAGCGCGAAACATAAAGTGATCTGTGGTCAGTTACAGTATTCAGAAAAAGTTGATCAGTGGTCAGTTGCAGTATAGAGAAAAAAGTGAACAATGTTTAGTGGTCAGTTTCAGCAGTCAAAAAAATAAGAGGAATCAGTTTCAGTTTTAAATTTGAATTTCAGTCATTTAGTGATCCGTGACCAGGTCGATGCAGAAATTCAACCTCCTTGAAATGAAAATTTAGAATTTCACCATTCTCTTTTCTGATGAGCAATTGACCAATTTCGTTGACTCCGATAATTTCGCCTTCGAATATCTCTTGTTCAGCCAAAAACCAATGTTTTTCATTTAGCTGATATAATACCGAAATAAATTCCTTATCAATGAGTTCTTCTTCACCATTCTTCAATAAAGAATAATAGAAGTCGATTCCGGATAATATTTCAGACAGAACAAGTTCACAATCAAAATGCTGATTTGTCAGTGTTTTCATTGAAACAGGATTGGGGGCATTACTCAAAAAGACAGTTTGATTTATATTGATACCGATTCCAATCACCGAACTTTTAATCGAACTGTTCATGATGGAATTTTCAATCAGTATGCCTCCCAATTTTTTATTACCTACATAAATATCATTGGGCCATTTGATGCGAAGGTCGTCAACATATTTAAACAGAGCCATATAAATTCCAAGGGTAACGACTTTTGAAAGCATAAATTGCCGTCTGATATCAAGAAAATATGGAAAGACAACAATTGAAAAGGTAAGGTTTTTACCTGGTTCGCTTTCCCAGAAGTTATACATTTGGCCTCGTCCATTGGATTGCTCGTATGCCAAAAAGACACTGCCATCTTGCAATTCATTCACCTTCAATTTGCTATTGGCATAATTGTTGGTAGAATTAACCTTTTGAAGGCGGATGATGTGTTTTCCAATGATTTGATCCATCTTTGCAAAATTAAATTTTATTTTTAGAACAGAAAATAAGTGATGCAAGAATAATCACTTATTATAAGGTAAAAAATTTATCTTTGTAGTTCGAATGGAAATATATGAATAAAATTCTTAAAGACCCAGAAACTGAACAATTGATTGAAGCCATTGTTGAAGGAATTCAGAGGAAAAAAGGTTTAGACCTAATCAAAATTGATCTGACTAAAATAAATCATACTGAATGTAAATATTTCATCATTTGTCATGGGAACTCCAATACGCAGGTGGAGGCAATAGCACATTCGGTGGAAGATACAGTTGAAGAACTAATAAATGAAAAAGCGTGGCATAAAGATGGATACCGAAATTCATTGTGGATTTTGCTTGATTATGCCGATATAATGGTACACGTATTTCAAAAGGATTCCAGAAAATTTTATGATCTTGAGAACCTCTGGGCTGATGCACATATTGAAACTATAAAAGAAGATAATTAAAAATAAAAATGACTGATAAAAAACTCAATAAAGTAAAGCCCAATTTGGGCATGAGGCAATTAAATAAAGCTCCTAAAATTAATCCATACTGGATTTACGGGGTTATTATAATTTCCTTTCTGGCTATTCAATGGTTCACCTTAGGTGCTGGACCGGTAGAGACCAACTGGAAAGATGTGAAGACAATGATTGCTAGCAGCGATATCAAAAAGATCGTTGTGGTGAACGAAAAAGAGGCCCAGGTTTATCTGAAAGATGCAAGCTATGAAAAATATGCAGCTAAGTTAAACAATGGGTTTACAGCTCCTGCCAAGATTGGACCTCACTACTTTTTCACAATAGGTTCTGTTGATTCCTTTGAGAAGAATTTACAAGAAGTACAGAACAATGCCACCGAAGAAAATAAAATCAGTGTCGAATATAAAACTGTCCACAATTATCTGGGTGAATTGCTCAACTGGATTTTGCCTTTCGCAATCATCATTCTCATATGGTGGTTCATTTTCAAACGGATGAGCAAAGGCACAGGTGGCGCAGGTGGTGGAAATATTTTTAATGTAGGGAAATCACAGGCTAAAGTATTTGATAAAGATTCAAGAGTTTCAACCAATTTTAAAGATGTAGCCGGTTTGGCAGAAGCCAAACAGGAAGTTGAAGAAATTGTTGACTTCCTTAAGAGCCCTGAAAAATTCACCAAACTGGGAGGTAAAATTCCCAAAGGAGCACTTTTGGTAGGCCCTCCCGGAACTGGAAAAACCTTGCTCGCAAAAGCAGTTGCAGGTGAAGCCAATGTTCCGTTTTTCTCCATGTCGGGTTCCGATTTTGTTGAAATGTTCGTTGGTGTGGGCGCTTCACGCGTTCGTGATTTATTCAAACAAGCCAAAGAGAAATCTCCTTGTATCGTTTTTATTGATGAAATTGATGCCATAGGACGCGCTCGCGGTAAAAACCCCAATATGGGTTCAAACGATGAACGTGAGAACACCTTGAATCAATTACTGACCGAAATGGATGGTTTTGATACCAATTCAGGAGTAATTATTCTTGCTGCCACCAACCGTGCCGATATTCTCGACAGGGCTTTGATGCGCGCAGGCCGTTTCGACCGTCAGATTCATGTTGAACTACCCGATCTGAATGAGCGTGAAGAAATTTTCATGGTCCATTTGAAACCTATCAAACTTTCAGCCGAAGTTGAACCTGCATTCCTGGCAAAACAAACGCCTGGTTTTTCAGGGGCCGACATTGCCAATGTTTGTAACGAGTCGGCGCTGATTGCAGCACGCAAAAATAAAGACATTGTTGACAAGCAAGATTTCATGGATGCCGTTGACCGCATCGTAGGTGGATTGGAAAAGAAAAATAAAATCATCACTATTGATGAAAAACGAAGAATTGCATACCATGAAGCCGGACATGCTACTATTAGCTGGTTACTCGAACATGCACACCCGCTGGTAAAGGTTACCATTGTACCTCGTGGAAAAGCTTTGGGCGCTGCCTGGTACCTTCCTGAAGAACGTTCAATAACCACCAAGGAACAATTGCTCGACGAGATGTGCTCAGCACTGGGTGGAAGAGCAGCTGAACAGATTTCATTCAACAGCATATCCTCAGGTGCACAGAATGACCTGGAAAAGGTCACCAAACAAGCATATGCCATGGTTAGCATATTTGGTATGAGTGAAAAAGTAGGCAACGTTAGCTTTTATGATTCGTCAGGTCAAAGTGAATTTGCTTTCAGTAAGCCATACAGTGAAAAAACCGCTGAATTGATCGATCAGGAATCAAAGCAATTGATTGAAACACAATATGTAAGAGCTTTGGAAGTACTGAAGGCCCACAAAGACAATCATCATATATTGGCTGAACTTTTATTGGAAAAGGAAGTTATTTTCAGTGAAGATCTTGAACACATCTTCGGAAAACGTCCATGGGTAAGGCCAATGATGGTCAGTGAATCAAAAAAAGAACAGGTAGCCATATCATCTGAGAATTCGGAAGTAGCTGCTGACCATGTGGTATTGTAATGGAATCTGCAAGAAATAATATTTTGGCCAAACTAAAGGCCGCACAAGATAAAAGAGGTGAGACCGGGGAAATTATCCCCGATTTCACCTCTCCCATTTACCTTCATCTTAACACATCCTTAAAGGAGGAATTTAAAACAAACCTGGAACTTATTGGTGGACAGGTCATCTTTTGCAATACAGAGAATGAGATTGCTGACAGTGTTAAACTGATTTGCGAAAGAAAAAAACTAGACAAAATCTTTTGTGTTGACCCTATCCTTCAGAATATGATGGAGGGTGCTGTTAAAATTGATTCCAGGGAAAATGATTTTCTGAACCTTACAATTGGTATGACAGGATGTGAATTTTTGGTAGCACATCTGGGTTCTGTTTTAATAAGTTCTGCTCAAATCTCAGGCCGTCGCCTCAATGTATTCCCTGAAACACACATTGTAATTGCTCATGAAGCCCAAATCGTAGATTATTTGGACAATGCGCTCGAAAAAATGCGGGAAAAATATAAAAATAAATTACCTTCGCTCATTAGTAATATTACCGGACCCAGCCGCACTGCTGATATCGAAAAAACCTTGGTAATGGGTATGCATGGGCCGAAATCATTGATTGTAATTATTGCCAATAAACCTTTTTAAACTATTATTATGGAAAAAGATTGGGTATCCGTGTACCACACCGGACAGAGTTTTCAGGCTGAAATTGCAAAAGAAATTCTTGAGAACGAAGAAATTAAATGCGTTATCATTAACGAGAATGACTCTATATTCCCCTCCATTGGTGAAATTGAAATAATGGTTCACAAAGACTTCAGTGAGAAAGCTGCAGAACTTTTAAAAGATTTAATCAATTGAAGAAATTAATTACCCGAACGATCACTGGCATCGTTTTGGTTTTATTCATCCTGACTGCTATTTTAGCCAGTCAGTATAGTTTTGCTCTATTATTTCTGTTGATTTTGATAGGTGGACTTATAGAGTTTGCAAATCTATACAAACATTCTGATATTGAACCAAATAACTGGTTGAGTTATCCGATTTCCGTTGTATTATTTGTAACTTCATATTTTATAGCCAATGGGTCAATAGGGCCAGAATATTTTTTTGTAATGTTCCCCCTATTTCTAATGATAATGACTGCTGAACTTTACCGAAAAAAGTCAAAACCCATTGAAAACATGGCGGTTACTATTTTCATTATTATATACATGGCCGTGCCTCTTGCCTTCGTAAACTTTCTTGTTTTTCCTGAAATACTTCCTGGGCATAATTATTCACCCAGCTTACTGATCGCTTTATTTGCCCTCATTTGGACCCACGATTCAGGAGCTTACCTTTTTGGCATCACAATGGGAAAACATAAACTCTTCGAACGTATTTCACCTAAAAAATCATGGGAAGGTTCTATTGGCGGAACATTCACTGCCATAATTGCAGCAGTAATTATTTCACACTATATTCCTGAAATACAACTAATTCATTGGATTGCAATCAGCATTCTGGCAGTGATAAGCTCCACTTTTGGTGATTTGACTGAATCAATGTTTAAAAGATATTTTCAAATCAAAGATAGTGGAAATATCTTTCCAGGACATGGTGGAATACTCGATCGTTTCGATTCCATA
>Ga0209123_1003006_pt1 | contig 13274 bp, 12 predicted proteins | sample BarGraIncu00431A_FD_184500 | JGI IMG/M metagenome (GOLD analysis project Ga0209123, IMG submission 184500) | Arctic peat soil microbial communities from Barrow, Alaska, USA - Barrow Graham LP Incubations 004-31A (SPAdes) (version 2) | ecosystem: Environmental > Terrestrial > Soil > Wetlands >...
GCATAATGAAATGATCCACTTTCCCACCATAATAACCGGCCAGTGCTCCTAATATTCCGCCAATAATCACGGAGATACTCACAGCGACAAAACCAACTTCCAGTGAAATACGTGAACCATAGACAATACGACTAAATGTATCACGACCAAAGTCATCCGTTCCAAAGAGATGCTTGGTGCTTGGTGACTGAAAGGTTTCTTGCAAATTTTGCTCATCATATGGATAAGGGGCAATGAAATCAGCAAAAATTGCTGTCATTATTAATACGATGATGATAACTAATCCGGCAACGGCCAGTCTATTTTGTTTGAAGCGCCGCCACAATTCTGCTAGCTTACCGCGCTTTGGTTTTTGGGGTTTTATAATGCTTTCAGTTTTATATTGAATCTGAGCCATATTGTATACTCCTTTCTGTCTTACCCATTTATGCTGTGAAAAAATGAATGCAATAGGCATTCATAAAATTACTTGTATTGGGATCGAATACGGGGGTCGACATACGCATATAAGAGATCAACCATCAAATTGACAAAACTGAAGACAACCGCAATGAATAATACACCGCCTTGTACAACTGTGAAATCTCGCATTTTAATTGATTCAACCAGTAATCGGCCAATTCCGGGAATGGAAAAAATAGATTCCGTAAGGACGGCTCCTTCTAATAACAATCCAAATTGTAGGCCGATGACAGCAATAATCGGAATGAGGGCATTGCCAAGAGCATGTTTCAGGATGATCAACGATTCTTTTTGCCCTTTGGCTCGTGCCGTGCGTATATAGTCCTGCCTGATGACCTCTAACATGCTCGAACGGGTCATGCGAGTAATAATTGCTGCTGACATGGCACCAAGTGCCATAGCAGGCATAATGAGATGCTCAGGCCTACTAAAACCCGAAGCTGGTAATAACTTGAGGTGAACTGTAAATAATAAAATTAATAAAATACCTAGCCAAAAAACTGGCATAGATACACCTAATAGAGCTATTATCATAGAGAATGAATCAAACCAGGAATATTGTTTGATTGCAGAAATAATTCCCACCGGGATACCAATCAGCATGGCAACGAACATGGCAGATAAAGCAAGCTGTAATGTTGACGGGAAGCAGTCTGTAATCTCAGTCAATACCAAACGGTTAGTTACATAGGAACGGCCCATATCCTGATGTATAACAATCTTTTTTACATAATTAAAGTACTGCATAAGATAGGGATCATTTAAGCCCATCTCGGTACGTAGTGATTCAACGGCTTCAGGCGTCGCAGCATCGCCTAGAACCAATTTTGCCGGATCGCCGGGTGTAATATACATCAATGAAAAGACAATAAAAGTGACACCGAACAAAACGGGTATTAACATCAGAAATCTGCGGAGTATATATTTTAACATTGTTATCCTCCTTCGTTTAGTTCACAATAAGAGTAGCAACTGGAAATTAACAAGGAGATAGCATGCAAACTAGCTATCCCCTTGTCATAGTAATGCTATATAACAAACAATAATGTGGTCAAAAGATTGTTACTGGCCATCGAAGGATACATTGTAGAGTACATGGTACCCGAAGGGACTGGGTACAAATCCTTTGATAGTCTTCTTTGTGCCAACTACCTGCTCGCCAGCATTTAGATAAATCCAAGGAGCATCGGCATTGATCATATCTTGTAATTCATAATACAATGTTTGTCGAGCTTCTGAATCTGGCATTTGTCGACCTTGTTCAATGAGCCCATCCACCTTACTGTTTTTATAGAATGGACGGTTGCCGCCAGCACCAAACTTTGAGGAATGGAACATAGCATACAAGGACATATCGGGATCATTGATTTGGCTATTCCAACCGATCATATACATCTCTTGCTCGCCTTTGTTTGTTCCATCTAGAAAGGCGCCCCATTCCATGACTTTGATATCAACGATAATCCCTACCTGTTTTAACTCGTTTTGTATAATTGTCGCCATATCAATACGTTCTTTTTTGTCATTCGTCCAAATTGTAGTCTTAAAGCCATTGGGCAGTCCGGCTTCGGCTAACAGTTGCTTAGCTTTTTCAGGGTTATATTCATGTGATTTTAGGCTCTTATTAGAATACTTAACATTGGTAGGTATGGGTCCGACGGCAGCGGTACCAATTCCACGCCATACCGTATCAACAACTAATTTGCTATCAACGGCATAACTAATTGCTTGGCGAACACGTACATCATCAAAGGGTTTTTTAGTGGTATTCATGCCCAGATGAGTGATGGAGTTATCCATAATTCTTAAGAGTTTCAAGTCTTTATTCTCTTGAATGCGTTTTAAATCGTTCGTGGATATTTCATAGGCAATGTCCACACTGCCACTTTCCAGTTCAATAGCACGGTTAGTCGGTTCAACAATGACTCTGATGACCATATTCTTAAATTGAGGCTTGCTGCCATGAAAATCATCAAAGCGCTCTAGTTCAACCCGATCTCCTTTAGCCCATTTAGTAAATTTAAATGGACCTGTACCAACTGGTTGCTGTGAGTAATCTTTACCAGCAGCTTTTACGGCTTTCTCATTTAATATACTGCCACCGGTATGGGCCAGACTAGGTAAAAATCCAGCGAAAGGTGTTTTAGTTTTGACAATAATCGTATAATCATCAACAATTTTAAAGCCAGCTGGATCAATTTCACCGACAATATGAGCAATGGATGCACCCAGTGGTGATAATGCCCGTTCAAGTGAAAACTTTACATCAGAAGCTTTTAGTTCCTCACCATTGTGGAACTTAACGCCTTTTTTTAGTTTGAATTCATAAGTGAGAGGGTCAAGGCGTTTAAAGGATTCAGCGAGCATGGGAACGACTTCCCCTTTATCATTCAAGGCTACCAGATTTTCGTAAATTTGCGCCATTACATTTGAAGATGCAACGTCGTTCGTAGCATGAGGGTCTAAGGATTTGGCATCGTAGGCCGTGGCTACCGTCAGTATTTCCTTGGCCTTACCTGCGGTGCTGTCGCTTTTACCGCAGCCGGTTGCCATAGCTACTAATAGCGTCATTGCCATTAGGAGAGCAATTAATCTTGAATTTTTACTCATTATCATTGTATCAGATCCTCCTCTTTTAATCATGTAACATAAGAATATATTCAAAATACATATCCATAATATTCTAATAGTAATGACGTGTCAACGTAATTATTATTGTAACATTCGTGCCTAAATATGGTCTTTAACAATAGAAAAATACCGCTTCTTCTGGTATAGTGAGGTTGATACAGTATTAAGTTCTGTGGAAAAGGGAGAGTGAGAGCAGTGTATTTGCGCATACCATATATCGATCGAATCGGCATTGTCCATGATATTACGTTGATTTTAACGAAACGTGAGATTAATATCATATCAATGGAAGTGGAAGAGGGTACTGTATTTTTGGAGTGCCAGACTGTTCTCCAAGATGAGCTGATTGGGTTTATTCAAGAGTTAGGTAACATAAGAGGGGTGCAAAAAATAACTGAAATATCCTTTATGCCAGCGAAAGAACGAGCGGAGCAACTCGATGCCATCTTAACCTCAGTACATGACGGTATTTTAGCTGTGAATCAGGATGGTCTGATTACACAATGCAATCCTGGCGCAGTTCGTATGCTTCGGCTGTCAGCTCAGCAGGTTCAGGGACAACCTTTAGGATCGACCCTCTTTAAAAACTTACTGATACAAGAAACGCTGCAAACAGGTTGCCAATATCACAATCGGGAAGTATTCATTGCATCCGATCAGGGATATTGTGTTGTCAGTACGATACCTCTCAGGAATAATAGTGGTGATGTGGTTGGTGTGGTTGCAGTCATTAGGGATACCCAGGATGTACGGAATTTGATGCGGAGTATGACAACTTCTTTGCCGATGACATTTGCCGACATTCCTTTTGCCAGTCAAGTTATGGGGCAGGTCGTAGGGCAAGCTCGCCGTTATGCTGCCAGTGACTCTACGATACTCATTAACGGGGAAACGGGAACAGGCAAGGAACTTTTTGCCAGAGCACTACATAGTGCGTCTGGAAGGGCGAATGCTGCTTTTGTACCGATTAACTGTGGAGCTATTCCAGATACACTATTGGAAAGTGAACTGTTTGGCTATACAGAAGGGGCTTTTACTGGGGCGGTTAAGGGTGGTAAACCAGGGTTATTTGAACTAGCCAATGGGGGTACCTTATTTCTTGATGAGGTGGGAGACGTATCAGCTCATTTGCAAGTGAAATTGCTGCGAGTACTGCAAGAACAGCGAGTGAGGCGGGTGGGTAGCAATAAGGAAGTAGCCATTGATGTACGGATTATTGCTGCGACGAACCGCAATCTAGAAGATATGGTGGCCGACAAGATTTTCCGAGAAGATTTATATTATAGGCTTAATGTTATCCCCTTGATAATACCACCCCTCAGAGAACGTCTTGCAGATATTAGGCTACTCAGTGAACTGTTTTTAAAACATTTCGCCGATAAATTACAACGGACTGTAAAGGGGTTTTCTCCCCTCGCATTACAACGCTTAGAGGGTTATAATTGGCCAGGGAATGTGCGAGAATTAAAAAATATCATTGAGCGGGCAGTGAATCTTGTTGATGGCGAAGAGGTACAGTCAGAACATATATTTTTAGGCCGATTATCGGGCTCAACGGCAGTGCCAACCTTAGTGCAATTTGAAACATATCAGACACTAGAGGAACGTCTCGGAGAGATAGAAAGGGCTATTTTACAAGAAACATTTCGTCGTTTCCGTTCTTCTAGACGTATGGGGGCGGTATTAGGGCTGTCCCATACCGCAGTATTAAAGAAAATGCGCAAATATGAATTGCCTTTATAATGGTAACCCGTTGGCGCAAGTTGAATAAATACAAATAGTATCCCTGGTTGAAGGGTTCTACTTGTATTTTTTTTTTTGGAAACTTTACGTACCGGTGGAATCGGTTGTGGAAACTTAAGTTTCCACAACCGAGAATTTATGGCGGTGAAATAGGCATAATAGAATTGGCACGTTTCTTGCAGTAGTTAAAGCTTAGCAAGGTATGGGTAGTAGCATAAATAATAGAGTCAGGGAAAAATAAGGGGGATTTATAATGATTATTGGTGTAGTAAAAGAAATTAAAAATAATGAAAATCGTGTAGGGTTGACTCCTGCAGGTGCAGCAGATTTGTGTAAAGCCGGTCATACAGTACTCATGGAGCAAGGAGCTGGTTTTGGTAGCGGTTTCTCCGATGAAAGTTATGTTAAAGTTGGCGCGAGCATTATTGCTGATAAGAAAAATTTATTTGACCGCTCTGAAATGATTATTAAGGTAAAAGAGCCTATAGCGTCAGAATATGATTTGTTCCATGAAGGCCAAATCTTATTTACCTATTTGCATTTAGCACCAGAGCCTGAATTAACGGCAGCACTGCTGAACAAAAAAATAATTGGTATTGCTTATGAAACCATCGTTGGCCGCAATAATACATTGCCACTGCTTTCACCTATGAGCGAAGTTGCTGGCCGTATGGCAGTACAAATCGGTGCACAAATGCTCGAAAAACCATGGGGTGGTAAAGGGATACTTCTGGGCGGCGTACCTGGCGTAGAATCAGCTCAGGTAGTCATCATTGGCGGTGGTATTGTTGGTACCAATGCCGCTAAAATGGCTGTTGGTATGGGCGCACGAGTGACCGTTATTGATCGGTCGACAGATCGTCTTGCGTATTTAGATGATATTTTCGGTGGTAGAGTGACGACTGTCATGTCCAATAGTTATAATATTGCCAAGTGGGTTGAAAAGGCCGATCTATTGGTGGGAGCAGTTTTGGTTCCGGGTGCGAAAGCTCCTAAACTTGTGAGCGAGGAAATGGTTAAAACCATGGAAGCCGGTTCCGTTATTGTTGATGTTGCTATTGATCAAGGTGGTTCAATTGCGACCGTTGACCACGCTACAACTCATAGCGATCCTACCTATACTAAATATGGCGTAGTACATTATTCAGTAGCTAACATGCCTGGTGCAGTAGCTCGTACTTCTACATTGGCATTAACTAATTCAACATTGCCTTATGCCCTACAAATCGCTAATAAGGGCTGGAAGCAAGCTCTGAAAGATGACGTTGGCCTAGCAGCAGGACTTAATGTATATAAAGGTCAAGTAACCTTTAAGGCTGTAGCCAATGAGCAAAATTTACCTTATACACCAGTAGCAGAAATTCTAGCATAGGATATTGCTTTACAAGGAAAGCTAAGGCTTGCGCCAATGATAAGATTGAGTGCAAGCCTTAGCTTTTTTTTATAGAATTTAAAAAATATCCAAGTTTTAGTTGCCAAGAGTGTTATCTGGGAGTAGGATTAGTTTATAAAAATATAGTTGAGAAAAAGGCCATAGACTAACGTCTTTTTCTCGCACTATTTGCCGAAAGAACAGGGGGAACTAGAGATGCTTGAACGAGCAGTATGGGCGGAAATTGATCTAGGGGCCATTGCACATAATATAAGACAAATCAGAAAAATAAGCGCAAAAAATGCCCAAATTTGTGCTGTTGTTAAAGCTGATGCCTATGGCCATGGTGCAATCGCTGTAGCGCGAACAGTGTTGCGGGCAGGTGCCGACAGACTGGCAGTTGCTATTATAAATGAGGCGTTAGAACTTAGGAAAGCTGGGTTTCGAGTGCCAATACTGATTCTTGGGTATACACCAACATGTCAGGCCACGATCGTAGTTGATCACGATATAACTCAAACCATATTTTCCATGGATTCAGCTAAAGCCTTATCAGGAGCCGCCGTAGCGGCAGGTAAAATTGTGAACGTGCATATCAAAATTGATACAGGTATGGGCAGAATCGGTGTTGGCCCTAAGGATGCAGGAATGTTTGCTGAAGCAGTAGTTGCTTTGCCAGGTATTAAAATTGAAGGCGTATTTTCCCATTTCGCGACTGCGGACAGTCGTGATAAAAGTTTTACATATGAACAATATCAGCAGTTTTCTGAAGGATTACAGTACATTGAAGCCAAGGGTATTACCATTCCCATTCGCCATATTGCCAATAGTGCGGCTATTTTGGATTTGCCACACATGCATTTAGACATGGTGAGGCCAGGTATTATTTTGTATGGTTTATGGCCTTCTGATGAAGTGGAACAAACCATCGAACTAAGGCCAGCAATGAAATTTAAAGCTCAAGTCGCATTTGTCAAGGACATGCCCGCTCATCAAGCAATTAGCTACGGTCGTACGTATATTACGGAGCGGCTCAGTCGAATTGCTACCTTGCCGGTCGGTTATGCTGATGGTTGGTCGCGACTGCTCGCGAACAAAGCATCTGTGTCCATCAGAGGGCAACGAGCACCCTTAGTGGGGAGAGTGTGTATGGACCAATGTATGATTGATGTAACTCATATTCCCGGGGTGGAGCCTAGTGATGAAGCGCTACTATTCGGCGGAGCTGATTTGCCAGTAGAAGAAGTAGCAGATTATATGGGGACAATCAATTATGAAATTGTTTGTATGGTCGGCAAGCGAGTGCCCAGGTTGTATGTGGGAGAATGATAGTTAATAAAAAATACACTCACGTTTTAATACGTGGGTGTATTTTTTATATTAACTATTTTTTGGTATAAGGGTTGATTCCTGGGCTCGTTACAATGGTGCTTGTTAAGACGCTTTAATGAATAAGTTCATAGAGAGATTAGTTTTGAATGGAAATTTCACATTTAAAATTTGACTGTGTTGGAATGTATAGGATTATGAGTAAATCATTGAGGAGGTAGAGGGAATGTCGCCAGAGGAATTTGTTGCGTGGCTCATGCCGGAGGCACAAGTTGTCTGCTCCGCATACGACTTGCCAGTCAGCGTGTGTGTAGCCCAAGGGGCCCTTGAGAGTGGTTGGGGGAAATATATAATTGGACAGTTTAATATTTTCGGTCGCAAGTGGAATGGTGTAGGTAAATATATTGAAGTGGAAACGGAGGAGTTTTATGATGGGCAGTGGCAGACTATTGGGGCTAAGTTTCAGGATTATGCAAATTTGACTGAAGCGGTAGAAGACTGGTGTATTCTTATAACGGAAGAACCAGTATATGCCCCGTGTTTAGAGTATCGTCAAGAAGTGGAGGCCTTTGTGCATATACTAGGACCTATCTATGCGACCGATCCTGAATATGCAGTTAAAGTATTAGCGACGATTACTACAAATCACTTGGAAGACTATGCATAGAACAGAAAAAGGGAAATTTCCTCTGCGGTTTTTTGGCAGGTAAACAATAGCAGAAAGACGAATAATAACCTTCTATGACATTGTGATATTCAGAAAGGGTTGATGATAGATGACTAAAAAAAATATTGTGCCAATCGAGAAACGTATTGCCTGGTTTCTCAGTGCTTTGTTGGTAGTGATCATTATTTTGGCAGGACGTATTGGGTGGATACAGTTTGTTGATGGCAAACGAATGACTGCTAAAACAGAGATACAATTAAGAGAAAGCAAAATGCTTCATTCACCAAGAGGTACTATTTACGATAAAGCAGGGCGAGAGTTGGCGGTCAGCAGTATGACTAAATCCCTGTATGTCAATCCATCTGAAATTAAAGATGTTGACCAAGTGGCGGGGGTATTGACAAATTTGCTGGAAATGACGCCTGAAGATATCAAGAAAAAACTGACCGTAGGTGGGCAGTTTATGTGGATTAAGCGTATGATAGAGCCTGCTGTTGCTCAGCAAATACAGACAGTGATTAAAGAATACGATTTTAAAGGTTTAGGTTTTCTAGAAGAAAGTAAGAGATATTATCCTAATGATTCTCTAGCAGCACAGGTTCTGGGATTTGTCGGGACGGATGATGTTGGTCTAGATGGGATGGAGATGACTCTCGATAAAATAATTAAAGGGAAATTATTTGAGCAATTGGTTGATACTGACAGCCATGGTATTCCTATTTTTAAATCGATTTTTACTTTTGCGCCTACGAAACAAGGAAAAAATGTATATCTTACCTTGGATAGTGGCATTCAGTTTATTGTAGAACAAAGCTTAGACAAGGCGATGACGAGTACAGGTGCTAAGGCCGGGACAGTGATTGTGATGAACCCTAAGACTGGCGAGATACTGGCGATGGCCAATCGTCCAACATACAATCCTAATCAATTTTACAAATACAGTGACAATGAATGGAGAAATCGGGCAGTGGCATATAATTATGAACCAGGCTCAACGTTTAAAAGTGTTGTGGCTGCCGCCGCACTGCAAGAAGGCAAGGCATATCCAGGAGAAATTTTTATTGATAAAGGGTATGTGGAAGTGTCGGGCCGTCGCATTAAAAATTGGAATGATGATAGTTATGGCAAAATATCCTTTCTTGATATTTTAAAGTATTCAGTGAATACAGGTTTTGTACAGATTGGTATGCGGCTAGGAGCTTATAAATTGACTGAATATGCCCAAGCTTTTGGCTTTGGGAAGGTCACAGGGATTGATTTGCCTGGCGAGGAGGCAGGGTTGCTCTTTGATCCTAAGGATATGCGTGATTCTGATACCGCTACAATGTCCATTGGTCAAAGCATTGCTGTTACACCCTTGCAATTAGTGGCAGCTGTAGGAGCCATTGCCAATAACGGGGTGCTGCTTAAACCACAGATTATTAAGGAAATCCGTAATGTGGATGGTTCTCTTGACCATGAGATGGTGGCCCAGTCGGTACGGCAAGTTATTAGTCCTGAAACAGCGCAGACACTTACAACGATGATGGAAAAAGAAGTATCAGAGGGTGGTGGTAATAAGGCTGCCGTAAAGGGCTATCATTTCGCTGGTAAAACAGGTACAGCAGAAAAGCTTAAGGAAGATGGTAGCGGTTATTCTGCTGGACGGTATGTTGCTTCCTTCGTAGGTTTTGGACCGGTGGAAGATTCCCAGGTAGTGATATTAGTTGTTCTTGATGATCCTAGTGGGGTATATTATGGCGGCCAAATTTGCGCGCCGGTGGCGAGCGAAATTTTGGGTCAGATTATGCGTCACCTCAATATTCAGCCCCAGATAACCAATGAACCATTAGTCCTTAAGCCGGTTCAACAGTCAACAGTGCAAAGGCAACTGGAAGTAAAGGCGCCGCCAGGCAAGGTGGTTGTACCAAATATTCTAGGTATGAGTATACGTGAAGCCGGAGAAAATTTAAATAAATTAGGCTTGGCCATGGTGCCTACGGGTACAGGGGTGGCGATTAGACAGAGTATATTAGGAAATACGATTGTGGAACCAGATACTGAAATTACCGTAAACTTTGAAGCAAGATAAAGAAAGGGCGGCTATTGCCGCCCGTGGTTTTCGTATTAGGGTTTTTGGTTAGCGTCATATTGAGCAGTTAGTGTACCGGATGTTGTAGAGGTAGCTGTGCTACCAGCAGTGCCCATTCCGGATTCGTATTGCTCAATCATTTTGCGTACCATGTGACCACCGACGCGTCCGCAATCGGCAGAAGTCATGGTTGACCAACCTTGAGATCGTACTTGATCCGCAATACCTAGTTCGCTGGCTACTTCCAATTTCATGCGATCAAGAGCGTTTTCAGCACCTGGATTAACAGGTTTATTACTTCTTGCCATAAAAATCACCTCCTTATGTTGGTATGATCTTAGTATCAACTGAATATGTTTTAGTTATGCTGTGAATTATTATGTAAATAGTACCAAAGCTGTTGCAAAATATTAGTCAGTGATTAAAAATATCATTGTGACAGGAATTAGTCTTTTGGTGACGAATAAAGAAGAATAGTCGATGATGTTTTATCAAAGTGCAAAAAAGTGTTTGTCACAGACGATAAGAATTGCAATGGGAGTGACTTAGATGCATGAAATGGCCATTGCTCAGGGGATACTCAACATTGTACTTAACACTGCAATTGAAAATCAAGTAGGGAAAGTGACTAACATTAAGCTACTTATTGGACAGATGACACAAATAGAGCCGGAATCCCTTAAATTTGGGTTTGCGGCCCTGTCAATGGGGTCCATTGCTGAAGGAGCTAGTGTTGAGATAACAATTGTGCCTCTTGTTGGGCAATGTAATAGTTGCAGGCAAAAATTTGCTGTTGAAAGATATTGCTTTTTATGTCCTAATTGTAATTCGGCTAACGTGACCGTACTATCTGGGCGAGAACTGGCTGTAGAATATCTGGAGGGTGAGTAACATGCAGATTCAAGTGATGACTAATATTCTAGATGAGAATGATAAAATTGCGACCCAGGTACATGAACGATTATCAGCAGCGGATATTTTTATTGTTAATCTCATGGGATCACCTGGGTGTGGCAAGACGTCATTATTGGAAAATACTATTGTGGCGCTAAAAAATGAAATTTCAATGGCTGTGATTGAAGGGGACTTATTCACGGCTAAAGATGCTGAGCGTATTAAGCAACATGGCGTGCCTGTAGTGCAAATCAACACAGGAGGTGGTTGCCATCTTGATGCGAATATGGTAAATAATGTCCTGGATTCACTTGATCTTGAGGCCCTTGATTTGATTGTGATTGAAAATGTGGGGAATCTAGTGTGCCCTGCTGAATTTAATATCGGTGAGGACGTCAAGGTCACACTACTCAGTATTACGGAAGGTGAAGATAAGCCTTTAAAATATCCCCTGATCTTTAAACAAGCCAGTGTTGTTATTTTAAACAAAATTGACTTGTTACCCTATACTAACTTTGACATGCAAGCTGCAGTTGCAGATATTACCAGTATTAATCCTGATGCTGTATTGTTACAAGTTTCATGTCAGTCGGGTATCGGTTTGCCCCAGTGGTGTGGCTGGCTGAAAGAGCAGATACGAATGAAACAAACAAGGAGTATGGAATAATGTCCACGCGGGAAGAGCAAGAACGGGAAATTGAACATATGCGTGCTTGTCTTCATGAATTAGTCATGGCTAAAGTTGGTAATATGGTTGATCCTGAAGTGAGCCAATTGAGCATAAAATTGGATAAGTTAATTGTAAAATATCAAAAAACAAAAGATGGGAATGTTAAGGAATAAATTTTAAAAAGGCCGCAGGTGTTGTTATGATTGATGAAAAAGATTGGGAAATTTTCAAGCAAAAATTTAAGCATAAAGCCAGCATTGATCTTAATGATTATAAACCGGCTCAGATGCAACGCCGAATCAGTAATTTGATGAATCGTTATGGGGCTCGTACCTATGTGGATTTTTTCAACTTACTCGATAAGGATGCTAGACTCTACAAAGAATTTATTGATTATATGACGATTAATGTTACTGAGTTTTTTCGTACGCCAGAAAAATTCACAGAACTAGAAACCAAAGTTCTGCCAGAACTATTAGCTCAAAGTTCTAAACTTAACATTTGGAGCGCAGGTTGCTCTGTGGGTGCCGAGCCTTATTCCTTGGCAATGATTTTGAAAGATATGACCCCAACGGTCAAACATCGTATTTTAGCGACGGATCTTGATGTAGAAATGTTAGGGAAAGCCAAAAATGGTGTGTATACAAGCACCGAGTTTAAAAATATCTCCAATAACCGAGCCTCTAAATATTTCAAACACGTGAATGGTACCTATGCTATGGATGAGGATATTAAATCTCGCATTGAATTTAAACAACACAATCTATTATTGGATAAATTTGAAACTGGGTTTGACTTAATCTTATGTCGCAATGTGGTCATTTATTTTACGGAAGAGGCCAAAGATGGTTTATATCGTCGTTTTTTAAGTGCTCTTAAACCAGGTGGTGTTATGTTTGTTGGTGGTACGGAAGCTATATTAAATTTTCGTGATATTGGCTTTACTAGTTATTTGCCCTTCTTCTACCGCAAACCACTCTAACAGTCTCTTATAAGACTCCCCAGTTGGATAAGCGGTGGAAAGCACGCAGTAAATAGTGTAGAAATGTTCGCGTACTCGTGTGCTCGTCAATGGTCTGTCCGGCAATAATGTCTACTGTTTTCACAGGTAAATCCCGGACAAAGAAAATAATTTCTCCAATTTTTTGCCCCTGATAGACAGGGGCTTTTATTTTTTCTGGTAAGTCAATAGTGACTGTAATAAAGTCAAAATCAGCGGCTTTTACGATCAAACTGGCCTGGCTGTGGACAACTGCATCGACCATCGAGCCAACGCCGTTTTCCATAGGTATAGCACAGAGGATGTCATCTTTATTGGCATACTCATATAATTCGTAGGTAACAAAACCAAAGTTTAATAAGATCATCGAGTCATTCCAGCGAGAATGATCATGTAACACTACGGCAATCAATTGTTGATTACCCCGGGTGGCAC
>Ga0209123_1003007_pt1 | contig 13268 bp, 18 predicted proteins | sample BarGraIncu00431A_FD_184500 | JGI IMG/M metagenome (GOLD analysis project Ga0209123, IMG submission 184500) | Arctic peat soil microbial communities from Barrow, Alaska, USA - Barrow Graham LP Incubations 004-31A (SPAdes) (version 2) | ecosystem: Environmental > Terrestrial > Soil > Wetlands >...
CTCGACCGGACCGATTGCGGATGACAATCGGTCGTTCATGGGATCTCCCGGTTTCCGTGCAAAGAGTTTGCGTACATGCGATGGGTCTTAGACTCCGCAGGTCAGCACGCCACTCGCGTTATCGCGACGTACTATGTTGCCTTCCCCGTCGGACCACTAGGTCGGCACCTGGATTAGGTGATTTCGGAGCTCAATTGCCATGCCTGCATGCCCCCTGTCTACGCTTCGCCGCCCACCTCACGATGGGCCGACGCAAGACTCGGGGTCATAGTTGGTCGCTAGCCTTTACTATGTAGGGATTTTCACCCTTTACCCTTCGCCGGCTTTTACCGGCGCTTTCGGTCCGACCCCAAATCTCTCCAGTTGTGGGCGAGGGCCTTCCTTGAGGATCTGAAGGCGAAGGACCGGCGGGATAAGGAATTCCAGCAAACTCTTGAACGTGGTGGCAAATAGCGTTTGGTCCAGCAAGTCGCCTCCATCCGGTTTGCGAGTTGCGGCATTCCACCTGTGGGCATATAATGGCCCGAATAAGCGCACCAATGCCGGAGTAGTGATGGAAGAGCCAAAGCAGGAAATAATTACCGTGGAGCAGTTTACCGAGCGTATGCACATCATGCGCTGCCCCTCACCCACTCTTTGTACAATCAACTGTTCTGATATTATTAAATCTTACTTCTGTTCAGCGTTGCGTCCTTAGTTGATTTCACTATATCGCAAAAGAAATCATTAACTACTAACGGATTTCCTAAAGGGTGTTCGTTTGCATTTCTAACCATACACATAGTACAAAAGTCTTTTTCAAGGCATTCAATACATTTCGGGAAATCTCTTTTGCGCAATTCTCTTAAATATCTTACATTCGTAGAATTATTCCAAATGTCTTTGAGAAGGCTTTTGTTTACATTACCAACAACATAACCCTGCCAACCAGCACAGGGGTATACATTTCCGTCGTCAGTTATGCAAATGGATGAATGACAAACGCTGCAAACAATATCATCCGGTGTAATATTTTTTTTCTTCTCTGATTCATTTTTAATTGATTCTAGATATCCTGGTTCATTGATGATTTTGTCGTTAATTACTTCCTTGATGGCATTGATTGATAAACGACTTCTTAGATTTTGTGTTGTATTATCACATTTAGCTATTATGGCATAATCACATCCAACATGTAGATTATGTATTTCCGCCCATTTCAAAACATCTTTATAACAGTTTTTATTTTGTTTTATGATCGGGCAACTAATTTGAAGGGGTACATCATTTTTTTTCAGTTTAATAATCGCATTTTTTGTTAGTTCAAAACTTCCCTTTGTTTTGGTTATTGCGTCATGAATTTTGGGATCCATTGAGTATAATGATACTTGAACACCTAAGAGATGGTTCGTTTTCATTTCGTCAATGATTTCATTGGTTAGCAAAGTTAAATTACTAAGAATATTTATAGACAGATTGTATTCTTTGCATTTTTTTATAAAATCAAGAAAATTATTGTGCAGCATTGGTTCGCCACCAGTTAGCGTCAAGTGCAACACCTTCATTTCTTTGCATTGTTCCAAGATATTATAAAATAAATCAGTGCTGATATGGTTTACTTTGTTGTCATGTGGAATATAACAATGCACACATCTTTCGTTGCACTTGCTTGTAATCTCTATGTGTAAATTTGTTAGCTGAGGTTCGTCTTTGAAAAATTCATGTAAAAACTCCTGTGTGGATTTTTCAGGACCTTTAGTCGCAGGATAACAATGAACTATGTCATTTTTTGGCTTTAAATTATTATACGAAAATCTATAATCTTTTCCATCGCATTCATGCAAGGTTTCTCCAGATAAAATAAAACCATCTTGTTCCAAGATTCCATAAAATTCTCTTGCATCATTCTTTATTGTTTCAATGTCCACATCTGTAAATTGCGCACGTATTTTTTTTGCGATGTCATTAAGTGTCTGTGGTTTATTACCTAAAGCCGACAGAAATACTGCCCCGCTCTGCGATACAATTTTATCTCCAATGTCCTTTCCGTTATTGTCCGCTTTTATATACCCGAAATTCCTATTATCCGTTATATAACCAAAATACTCATAATTTCTGAATATAACATTTGATTTCTGCTTGAAATACATTGCAATATCTCCGAATATTGGGCGACGATGCTATTTAAATAGCATCGTCGCCTTTGACCAAACTTTCCTTACTTGCGGTCACCTGGCCCCGGTGGATTACATGGCCTCCCGCTCGGTTTACTATTCGGTCGGCATTGTGCCATCCGTACAGTATCTTGTGCCAGGATTACGGGCTTTTGATAACTCATTTTTTTCACCTCCTTTCATGTAATATTACTTTTGCTATCATTAGCAAAAGATGCATAACAGGGATTCCCCCCAATAGCGCGATTAATCGCTATTGACAACAATCTTGGGATGATTTCGCTCTCTACTTGATCCACCACCGGGAAATGTTGGCATCATTGGCGCGTTTGCAAGCACGTCTCCCTCAGGCATCAGCATCGCAGAGGCAAAGGCATCCGCCTCCTGCTCTGCCTTCCGTCCGCCCGCCCCCCCTTTCTTCCGTGTTCTCGGTTTTCCCTCTCTGTCCAGTGAGCGAATGATCCGCTGTGTGTCCTTGACGATCTCGGAGGCTATAAATTCAGGGGATCGGTTTTCTTCTTCCAGCTTCCGTCAACATCAGGCCAAGCTCGAAATCCTTTGGGATAGGTTTTCTCTGCGTCCTCTGCGTCTCCGCGGTTCAAAGGTTTTGGGGCTCGGTTTTTTGTCCAACTCGTAGATGAGCGGACCTGCTCATCCCGCCGTTTGGGCATTTTACAAGATCCTTGTTTCCTCAGATTTTTAGCAACACCCAGGCTCAACAGGTTTATTTACTTTGGATAATTTTCCGTCGGGTAAATAACCCCTTCCTATGTATCCTTCCATTCGGGGGAATACACCCCTTCCCATGTAACATGCCGATCGGGGGGATATACATCTTTTAGTACCTGAGGTACTTTTCAGTGCCGACTTGAAGCTGACACATCTCAGTTGTAAAAATTTCCCAATAAGCGCGCACTATATTACTTCTCATTGTTCAAGTAAAGGGAATAGCCATCCACGGGTGTCGAGTGGGTCGTGACGGGTGGTGCCGTAGGTAACCGTTTGAAACATTTGTCACTACGACCCGTTTTCTTCTGTTTCCCGCGCCCTTTCAACAATTTCGTGCCACGCCGGGTTACACTTGCTATCACAAGGCACGCCCTAGCGATAGGGCGGAAAATTGGCTGGACGGCAGATCACTAGGCTTGTTATTTGGGTTTTGATAGGCTATTATCAAAACATCTAAACCGTAGTGACAGGAAACAGTAATTTATGGCAATCATCGGCTATGCACGGGTGAGCACGACGGACCAGAAGCTCGAAGTCCAGCTCGAGGCTTTGCTAAAAGCCGGGGCGTACCGCATTTACCAGGAGAAGGCGAGCGGTGCAGACAGCGCCCGGGTCGAGCTTGCGGCACTGCTCGACTACGTCCGCGAGGGTGACACTGTTGTCGCCTGCAAACTCGACCGTCTCGCCCGGAGCACAAAACACTTACTGGAACTCGTGGAGAAGCTCACGGCCAAGGGGGTCACTTTGAAGATCCTCAACATCGATCTAGACACGAGTACGCCGACCGGCACACTTATGTTGACTATGCTTGGTGCTATCGCTACCTTTGAGCGGGAAATGATGCTGGAGCGACAGGCGGACGGCATAGCCAAGGCGAAAGCCGCCGGGGTCTACACCGGCAGAAAACCGACGGCCCGGGCGAAGGCGGGCGAGGTCATGGCATTACTTGCCCGTGGTGCCACGAAAGAGGCCATCGCGGCGGAATTAAAAATCGGCGTAGCATCCGTCTATAGGATTGCCAAAGCTCATAGAACCGAAATTGGAGTTAGCGCGTGAAAAAAAAGGCGGTTGAACTGTTGATTCGCAGCGGGGTTTATTGTGTAGTGTCAGTCGGACCTTACGACTGCGACAAAAAACAATATTTCGTCAATTTCACTTTTCCGGACAGCGAGATCTGGCCCGGAACACTACACACGACGCACGGCAAGATCCGTTTTTTTTCTAGTCTAGGCGACATAGCCGAATTTTTGTCTGAGATCGGCGTTTCTAATTTTAATGTTTGCCGGTGAGTTTCTGGAGTCACTATGGCAAAAAATGATCTGCAGGATGCTATCGATCTCGCTGTCAAAGGGAATTTGCCCGCGGTTGGCAGTAAGACCTTTGGCTTAGATCTCAAAAAATAGCAATACGTTCGCCGGGCTAAATGCCTGTCTGCTTATTATTCGGGGGGGGGAGGCCATCGTGTGTTCTGTCCTGTTGCAATCTTATTTTGAAATATATGGGACGCCGGAGTATTTAGAGCTTCCAGAATTGCGGGAATGGGTCAATTCGCCCACAGATTTGATTTGGCCGGGCAGCTATTATTTTGTTGCAGCGACAAACAAGCTGTCTGACACCACGGCCTGGGACGCCATCCGGACGCTTTTACCGGTGCACTGAGTTGCGTCATATTCTGTCATTAGCTCATGATATGATGGCGACCTAAGCTAATCAGTCATCAGGAGGCTCTGTGGATATCATCGATTTAGCAAAAAAGTGGAGAGAGTTGCACGGCTATTCAGGGAGAGGTGGCGTCATTGTCGTGCATGACGGCATTGTCAATAGCTGGGTCAATGAATTACGCGACCCGGAACACTGGCAGCCTGGGTGCATTGCTTGCGATGAGTCGGGCAACCTCTGGGTAGCTGTGGGCGGCGATGTTAGCAGCGGGACGAAACGTTGGGAACGCATATGACGAGCGTGGATCGGGAGGACTAACCTTCAGTCCCTCCCTAAGCACGAATCCTTGCGGTGGCCCTAGTGTGATGTGAAGGATTTGTTCGAGTATGTAGGTGCGCTGCTCGCATAAGAGGGGCAAGTGATAGGGATGAAACTCGGGGTGCCGGCAAGGGCTGCTAAAGCGCTCCTGGGCGCCGATGCCTGATCCAGGGGGGGAGATCAGCAATTGGCCGCGAGGTCGTCCCGGGCTTCCATGAGCTTACGCAGCTTCATCAGGGATGTGGCTTCGATCTGGCGTATCCTTTCCCGGGTCACCCCGAAGCTTTGACCTATGGCTTCCAGGGTCTGGGGCTCCTGGTCGTCCAGTCCGAAGCGCATTGTCAGGACCCTTCGCTCCATGCCAGAGAAGCCTGCCAGCAAGCTGGAGACCTGGGCAAAGGTGTCCAGCAGCTCAGTTTGGACCCAGGGGGAGACGGCCGAGGCGTCCTCGATGGTGTCGGAAAGGACATAGTCACCGGCATCCCCCATCGGCTGATGGAGGGAATAGGTGGCTCTCAAAAACCCCAACAGCCGGTGGATCTGCCCCTCCTCCACCTCCAGGGTGCGAGCCAGATCAGTTGGCGACGGGTCGCGGTTTTCACGTTTGCGAAACTCGCCGGTCACCCGGTGCAGCCTCGCCAGGTCTTCCGAGACGTGCACTGGGAGCCGAATCGTGCGGGACTGGTTCATCAGGGCCCGATCGATGCTCTGCATGATCCACCAAGTGGCGTAGGTGGAGAAGCGCAGGCCCCTGGCAACCTCGAAACGCCCCACGGCCTTGAGAAGCCCCAGGTTCCCCTCCTCGATCAAATCGAGGAGGGGGAGACCCCGGTTTAGGTAACGCTTGGCGATGCTCACCACGAGTCGCAGGTTGGAGACTATCATCAGGTCCCGAGCGTCCAGGTCGCCCAGTTCGACCTTGGTCGCCAGTCCCCTTTCCTCGTCGGCTGTCAGCAGTTTCGCTTTATGGATCTCGCGCAGGTACAATTTGAGGGCGTCGTCTGTGTGCTCGAAAGCCTCTTTGTTGATCTCGTCCCCGGCGGCGCAAGGGCCATCAATCTCCAGTGCTGCCAGGAGTTCCGCGACCTCGGGCTCCCCCACGCTATCCGGCAAAAGGGTGAGCTCATCGATCAAAAATTCATCATATTTCACCACAAAGGTTCCCCCGTAACTACTTAAGGTACAGATTACAGACAAGATATCATGGCAATTTTTCGCAATGTAACAGATATCCTCACAATTCTCAAGGAACGTTAATTCCGATTGCCGAGCCAGTTCTTGCGCTCACTGAATCGCGACACGTCGGGGGGGGCAGGTAGCCCACTCCGATCGCCCTTGCGGGTGGGATGCAAGGGGGCTGGCCCGGCTCTAAAGCGTTAACGCAAAGACGCCAAGGCGCCAAGGCGCCAGGACGCGGACCTGGAAATACCACAGGACCTGATCCCTATCATTTATAATCCAGTTTGAACTCCAGTGCAAAGCAACTTCAATCTTTCTGAGATCTTGGCAATGACAACAGCATTTGCTCCAATTCGTCATAAATATATGGCTTAGCCAAAGATGCACTAAAGCCATATCTTGAGTAGTCGGCCACTACCGGATCATTGGCATAGCCGTTTGAGACTACCAGGCAGGCGGACGGGTCAATTTCAAGAATCTGCCGGGCTGCTTCTTTACCGCCCATGAGACCAGGTAAAGGGACCACTCAACCGCTTGGCTCTGAGATTGGTTCTACAGACTTCACTGATTGCAAAAGGGGTAATATCATTGCTGTTGTGAGGTGTGTGCGTGATTCAACTACCGTCCTGAAGTTGAGGTTCAGCTTGAGGATTTTGGAAAAGCGGGCGGGGGTCGGGTCTACTAAGAGAAAGCGAGCGGTGCTCAACAGCGACAGGACAGAATGCCGCTAGGCTTGATTACGTCCGTGAAGGTAATGTTGTGGTTTGCTGCAAGCTGGATTTGATCGCCCGAAGCACAAAGCACCTATTGGAGATAGCCGAGACGATCTAGGCTAAGAGCGCCTCGTTCAAGATTCTAAACAGTAATTTGCTGCAATTCCAGTTATTTGCCTCCTAGCGCCTCCTTTACGGTTTCGTAGATCTCTCTCGGCACAAACGGTTTCAGAATAATGTCCTTAGCACCCACGGCTAAGGCGGCCTGCGTGTCGTACCTGTAATCCGAGGCGGTGCAGACCAGCACGTTGGCGCTTTTGTTGATAGCGATGATCTCTCTGGTCGCATCAATACCGTTCTTTTTAGGCATAAAGATGTCCAGGATGGTGATATGGGGCCGGTAAGTACGGTATTTTTCGACGGCCTCGCTGCCGTCAATGGCCTCCGCGACTACGGAAAACCCAATCTTCTCGAGCATGTCTCGTAGAGTTCTTCGGGAAAAAAATTCATCGTCAACTATCAATATCTTTACATCTTTTAGTGCCATTGTGTCTCCAGTTTGTCTTCTACCTTGCCCCTGACAGTCAGCGAATCTCGTTGCCTCGCCGCATCCTGGCAGAACGTTAAAAACGTCTGCGCCAACGATAACGCTAGAATTACCGTCATCGTTTTTATTCTCAGCATGTTTGACCTTCAGGTAATCTATCGGCAAGGAAGTCATAATGTTGAGCAATTGTTATAAATTATCTACTTGGTTTGCCGGCTGGTGGGTTTGCGTATTTAAGGGCGGCCACCCGTTCCGAGTGGGATTCTTGGCGGTGAAAGTGCAAGCGTCAAGTTGAGATTTGTGCAATTCGGCGATGAAAGCGCTCAAGAGCCCGGTAGATATACGGGAATTTTGGTGGTTTTCATCCAATCTCTGAGAGTTCCCTTAGGTATCGCGAACCTCTTCGCTCCAGCCTCTTGGGACAGTTCCCGCTCACGCATTAATCTGACCACCTCGGTCCGAAACTCCGGCGTGTAACATCGCGGTTTTTTCAAGTCTCTTTCTCCTCGGAAGTCTGGCAAGTGAAAGATGTCATCTTCCACACAATTCCGTAGCTTTTCCAAGGCTTTTGCCTCAATTTGGCGTATCCGTTCCCGTGAGACTCTGAAGCTTTTACCTATGGTGTCGAGTGTCTGCGGATCCTCGTCATTCAAGCCAAAGCGTAACGTTAGGATTGTTTTCTCGTCGTCGGAGAGTGTCTCAAACCAATTGGATACCTGCTCAAACTTGTTGAGATTCTCAAAGAGAGTCGCCTGAGAAACGGTGGTGGTATCCTCGATGGCGTCCAACAGGGAATAATCGTTGTTCTCGCCCATCGGCTGCTCGGTCGAATAGGTCTTTTTCAATAGCACCTTGAGCCTTCGCACATGGGTCACGTCCACATCCAGACTGTCGGCCACTTCCTTGAGGGTCGGCTCACGGTTCATCTTTGCCACCAGTTGGTGGGTTACCCGGATCATCTTGTTGATATCGTCGGAGATCTGCACCGGGAGGCGAATAGTACGCGACTGGTTCACCAGGGCCCGTTCAATGCTTTGTCTGATCCACCAGGTAGCATAGGTTGAGAAGCGGAACCCTCGGGAGACATCGAAACGATCCACAGCTTTGATGAGCCCTACGTTCCCCTCTTCGATCAGGTCGAGAAAGAGCAGGCCGCGATTGATGTAACGCTTGGCCATCTTCACCACCAGTCGAAGGTTGGAAACGATCATCCGATCTCGGGCGGCCTTGTCCCCGTGATCGATCTTTGTCGCAAGCACCCTCTCTTCGTCCGCGGAGAGCAGCTTCGTCCTCTGGATTTCGCGCAGGTAGAGCTGGAGCGCATCGCCATGATGATCGGCTGCCGACTCTTTATCCTCTTCTTCCTCGGCATTACTTGGCTCCGCCTCTTCGACGTCATCAAGGTCCAGGTCACTAGGAGCCTTCTCCTCAAATAGCTCTTCGCTTTCCATGCGAGACTCCTATGCCAAACTTTTGGGTGGTAATTTGCGAATGTTGCCGGGCCAAAACGTGCGTTTTACCGGCGCAAAATGTGATCCAAGACCATTGAATTGGTAAAGAGTAAGGTTATCAGAAATAATGACTGTGGCAAGTTAGTGGCGTTTTTGATAGCTATTTTTCATATGCCGGTAGCACCTACCTGTAGCAATTTGTCCAGTTGAGGTCTTACTCCCTGCTCCCGGCACCGGGCTGTGTTGCCTTGCCCGCCTGAGGAGCTGAGCATCATGACCGTGGTCCCGGTGTCCTCGCCACTATCAATAATTTTCTCCAGTAGCTCAACCCCGTCCATCTCCGGCATGCCAGCATCGATCAAGAAGAGACGGAAGGGGAGAGCCGACTGTCCGGCATACTCCCCTTCGGGAAGAGGCGCAGGGCCTCCCAGGTTGCCGCATAATCGCAGTGTCAGACATGCCATGGTATCGACCCCGAGGAAGCGGCCATCACCTTGCCATTAACGGTGACAGCCGTATCGACTTCCATTTTTGGAACAGTGTCGTCCTTCCTAACGCGTCACTTACGGGGCTCATTCCCTTCAACCTTGCGGCTTACGGCCTATCTGCTTGCTATCCTACGCTTAAAGCCTGATGTTACCAGCAGGCCTGCAAGGACTCGCTACCCGGTGACTGGCCTGCCTTCAAGGACGGGATTCTCACCCGCTAAATTATGCGACCTTGCCTGGCCCCACTCCAAAATTGACCCACCCCAGCACTCTGCTCTATAACTCAATGTGTATAACTGGTGTGCGTTCCTCCACCGGCAGACGGGTCTGCCCTGACCGTGGGATTTGGTTTGGAGGTTTTGGCAGCGGGGGGGGACCAATCGGCGGGAATTACGCCGGAATCTGTGCGGGGGGCTTTCAGTAATGAGGGTTCCTGCTGCGATACCGGCCTCTGCTGTAACGGTTCTAAACTGAAGAGGTGTGAAAAGAGAGGCTCTTACGCGGATAAGGACAAAAGTCCTGGAGTTCGTATTGTATTCCGTGGCCCCCGGGATATGGCCTACGATGGCCATTCTTTCCGTCGAGAATATCCTGAGGAATACCCTCGGGGAAGGCCCTGCACTTGTGTATCCCCTCGTAGTACTTACAGGTCTCGCATGGTGACTCTCCATACGGAGAATACTTGATCACGTCGAGATATTTTTCGCCCAATGAGTAAGACATACAGCCATAATATCACAACTTAGGGGTGTGCCTGTTTACCTATTTAGTGATCCAGGGGACCTCAGAAAACGGCAGAGTATGTTAAGCCGCAGTCGAGGGCTCCCAGTCTCCCTAAATACCCCTCTAGGGGGCAGACGCCGGCGTGGAGTCCCGAATGTAAACTTTTAGAATATTGCGCCAGGTTGAGTGGACCCCTTAGTCAAGACAAAAAGGGGCTGGGTTTAAGATGGTAGCCGGTCGCGCAGCGGCACGGCGCTGCCCCGAATCTTAGCCGATTTTCGGCTTATGACTTTTCTACCAAGCTATATTTGTCCACGATCATAGCTCCGCCGCCGCAGGCCGTCCGGTAGACAGCCTCTGGCGTGCTATTACCCAAAGACTGATGCATTCGTTCGGTGTTGTAAAACCTGAAGTATTCCAGCAGGCCCTGGGTCAGTTGGGGTACGCTGGAATAGCTTTTCAGATAGATGTCCTCGTATTTGAGGCTACGCCAGAGCCGCTCTACAAAAATGTTGTCCAAGGCTCGCCCACGCCCGTCCATGCTGATTGCAATACCTTGTGCGATCAACACGCTGGTGAACGCTTCACTGGTGAACTGGCAACCTTGGTCGGTGTTAAAGATTTCCGGCTTGCCGTACTCTTGTAATGCATCCTCCAGGCAATCGACGCAGAAACTTGAGTCCAGCGTGTTTGACAACCGCCAGGCCAGGACTTTTCGCGAGTACCAATCGATTACCGCAGCGAGGTACACAAACCCTCGGTCGAGTCGGATGTACGTAATGTCAGTGCTCCAGACTTGATTGGGGCGAACAACGTCTAACCCTCTGAGCAGATAAGGATATATCTTATGCTCCGGATGGGGGCGACTCGTATTTGGCCCCGGGGCCATGCCAGCTAGGCCCAAGCTACCCATTAGCCGCTGGACTCGCTTCCGGTTGATGAAATGCCCTAAACCGACTAGAAAGACGAGCATCCGGCGACTACCGAAGAACGGGTGCCGAGTGTATTCGGCATCAATCGCCACCATCAGCAACAACGTCAAGGCGTCTGGTTCTTTGACCAGAGGAGGCGCATACACGGTGGAACGGGCGATGCCCGCCAGCTCACATTGCTTGGTCAACGGCAAGGACTTGTGGGGAGCGACCCACAGCTTCCGGTCAGCTAAGGGCTGATCCCCAGCTTTTTTTTTAGCCAGTCGAGTTCCATCTTCAACCGCCCGATCTCTGCGTAAAGTCGATCTTGGCTGGAAGACTCATCTACCGGTTTGGGACCGCGCTTGGTGTCGAAGACCCCAGGGGCAGACGCTAGCAGCTCTTTCTTCCAAAGGCCTACTTGTGTCGGATGGACATTGTACTCCTGGGCGATGTCGTTAGTCGTCTTCGCTCCGCGGACCGCCTCCAGTGCAACTTTTGCCTTGGTTTGGCAGTTGAAGGTCTTGCGGTTCTTCTCACTCATTGCCTGCTCCTTGTCTGGTCAGGCGACTATCTTAAACTATTGTCCTCAAATTGGGGACCACTATAAGGCGAAGCCTAGCGAAAGGGGAAAGGAGGAACCGATGCCTTCTTGAAACTTGAGGATGAAACCCAGCGGATGCAAACTCCGCACGGCCAAAGCCTAGCCAGCAGGCCGCTAAGCGAGTCTTGGGTGGGGAAGGGCAACCCAACTGCCAAGCGTAGACAGCGAACATTCGAGCCGTGTGATTGAGCCACGACATAAGGTAGTGTACCGAGGCCAGTCGTTCGCCACGTGTGCTGACGTACGCAGCGAATCCATAACCTGAGGAGCCGGATGCCTTAATTGGGCAAGTCCGGATCTGTGGGAGCCCTGGGGAGGTAACGACCCAGGGCCACCCGGCAAGTTGGGATTCAGAATGCCCAAAAAAGGCGAAGCCCCGAAGGGCTCCGCCTTTGGATGTGGGATGCACCAAATAGCAGTCTTTGACCGAAAAGAGATCCGAGTTGTAATAAATCAACCTGATCAACTTATCCGTCACGTGATGCAGTATTGCTAAATACGACGGATCATTTTGTGACAAAATCGCACCAGGCTCCCCTTATCCCGGTTTATCATCGTATTATCAGCTTATTGCACGCCGGAGACATGCCTCATTGTCCTGGCACAGTTGATGCTTTTGAGATTTATATTCAAAATACGCATGTTCCAGTTTAGGTCGTTTTGTTCCCAAGGACAGCAGTTAACTGAAAAACACGATGAAAAAGCCCGAGTTCCCGGAACTGGCCTCGGGCTCTACAAGGGGCACCAAATGAAGAAAACTCTGAGTGTGAAATACCTGAACAAGATCATAGCAGCAACCAGTTTACTATTGGTAACGGGCCTTTATGCCAGCAGTGCCTCGGCCTCGATCATCCCGAGTGAGTCAAACAGCCAGGTAGCTGAAACGGCGGACTTTGACTCCAGCAGGGTCACCTTTCATTCAAATGAAACCTTATCGGGGAAGGAAGATGACAAAGGCCTAGACCGTGGAACCGTTGCCGTCCCCGAGGCTGGCACATTCATGCTTCTTGGCGCCGGTTTTTTTGGGCTTGCCGTCTTTACGAAACGCCGCCAGTGCAAGGGATGAGCACCTAGGCGCCTACAGGAAAGGGGTCAGAGATGGTTATCGCGATAGATTTTGATGGTACCTGCACAACGCATGCATATCCAGACATCGGGTGCGATATCGGAGCGGAGCCGGTCCTTAGGAGACTGGTTGACGAAGGACACCAGCTCATTCTCTGGACCATGCGAAGCGGCAGTGAGCTTGAGGCCGCAGTAGGGTGGTTTCAGCAGCGCCACATCCCCTTGTACGGGATAAACCTCAACCCGACGCAGAGACACTGGACCAAAAGCCGCAAACCTCACGCGCAGCTCTATATCGATGACGCGGCGCTGGGCTGTCCGTTATGCAAGCCGAAGTTCCCAGGTGGAAATTGTTATGTTGATTGGAAAAAAGTGGAACAGATGCTGTTTCTCGCACCGGAAGGGCTGAAGGAGGTCAGCGCGCTATCCGCCAGCGGTCCTTGGCTGCTGCCCAGGCTGGAACCCCGGCGGAAACTATGGGGTAAAATCCTGATGGCCCTAGGTGGGCCACCGCAAGGATTCGTGCGAAAAGGGGCAACAAGGCATGATCGCCAGTTTGGTACTCACCTTTTTGACTAAAAGCCTGTGTGGTGGCAGGGCAGAATGCAGTGACAAGTACCTGTCGGCAAACAGATGTTTTCCGGCACAGGCTTGCAGCAGGTCCAAAACGGGCATAATCTCAGCTTATTCCTGTGCGCAAACACTGTCGTAAACCAATTCTAGCCGGA
>Ga0209123_1003008_pt1 | contig 13268 bp, 14 predicted proteins | sample BarGraIncu00431A_FD_184500 | JGI IMG/M metagenome (GOLD analysis project Ga0209123, IMG submission 184500) | Arctic peat soil microbial communities from Barrow, Alaska, USA - Barrow Graham LP Incubations 004-31A (SPAdes) (version 2) | ecosystem: Environmental > Terrestrial > Soil > Wetlands >...
TCAATAGGAATACTTAGTGTAATAATTATGCTTTCAATAGGAAATGGAGTTCAAGCATATATAACTGATACAATGAATGGTTTTGTTAACCCATTAGTAGTTGAAGTAAATAAAAAAATAGATAATAATGAAACTAAAGATAAAATAGAACTCAGTGCAATACCAGAAGGTATAATGACAGAGCCTTCTGATCCATTTGAAGAATCAGATATAGAGAAAATAAGTACAATAAAAAACGTTGCTAATGTAGAAAAAGGTATAACTTTTCAACTTGGAAATACAACAAAAATAAAATATAAAGAAGCAAATATAAATATAAAAATCTTTTCTTCTCTGTCTTTAAATATTACAAGTGAGAATATATTAAGAGGAAGTTATCCTAAAGAAAATGAAATATTAATTAGTGAGGAAGTAGAAAAAGAGTTAAATGAAAATATGATAGGTACCACTGTTAATTTACAATTTCTATTAGATAATAAAGTAATTAATACAGATGTTATTGTGTCAGGAATTTATGGTTCTTCAACAACTTCAGTAATGCAAGATATAACTCAAGTTTATATAAATTACAATGATGTAGAAAATTTAGCAAGTAAAAATGAAATTACTTTTAAACCAAATAAAATATATTTAACTTCAAATAATGATAAATATATTGAAGGTATTAAACAAGAAGTAGTTAATTTAGGTTATGAAGGTTCAAGGCAAGAACAAATGATACAAATGTTTACTGAAATGTTAAATGTAATAACATATATATTATCTGCTATTGCAGGTATATCTTTAGTAGTATCAGCAATTATGATTTTAGTAGTGCTATATATCAGTGTTGTTGAAAGAACAAAAGAAATCGGTGTACTCAAGGCAATAGGAGCAAGAAGAAAAGATATTAAAAGAATATTTGTAGCTGAGTCGTTTTTGATTGGTCTTGCTAGCGGATTAATGGGTGCAATAGGAGCACAAATACTAATGGTCGTAATAAATTCACTTACTAATAATTTATTCGGTATTTCACTTGTTATTATGACTCCGTCATATGTATTATTTGGTGTAATAATTAGTATAATAATAAGTATGTTATCAGGAATATTTCCAGCAAGTAAAGCAGCTAAGCTTGATCCGATTGAATCACTTAGAAGAGAATAAAAGTATGAAAAAAATATTTAAAATTGTATATGTTAACAAAATCATGACTTTTTCATAGTATATACTATGGAAAAGTGAGGTGAATTATAAAATGTATGACGAATTTTCAAATAATTTTGGTTACATGAATTATCCATACATAGGATATAATAAAAATTTATATAATAGTAATGATATACATAGAGCAAACGCTACGGTTAAAGTACCGAAGGAAATTCTAGAATTAATAAAAGATTCAGTTGCATCTGAAAAAGAAGATGAACTCTTTTATGATTATTTATTAACAAAAGCTACTAGTGAAGAGGATAAAAAAATTATTGAAAGTATAAGGAATGATGAAAGGCATCATAATCAGATGTATAGAAAAATATATCTAGAATTAACAGGAGTAGCTCTTCCAAAAGCTCCTGAAGTAAAGGAACCAGAACTGAATCTTACATATATGCAAGGACTTCAGCAAGCTCTTATGGGTGAATTATCTGCCGTAGAAAAGTATAGAAAAATACTTGCTGAAATGTCAGATAAACAAAGATACAATATGGTGTTTGAAATATTAACAGATGAATTAAAACATGCAGCAAAATACAATTTCTTAATAACGAAAAATATGGTTTACATGTTTAATAAATAAATAAATAAATAAATAAATAAATAAAGAGCTTAAGCTAAAAACTTAAGCTTTTTTGTATAAAAAAACATAAATTTAGTATGTGTGACAAATTATGACAAAATACTACTTTGTAATATGTTATAATTTACAAAGTGATGTTAAAGGAGAACGAAATTATGAATAAATTACGAATTCTACAAAATGAATTAGATGAAATGATAACAGAAGATAAACCTTACAGTGAAATAGTTAAAAAAAGTGTGGAGCTGGACTATTATATAACTAAGGAAATGAAAAGAATGCACAGAGAAGAAATTTTAAAAATGGGGTATTAATGAATAATAAATACTCTGTTTTTAATTTATTGCAAGAATAACTTAAATATATTAACCAAGTGGACATATTGATTTCGTATATAAACTATGATATAATATGAAAAAAAATATTATCGTTTCAAAAATTATTTGAGAGGTGTGAAATCATGAATGATTTTAAATCTGTAGGTATTGGATATGACTATGTAATGGAACATTATAAGGATGCTCGGCAATTAGATTACTACACCGAAAGAACTCTCAAAAAAGGACTTTCAGAAGCAGAAAAGTTTTTTGTAAATTACTACTTTGAAAAAACAGACGATATTTTAGACGTCGGTACTGGCTGTGGTAGATTTGCAATTGCTGCTTTTGAACATGGTTTTACTAAAATGTATGGAATAGATATGAATTTGAGATTCATAGAAAGAGCTATTGAAATATCTAATCAGAATAAGTATGATATAAAGTTTTCTCATCAGAATGCTGAACGCACAACATTCAAAGATCGTACTTTTAAATCTGCGATATTTACTTCTGGTGGATTTTCTCAAATACCTGGAAATGAAAACAAATTAACTGTATTAAAAGAAATGTACCGGATAATGAAATTTGGTGGTATATTTATACTTGCAGTAGTTGATGAAAATTTAGTTAGAGAAAAATATCCCGCCTATTCTAGAATGATAAATGAATTTAGAAGAAGTGAGAGTTGGAAAGCTAATGATTTCTATGATGAAAATGATGTCTACATTTACGACGGTGGTTATATGCATTTTGCTACCATCCAAGAAACAAAAGATTTGATTTTAAGATCTGGTTTTGAACTTCTATGTAATGTAACCGCTAAAGATATTCTTAAAAGTAATGACCCAAATTCATCTAATGTATCTAGATTCTTCATATTGAAAAAATAGCCAAAAAACTCCATCTTAAAAAGATGGAGTTTTTTTGTTTTAAATATCTAATACTACTAAATTTGTATAATACTATCAATTAAATCTAAGAATAATATAAGTATTGCATTAATAATATCATATATTAACATAATTATGTCATAAATATAGACAAAACAATAAAAAAATGGTATAATATAATGGTTAAATACAGAAATAGGGGAAATTAAATGATAAGATTAAATGAAATAAAGTTGTCTATAGATAGTGATGAAATAGAGTTATATAAAATAGCATGTACAATGCTACATATCCAAAGAAGTGAAATAAAGGAACTTATAATCTATAAAAAATCTATTGATGCAAGAGATAAAAGTAACATACATTTTGTATATACTTTAGATTTGGATATTTTTAATCAATCAAGATTCAAAAGTAGAGTTATTAAGAATGTTGATAAGTATTCAGTTGTAGAAGTTAAACGTACAAGCACAATACGTCCAGTTGTAATTGGAGCAGGTCCAGCTGGACTTTTTTCAGCTTTGACTTTAGCAGAAGCAGGACTGAATCCTATAATAATAGAACAAGGTAAAAAAGCTACAGAGCGTAAAAAAGATGTTGATCTATTTTGGGAAAAAGGTATATTAAATCCTATATCAAATGTACAATTTGGTGAAGGTGGAGCAGGTACATTTTCTGATGGAAAATTAACTACTCAAATAAGTAATCCATTATGTAGAAAAGTATTAGAAACTTTTTTAGAATGTAAAGCTCCAAAAGAAATAATGTATGATTCTAAACCTCATATAGGTACAGATAAACTAATGTTAGTAGTACAAAACATGAGAAAAAAGATAGAATCATTAGGTGGAGAATTCTTGTTCAATGAAAAAGTAACAGATATAACTATAGAAGATGGTAGTATAAAAAGTATTACATGTAGCAAAGTTATTGAAACTGATACAGTAGTATTCGCAATAGGTCATAGTAGTAGAGATACTTTTGAAATGATGCATAATAAAGGTATTAACTTAGAGCAAAAACCTTTTTCTGTAGGAGTTAGAATAGAACATTTACAAAGTATGATAAACAAAGCTCAATATGGAGAACATGTAAATAATCCAAAATTAGGAGCAGCAGATTATAAATTAGTGTATCATGGAAAAGATAAAAGAGCAGCATACACATTTTGTATGTGTCCAGGTGGAACTGTTGTAGCAGCAGCATCCGAAGAAGGCGCAGTTGTAACTAATGGTATGAGTACATATAAAAGAAATGGTTTAAATGCCAATAGTGCTCTTGTAGTTGGAGTATTCCCAGAAGATTTCAAAGATGAATCACCACTTGCAGGTATGCATTTCCAACGTGATTTAGAACAAAAAGCTTTTGTAGCTGGCGGTAAATCATACAAAGCACCAGCACAATTAGTGGGAGACTTCTTAAATGGAGTAGAATCAACTAAACTTGGAGAAGTAAAATCAACATATACACCTGGAATAACTTTTGCTAATTTTGATAATATACTTCCAGAATTCATAACTAAAACTATGAAAGAAGCACTTGTTGACTTAGATAGAAAATTAAAAGGTTTTGCACTTTCAGATAGTTTACTTACAGGAGTTGAAACACGTAGTTCATCACCAGTAAGAATATTACGTGATGACAAATTTGTAACAAATATAAAAGGAATTTACCCTTGTGGTGAAGGATCTGGATATTCTGGTGGTATAATGTCTTCAGCAGTAGATGGAATAAAATGTGCAAATGCTATATTAGGAAATGAATAGGATATATACTAAATACAAATAATAAAATATAAATATTATGGGTATGGAGAATAAAATATGAATGATGAATTAAATAATGATATAGAAATTGCTAAAAAAATTGCACAAGAAGTAAAAGATAAAAATGGAAGAATGTTCTTCGTTGGTGGATATGTAAGAGACCAGATATTAAACAAAGAGAATAAAGATATTGATGTTGAAGTATTTGGTTTGTCAGTTGAGCAGTTAATTGAAATTTTATCAAAATATGGAGTTGTTGATCAAATAGGTAATAGTTTTGGAATATTTAAAATACACGGTATAGAGATAGACTTTGGGATGCCAAGAAAAGAAAGAAATACAGGTGTTAAACATAAAGATTTTGAAATTAATATTGATCCTGATATGAGTACATTAGAAGCTTCTAGAAGAAGAGATTTTACAATGAATGCGTTATTACAAGATGTAATAACAGGAGAAAGAATTGATCACTTTGGTGGTATACAGGATATTCAGAATAAGATTATAAAACATATTGATGATACTACATTTATACAAGATGAATTAAGAGTACTTCGTGCATGTCAGTTTGCAGCTAGATTTGATTTTAAAATATCAGTAGACACACTTACATTATGTAAAAAATTAGATTGTACAAATATAGCTAAAGAAAGAATATACATTGAAGTAGAAAAAGCACTACTAAATACAGATAAACCATCAATATTTTTTGAATATGCAAAGCAGTTAGAATTACTTAAAAAACTATTTGCCCCAATGGATAGATTAATAGGTATAGAGCAAAGTCCTATACATCATCCGGAAGGAGATGTGTGGACTCACACAATGATGGTAATAGATGAAGCAGCTAAATTAAGAGATAAATCAAACTACCCAATTGCTGTTATGCTTGCTGCAGTATGTCATGATTTAGGTAAGATAACTACTACTAGACATCTACATGGAAAAATAGTTTCATATAACCATGAAAATGAGTTACATTTAACTAAAAAATTTTTGAAAAATATAACTAACAATAATGATCTTACTTACGCAGTTATGTTATTAGTTAAAAATCATATGAGACCAAATATTTTGGCAAAAAATAAATCTAGTGATAAAGCAGTTAGAAAATTAATAGTTGATACAAGTAGTAAGTTAGTAAATATACAAGATGTAATACTACTTTCAAAAGCTGATAGAATGGGTAGAAGTAGTGATGATTTAAATATAATTAATATAGTTGAATGGTGGAAGAACAGAATAGCTGAAGTAAATGGAAATAAAACAACAATAGATCCATTAGTAACTGGCAAAGACTTAATAAAATTAGGATACATACAAGGCGCCGAAATGGGTATTATTTTAAAACAAGCATTTGATTTACAAATAGATGGATTATCTAAAGAAGATATATTAAATAAAATAAAAAACAAAAAAGTAAATAATAAAGTAAAAAATAAATCGAAGGGAAGTGAAGACAATGGGATCAATGAATAAAGGAAGCTTTAAATTAAATAAAGTTTCAACTAGATCAAGAATGAATAATAGTTCATATAATACAAATGCAGCTTCAAAATTTGGTAATACTAATGTAAATTTTAAAAATGGATTTAGAACTCCTGCTGCTAATATTAAAACAAATGTAGAATCAACTAAAATTGAAGAAAGTAAATAATTGACATTTGTATATAAATATGTTATAATAACCTGGTAAAAATGTAGTATCTTCAATTATAATTAAATTGGAGGAGGAAACATTATGAAAAAAATATTATCAGATTTTAACTTTATTATAATATATGGTATTATTTTTGCACTTAGCTATATATCAGATGCTAAAGGTATTCAAAGTCAGGGAGATGCGTTTATGTATCTTTCGTTGGTTTTAATTTTTTTTACAGCAGTGGGAATAGCTACTGAAAATTTATTATTCAATAATGAAAAGTTTGTATTTGAAGATAGTCTTACTATGTTTGGGATATATTGGAGTATTTTTATTGTTTCAATATTTGCAAGAAAATTGTTAAATGTTGAACTTGGAATAGCATTTCAACTAATAGCTTTTGGTATGGTACTAGAAGCCGAAGGAGTAAAAATATATAGAAGAAAAAATAATAATATAAGTAAAAGCTTATCTGAATAAAAATAAAAAGGTTTACAATTAATTTTGTAAACCTTTTGTTAGTATAATGTATTTAAAGTTTACATAACTTGAAAAAACCATGGAGATGTGGTATAATAAGTAAGTTAAAATTTTATCCTTTTCAAGTTATAATTAATTTGAAGGAAATCCTTCAGATGTTCTAGGAGGTAACAACATGAAAAAACTATTATCAAAATTCAGTTTATTTATAACATTTATCATTATTTTTGGAATTAGTTATATAATAAAATTAACTAGTATGATTAACCAAGGAACTGCATTTATGTATTTGCTAGGTATACTTGTTTTTTGTATGTCAGTAAAAATATTTTTAGGAGTACTCATCAATGATTATGAAACATCTAAATTACTAGAAATTCTTGTAATGATAGTAATGTACGGTATAATTTTATTTGCATCATGGCTTGCTGTTAAAATTTTAGATGTAAATCTTCAAACTGCATTTCAGCTAATAACTTTTGGAGTAGCATTAAAAACAAAAAAAGAGAATATAATAATAGAAAAAGAATAGTATTTAAAAAAGGCTACAATTAATTTTGTAACAAAACCTAAGAACGGTGTGTTAGTTCTTAGGTTTTGTTTTGTCAATAAATAAAACTTTTAAATACACTTTGTTAATAATTGTAACACATAATTATTAAAGGACATACTATACTATTAAGAATGATTATATATGCGTTATAAGGAGGTGAATAGATGGAAGAAATAAATAATGAAAATACACAATTTAAATATGAAGAAATAGATAGACCTTTTAATTATGGAAAAAAATATCCTAATGACTATGATTGGAAAAAAGGCGGACCTGGTATGTATGGACAAAAATGGCCATGCCCATATGGACAAAAATGTCAAGGTGGATACGGACCGTATTTCCCGGGTAATTATGGACCAAATTTTTCAGGTAATTATGATGGATTCTATGGATGGCCATGGTTTTTATTAGCTTTAAAATCATTAAGTCCAAGAGATTTAGCAAGATATATGGATGAAACCAATAATATGAATTTTTAAATAAAACAACAAATATAATCATATATGTACATAATTAAATATAAATAATAAAAAAGTAATTCTATAAAACTAGAATTACTTTTTTATTATTTGAAATATTAGTCGTTTTAAAGCGAATAATGTTATATAAGTTATAAATTAACTTTACAAAAATATTAAAATGTGATATTATATATATAAATATATAATTTGTTGCTTTTGATCTAATAAAATATCTTTGGAAATTGAGGAGAGTAAATTATGACAAATAAGTTAAAAGTAAACACATTTGATTTACTACTGTGTTTTTCAGATGCTTTAGATTTAATTAGTCCATTAGTATCTGGACACCAAATTAGAGTAGCATATATCGCTTTAAAACTTGCTCAGCAGTATAAATTATCAAATGAGGAGATTAATAAGTTAGTAATTGCTGCTTGTATTCATGATATAGGCGCAATAACAATTAGAGAAAGAAATGAAATAGTAAAACCTGATTTTGAAAGTGATGGTAAACATGAAAGAGTTGGATTTAAATATACTCAACGTAGTATTTTTAATGATTCAGCAGAAATAATCCAGCATCATCATCATAAATGGAATAATGGATTAGAAAAAAATATTCCACTTGGATGTCATTTACTTCATTTAGCAGACAGAATAGAAACATTAATTGACAAAGAAACTTATGTTTTACATCAAGTAGAAAGTATTACAGAAAACATTGTTAAAAAATCTGGTAGTATATTTATGCCAGAGTTAGTTGATACATTTGTTAAATTATCTACTAATGAATCTTTTTGGTTATATACAGTATCACCAAACGTATCTGGTATATTAAGTAAAGAAGTGAAGCTTCCAAAATTGTATTTAAATATAGATGAACTTTATGAAGTTACAAAATGGTTTAGTAATATAATAGATTTTAGAAGTAGATTTACATCTGTACATTCAAGAGGAGTAGCTGCAAGCGCAGGAGCAATAGCAACTGCTATGAAACTAGATGCAGATTATATTAAAACACTTGAAATATCTGGATTTATACATGATTTAGGAAAACTGGCAGTATCCAATACTATATTAGAAAAAAACGGTAAGTTAGATAAATCAGAATTTGAAATTATAAGATCTCATACATTTCACACATTTAATGTATTAAGTAGAATCAAAAGTTTAAAAACAATAAGTGAGTATGGGGCATATCATCATGAACGTCTTGATGGCAAAGGATACCCTTTTCAAATCAAAGCAAGAAGTATGAAACTTGGTTCTAGAATTCTTGCTGTAGCAGATATATTTACTGCAATTGCTGAAGATAGACCATATAGAGCAGCAATGAACAAAGAAGAGGTTATTAAGGTGATATCATCTAAAGGTGATGATAAAGTATTAGATTCAAAAGTAGTTAAAATTTTTCTTGATAATTATGATATAATTGATGAGAAAAGAAGAAAAGTTCAAGGATTAGCAAAACGAGAATATGAAAATTTTTGGTCAGAAATATAGCATAACTTCAAATATATAACAATAATAGTTTTTTTTAAGTATTTCTTTTATAGGGATACTAATATCTAATTTTGATTAAAGGGGGAAGAAGATTGAAAGTGTTTTATAGAAAAAGAATTATTGGCATAGTTATTTCTATTGTACTAGTAAGTGCATATTTTGTAGTTAAAAATGTATTGAAAATATAAATTTTGTAACTTTAGTATATTAAGAAGTTTTTTACCCATAATAATTTAGTAAGAATAATAAATTTTATTGTTTTTCTAAATTAAGGAGGTATTAAAATGGGAATAGTAACTAACGCTACAAATAAAAATCAAGCTTGTATTGATGCATGTAATAGATGTGCTCAAGCGTGTTTGGAGTGTTTTGTAGAATGTTTAAATGAACCAGATGTAGCTGCTCGAAAAGATCATATAATTACTCTTTTAGAATGTGCAAAAATGTGTGAAATGTCAACATGTCTTATGTCAACAAATTCGCAATTTGCAATGGAGCATTGTAAAGATTGTGCTACTGTTTGTGAAAAATGTGAACAAGGATGTACAGTATTTAAACAAGATGATCACTGCCATAAATGTGCAGATGAATGTCGTAAATGTGCAGACGAATGTAGAAATATGAGTAACATGTAATAGTTATTTTTAGTTAGTAGTATAAGAAAACTACTAACTATTTTTAATTTAATAATATCAGTATTCAAATGTTAATATATTCATATAATATAAGTATAAATAGTATGATTAAAGAGGTGATATGAATATGGATTTTAAAGAATTAGAAAAATTAGTAATAACTGGACATGATATTGAATTTGAATATAATAATAACAAGTATGAAATAGTTAAAGGACCTGATGGATTTCATTTTTCAAATACTCAAAAACAAGAGACTTTAATGATTTATTCTAACGCATTGCAATTACTAATAAAGGCAGAAGTTAATGGAAAAAAACTTAATGATATTTCGAAAGATATGAAAAATATTCATGTATATTAAATTGATATAGAGGATTGATTGTATGTAAAAGTATAACCAGTCTTTTGCTATCTGACAAATAATTACATTGACAAAGTTTACATAATGTGATATAATGCATTGCATATATATATATACGTATAAAGATAAATAATTTTATTTTTGTGTTAGTGAAATTATTTATCTTTACAATACTTAAAAAGAAAATTATAATGCAATTATTTTATTTATTTCGAATCGCCACTAATACAAAATTGAGGAGGCACACTATGACAAATAAACTAAAAATTAATCAATTTGACTTGTTAATGGGCTTTTCAGATGCACTTGATTTAATTAGTCCCTCAGTAGCGGGGCATCAAATCAGAGTAGCATATATTGCTTTAGAAATTGCTCGGAAGTACAAATTACCAAAATGGCGGATAAAGAATTTGATAATAGCAGCTTGTATACATGATATAGGTGCAATTACAATTAAAAGTGAATCTATTAAATTTGATTTTGAAAGTAATGGCATGCAAGAAAGGGTCGGATTTAAATATACTCAAGGTAGCATTTTTGATGACGCATCAGAAATAATTAGAGATCATCATCAAAAATGGAATAATGGTTTAGGAAAAGTAGTTTCAATTGAATCCCATATACTTCATTTAGCAGATAGAATCGATACTTTAATTAATAAAAAAAAGTATATATTACATCAAAGAAAAACTATTAATGAAAAAATTGCTAAAAAATCTGGAAGTTGGTTTATGCCTGAGTTAGTAGATTGCTTTTTACAGTTATCTGCTAATGAATCTTTTTGGATATATACAGTATCAGAGAACATTTCTGATATATTACTTATTGATGCAAAACTTCCTAGAATTTATTTAAATGCTGATGAACTTTATAACGTTACAAAATGGTTTTGTAATATAATGGATTTTAGAAGTAGATTTACATCCGTTCATTCAAGAGGAGTGGCTGCAGTAGCGGGAGCAATAGCAATTGCTATGAAACTTGACGAAGGACATGTAAAAATAATTGAAATTTCTGGTTTTATACATGATTTGGGAAAACTAGCAGTACCAAATTCTATTTTAGAAAAAAAAGGTAAATTAAGTAGTGAAGAATTTGAAATTGTAAGATCACACCCGTTTTTCACTTTTAATATTTTAAGTAAGGTTAAAAGTATGAAAATAATTAGTGAGTATGGAGCATATCATCATGAACGTATTGATGGTATGGGATATCCTTTCCATATCAAAGGTAAGGATATTAAACTTGGATCTAGAATTATTGCTGTAGCAGATATATTTACTGCTCTTACTGAAAAAAGACCATACAGGGCAGCAATGATTAAAGAAGAGGTTATTAAAATAATGACTTCTAGAGGAGATGATAAAGAATTAGATTCTATAGTAGTCAAAATTTTACTCGATAATTATGATATGATTGATGAAAAAAGAAAAGAATTACAAGATATTGCAAACCAAGAATATAACAAGTTTTGGGAAGATTTGTAGAAAAAAGAAATAATCAGCAAAAAGAAATAATCAGCAAAAAAAAATCCAGTCATATTATGACTGGATTTTTTAATATTTATTGTACTGGTAAAGGGACCTCAATGTTTAGTACTGTAATTGTAAATTTAATACTATTTAGTTCAAACTGGATAATATCATCTACATGTGAGTTGATTATTTTTCCTCCTACATGACTGTCCAATGAAATCTCAAATTCACCTGCTTTTTGATCCACTAATTTTAAGATATGAACTTCACTCTCATTAGTATCATTTTCTAACAAATTAAAAGTAACTATACATCCTAGAACTGCTGATTGAATGATATCTTGACTACCAGTGCTTAATGAGGTTTCCACATTAAGATTTGCTAGTTGATTCTCAGTCCGCTTTGGTTTCTTACCACGATTAGTTGAATCTTTCATATGAGCACCTCCATTTTAAATTTAATAAAGTACTAATATATATTTAAAATAACAATAGTGTTATTATTATTTGTTATATAGTAATAAATATTGATTCCCAAAAATTAGTTAATTGTTGATAAATATTTAATATTACACTATTATATCATTTTTATGGTCAAAAATCAAGGATTAAACACAATATGGTACTTATTTACAAAAAATTACAGTAAAGGTTGACAATATATGAGTTTTTAAATACAAAATAAAAAGTACTTTGAAAAACAAAGTACTTTTTTGCTATGGTAGCGGCAACGGGAGTCGAACCTGTGACCTTCCGGGTATGAACTATATACCTGCCTTCTTACTACATTTTGTATTTTCTTGTAAGTGCTGATATATCAATGATTTTATTTTTTAACCTTTTATAAACAGTTATAACTTTCAATAGTTTCTTATAAAGTTATTGACCATTTGTTGACCAAATTAATTTTATAAGTAATCTTTTCTAATTAGTATATAAATAATATGCACTAAAGTGAAATAAATGTCAATATATTAATATATTATTTGTTTTATTTTACATTATATGGTATAATAATGTAAAATATTATAAGAAAAAGTTAGGAGGTGCTATATGAAGATTACAAATATAAATAAAACTAAGCATATGAAAGATTCCTTTAAGGGTTATCTTAAGGATGTTAAAATAGTAGAAGGTAATGGAATAGATGATGTGTTAAATAAGCTTAAATTTGAAAAATCTATTACAGATAAAATATTATTAAAGCCTTCAGGGTATATTAGAACGTATCAAGAGATTCAAAAATTTGTTAATAAATTAATTAGTAATAATAATGATATTATTACATTTGAAGAAAACATTAAGGAATATGAAAGAACTGATAAGTCAGAATCACTAATAAAATTTGTTTCAAATTATTTTACAAGTTATGGTAGAAATTTCAAAGATAAAAAAGA
>Ga0209123_1003009_pt1 | contig 13267 bp, 16 predicted proteins | sample BarGraIncu00431A_FD_184500 | JGI IMG/M metagenome (GOLD analysis project Ga0209123, IMG submission 184500) | Arctic peat soil microbial communities from Barrow, Alaska, USA - Barrow Graham LP Incubations 004-31A (SPAdes) (version 2) | ecosystem: Environmental > Terrestrial > Soil > Wetlands >...
TGATGCAAATATATGAATATATATTTTATTAGTGTGCTAAATCAAAATCTGAAAAATATAATACGATCATAATATATGATGAAAATGTATAGAAATATCCTCATAATTAATGTTTTATACTTGAATTTGTCAATCGCTGGCAAAATTCGCGAGTGCAATTTAGAATGGCTAAAAACAATAATGTCGAAGTAAAATTTATTCTTACCTTTGGCCGGAAGGAGAATGAAAAGGAAGAATGCAATTTTTAAATAATGTCATCTAAAGAACGGATTGTAGCGCCTATCAAAGAGGAGCTTATTAAATTTGAACCTTATTTCCAAAAAGCGACTAAGAGTGATTTGCCACTGTTAAGTACCATTATCAATTACATCCTGCGCCGAAAGGGGAAACAGATGCGTCCGATGATGGTTTTTCTGGCAGCTAAGTTGAATGGCACTTTTAATGAACGGACCTATCATGCCGCACTAACCATCGAGTTATTACACACCGCAACACTTGTTCACGACGATGTTGTTGATGATTCTTATCAACGACGTGGATTCTTTTCTGTAAATGCGGTTTGGAAAAATAAAATTGCTGTACTTGTTGGTGATTTCATCCTGGCAAAAGGACTGCTTTGGTCGATTGAACACCGCGATTACGATATATTGGATCACATTTGCACGGCAGTTCGTGATATGAGCGAAGGCGAAATACTTCAGATTGAGAAAGCCCGCAAACTTGATATTACTGAAGAGATCTATTTCGAGATTATCAGAAAGAAAACGGCTTCATTACTTGCTACAAGTGCTGCGGTAGGAACTTGTTCTGTATCAACAGACAGCGAAGTGATTGAACGAATGCGCCTTTTTGGCGAATTGGCCGGAATGGCTTTTCAGATTAAGGACGACTTATTTGACTACCAGAAATCGAACCTGATCGGAAAACCAACGGGTAATGATCTCCGTGAAAAGAAAATCACCCTTCCTTTGCTCCACGCACTGAACAAGGCAAGTAGTACTGAAAAGTCGCATATCCTCAAAATTGTCAGAAAAAGATCAAAATCGGCCGCAGATATTCGCGAAGTGGGCGATTTTGTGGAGACGCATGGCGGCTTTAAATATGCAGAGGAAGTGATGTTAGGTTTTAATGAAAAGGCAATTGCCCAACTAATTACTTACCCTGATTCTGAAGTAAAATCTGCATTAATCGAGTATGTCAATTACATTACCTCACGGGTCAATTAAAAAGGCTGTCAAATTTTAGTTGACAGCCCTTTCAAGGTTTTACTCCAAATTAGATATAAAAATCAGAAATACGCAACGTTTTCCCCTTTTATCGAGGTGAGCAGGTTGTTTGCCAACCGGCTGGCTCCGATCCGGAATAGTTTGTTATTCAGCCATTCATCGCCAAGCACTTCTTTTACAATCGCAATATATATTAGCGCGTCGGCGGGCTCAACGATTCCACCTGCTGCTTTAAAGCCAATCTTCTTCTTTGTTTTTTCGTAGTAGTTTTTAATGGCACTGCACATTACATAAGCGGCCTGGGGGGTGGCGGCGGGTTCTAACTTTCCCGTCGAGGTTTTAATGAAATCGGCACCGGCCTGCATCGCTAAAAGAGAAGCTTTCCAGATTTTCGCATGACTCTTCAATGCTCCGGTTTCAAGTATTACTTTCAAATGTGCTTCACCACACACACTCTTCAATATTGAAATTTCCTTTATTACAGCAGGATAATCGTCAGCAAGAAAATCTCCTAAATTCAGCACGATATCAATTTCTGTTGCCCCTTTCTCAATTGCCATTTTGGTTTCCATCACTTTGATGTCCAAAAAAGTCTGCGATGAGGGAAATCCTGCACAAACAGATGCCAGCTTTACGCCGGGGGCCAGAAGATTTTTTTTAACCGATTCAATTATCGTAGGATAGACGCAAATAGCGGCAACATTAGGTAATCCGGGAAAATCTTCCTGAAAAACAGATACTTTACGGGCAAATTTTTCACCCTGAATATGATTGTCTGTTGAATTCAACGTTGTCAAATCAATGCAAGAAAGGGCCATTTCATACCATTCGCGGCTTTTCAATTCTTTCGATTTTTCAACAATGTCAGCAACAGCCTGTTCTACTTCTCCATCCGGGAACTCCCGGTCAACATTACTCAAAAGCCATTTCATAGTTTTATCGTATTAAGATTTAAGCAAATAATTTATCGTTATTTAAATGACGAAGCTGATCGCGCTCCGTTTTTTTCTCCATGTTTTTCATAAATGCATCTGTGAGATCAACCCCGGTTTGGTTTGCCAGACAGATGATTACCCAAAGGACATCGGCCAGTTCGTCGGCAAGATTGCAATCTGGCTCATTGGCTTTAGAAGATTGATCGCCATATTTCCGGGCAATAATCCTGGCCACTTCTCCAACCTCTTCGGTAAGTATGGCCATATTTGTCAGCTCGCTGAAGTATCGAACGCCATATTTTGTTATCCAAGCATGGACTTCCGATTGTGCATCCCTTATTGTAATATTCTCATTCATCAGAAGAATTTTTTGTTTTTAAGAATTCACGCACTGCAAGGAGAAACTCGTTTTAAAAATCTTTGTTTTTAGAATCAATGATAATTGTTACCGGTCCGTCGTTGATAAGCCTTACAATCATGTGAGCACCAAATACTCCGGTCTTTACTTTTGTACCAAGGTTTTCGGATAAAGTTTCTACAAATTGGTTATAAAGCGGAATTGAAATATCGGGAGGAGCTGCGTTGATATACGATGGACGGTTTCCCTTTTTAGTTTTGGCATGCAGCGTGAACTGACTAACTGTGAGAATTTCACCCTCAATGTCTTTTACCGATAAGTTCATTACTCCCTGAAGATCATCAAAAACCCTTAATTGAGTAATTTTTTTGCAGGTCCAATCGAGGTCTTCAGTGGTGTCAGCGTTTTCGAAGCTGGCCAATAAAAGCAGTCCTTGTTGAATGGAAGAAATTAGTTCTTCGTTAATCGATACCGAAGCTTCTGATACCCGCTGGATAACAACTCTCATATTAACTGATTTAATTTCAATTTACATCACTGTTTTCATCATACCGATTACAGCCAGATACCGGGCAATTTTACCAATCGTCATAAAAAAAATGGTCAGAAACGACTAGATACGAAAAAATCCCAATGCAAGTATTACAATATCTCCGACGATCGGAACAAATGAAAGAGTTGCAGCTAAAGCATCAGACTTCTGTAAATTTGGAAGTATAGCATTGACTTTCTCCTTTTTTACCTTAGCATACTTTTCAATCCATTCCATTTTTCCCAGATATCCCAGGTAATAGATAGATATTCCGCCCAATATATTTCCGGCTGTTGCGGCTATCAAAGAACTAATTACATCAAATCCGGAATAAATCAGCAGTGATAACACAGCCTCTTAATTGAATGGGAAGATGGATCCCGACAGAAAGCCCGCAATAAAAAGTCCGAATAAGCCGTAATGATAAAAGAAATCGATCATTTGGATTCAAAGATAATGGTTTGATCGGAGAATCCATGTATCGAGCAGAGTGAGTAAGCTAAGAGACGGAGAAGTGTTGCGGATGCTGCTGTTTCGAAAACAGCATATCAATCAGCTATTAATTTGTTCCTTATTATCAATTGTTTGGGATACGGAAATGAAAAACTCAACCTTGCCGCATTGAGGACAAACAAACAGGTCGAAGGAATCTTTATTGACAAAAAGTTCAAAAAGATTGCCAAAGGCTCCCCAACGCGTTCCTTCATGAAATTCGTGAACACCAGCAAACGACATAGGGATAGCACATCTTAGGCATTGAAATTGAGCATAGTAGTGTGTTGGTGCCAGATCTGATTTTTCGGATACTATAACTTTTTGATCAGCAAAACTGTACTGGCATTTCCAGCAGATTTCAAAGCCTGATTCAATTTCAGCATTGCAATTCGGGCAATTTTTTACAACCTTTAGCATTGTACTTAGGTTTTTAAAAATAAAGAAGACAGCACGATAGCCACCTTCTTTATTTTTAAAGTGATTTATGACAAAGCTGCAATTCCCGATCCGATCATATTGGCACTTTCAATTTCGGCTATATTAACCTTAACGTTTTTGTGTCCCATTTCGACGAGCAACTTCTTCAATGTGCCTTTTACTACTTTGCTATAATTCTTGCAACCTGTTACTTCACTCCAAAATAGACTGCCTTCAGCTGTAATTCTGACTTTTTTAATTGTCTTGTCATGGACGATTAGCATGTCGATTAATCCGGCAAGCGAAGCCGCAACCAGTTTGGCTGATCTTTTGTAAATGGCAATCGCTGTTTTTAAGTGTTTTTTCTTATGCTGATCAGCAGAATTAATGATATCGGTAAGTGCTTTTCCATCTGTATGTTCATCAAATCCGTCTTCCGGAAATACTTCGCGGAGGATCTGTCCGATGTACATTCCTGAAACAGATTTTTCGAAACGCTGCGATCCTTTATTCGCCGATTTTTCGTCAACCAACTCGTCATATTTTGTCAGATGGGGTGGATTAAAATTACCCGATTCAAGGTTTACAGGGGTAAGACCTTGCCAGTTGAGGCTGGCATCAATTTTAGGTATTCTGTCGGCATTAATGAAAGCAGCCATGTTTGTTCCTGTACCAACGATCAACCCGATATAGGCATCAAAATTTGGATTTGTTAATCCCGCGAAAAGACTTGCAACAGTGTCGTTTATTACTTTGATTCCTGTGAACTCTGTTTTTCCTGCTTTGTTAAGTTGGTCAAGCAGTGGTTTCCCAACTGGATTTCCAATCATTTCTTTAATATCGATGCCTTTGGTCCATCTGATCAATTCGGCATCACCATTAGGCATGCAATCAGCCGGATATGAGAAGCAGTAACCGATAGGAGCTTTTGCAGGAAGTTCGATTTCGTTTACAAATTCAGATTGTCTGGCGATAAGGTCTTCCTGCGAAAAACCTTTTGTGGTATTAGCCGAGAGATCGATGCTTCCCGCTTTCTTTGGGGAAATATTGGCAACTCCACCAGCAAAATTAATAACTGCTGCGCGGTAATTCGTTCCACCCCAGTCCAATACAACGGCTTGGCCTTCTGCCCCACACGAAAGCGGGTGAATGTAAGTCGGGATACTTTTTACTTCTGTGTTGTCATTTTTAAGTCCGTTCTCAATTTTGTCTTCGAGATTATGGGCAATCTCTTTTAATTGTACTGTTTTGAGCTTGAATTCGTTTTTCTTCATTATGTTGAATTTTAATTTTTCTTTCAGTCAAAGATATTAAAAAGATATTAAACATTGCTTTTTTGAAAAATTCAGGCATTATTTATGTCCGGCAGTTTTAACAACCTGCCAGATTTCAAGTTTTTCTTCCCATTTTATGGCGTGAGCCGGACTGGTAGAGGGAAGAACCTGGTTTGGCAGACTGATGTCTGCAAAATACTTACTGAAATACCGCGCCGCTCCTTTCCCGTTGAAAAAGATTTTTGAAATACCCGGATGTGCAGACAAAAATGAACAAAGATCATTTGGCCCTTCCATTTTGATATCGGTGTCAAGACTTGATTGCCTCTCACAAGTTCGAAGTACATCCCAGAGTGCGATTCCATTTTGAAGAAGGGATTCCACTTTGAACTGATAATCGGAAGAGAACGGAATGTTGTACAATTTAAATATAATTTTCCAGAATGCATTTCTTGGATGCCCGTAATACTCAGTCATCCGTAACGATTCTTTTCCTGGAATCGTTCCCAGAATCAACACTTTACTCATTGAATCGGCAATTGGTGGAAATGAATATATCGATGAATCTATTTTCTGAATTTCGCTCATCATCTGTTTGTAAAGCTGTTTTTCGGTTTTTAACTTGCTGCAAAGGTAGGGTTTACACTGAAAGATAATTTTTCAATCTCCAGAACCCGCTGAATTTATTTATTTTTGTAGCAAATACAAGAAAAGATGGAAGAATATACAACAAGACAAAATAAAATCGGAAGGTTGATTCAAAAAGAGCTGAGTGAACTTTTACGACGCGATACCAATATTTTGGCAAAGGGGAGGATACTCTCCCTGACAACGGTCAGGGTTACACGCGATATGTCGCAGGCAAAGTGCTACTTAAGTATTTTCCCTTCGGAGGGAGCGACCCAGGTTTTAGCTGATATTAAACTTCATAAAAGTAAATTAAGAGGTGATCTTGGTAATATTGTGCGGTTCCAGTTGCGTCATGTTCCTGAACTCGAATTTTATCTGGACGACAGTCTCGATTATATTGAAAAGATTGATAAACTTTTGAAATAAAATTTTAATTCGAATCCTGACTAATCATTGAACAAGAAAAATTCGTTATGGAGTACGATCCGATTAAAAGGAGACTTGGAGCTGTCTTTAACCGCACTCCTTTTTTGCGAAAGCTTTTTTACAAGTTGCTTGACCTTCTACTGCTCAGGGCATGGCACGTTAACCGTGAATTAAGGTCGCTGAAAAAGAAATCCTTTTCGGGAAAAATCAGGGTTCTTGATGCGGGTTCAGGATTTGGGCAATACAGTTACCGTATGAGCCGGATTTTTGCCGGTTCCATTATTAAAGGGGTCGATGTAAAGCAAGAGCAAATTGACGATTGTAACCAGTTCTTTAGTTCAATAGGATTACAGGAGCGGGTGAATTTTGAATATGCTGATCTTACACAATACATTGAACCTTATAGTTATGACCTGATCCTTTCAGTCGATGTGATGGAACACATCGAAGAGGATGAGGTGGTTTTTAGTAACTTTTTCAAATCGCTTCGGAACAATGGCGTGCTGTTGATTTCAACACCATCCGATCAGGGCGGATCAGATACACATGAGCACGGACAGGACACTGTTCATGGTTTTATTGAAGAACATGTGCGCGATGGATATGGGCTCAATGATATTACCCAAAAACTAAACGACGCCGGGTTTTCAGATGTTGAGGTGCGTTATACATATGGTTTTACGGGATCGCTTTCATGGAAGTTTTCGATGAAATATCCGATTCTGATGTTGGGCAAATCGAAAGCCTTTTATATCCTGCTCCCTTTTTATTACCTGATTACATTCCCGTTTTGCATCTTGCTTAATTTCCTTGATGTGATTTTTCGGCATAAAAAAGGGACCGGTTTGCTGGTAAAAGCATACAAAAAGTGATTACTAATCGACGAAAAAATTGAACCTCTCCTTTTACATCGCTAAAAGATACCTCTTCTCGAAGAAGAGAACGAATCTGATCAATATCATTTCGGCAATTTCGGTGGCTGGAATGGCCATCGGAACGATGGGTTTGATTATCGGACTTTCGGGTTTCAATGGATTCGACAGCCTTATAAAATCACTTTTTTCAACTTTTGATCCCGATCTTAAAATCACCCTTGTTGAGGGCAAGAGTTTTGATGCAAACAGCCAGTCGTTTAATGAGATCCGTAAAATGAAAGACGTCCTGTTTTTTACCGAAGTGATTGAAGATAATGCACTTCTACGCTATGAAAACAGGCAGGTTCTTGCCACTGTTAAAGGTGTAAGTGACGATTACCGCCAAATGACAGGACTCGACACAATGATTGTTGATGGCGAATTTAAGCTGAAAGAGGGAAATGACCAGTTTGCTGTAGTCGGACAGGGCGTCGCTTATTATCTTTCATTGGGCGTTAAACTAATAAATCCGATTAATATTTATGTCCCGCAAAAGGGGCGGAGTTCAGGTTTGGCGCTGGAAGGAAACTTTAATACGGGTCATATCTATCCGTCGGGCATTTTTTCAGTTCAGCAGGAAATTGATTCAAAATACATTATTGTTCCGATTGCATTTGCCCGCGAAATTTTTGAAATACCAGACAAGGTTAATTCGGTCGAGCTCAAATTAAAGGACGTAGCATCGTTAAAAACGGTCCAGAAAGCGATTGTGGCACAACTGGGTAGCAGTTTTGTGGTGAAAAACCGCTATCAGCAACACGACTACCTTTACAAAACAATGCAGGGTGAAAAATATGCAGTTTACCTGATTTTGATACTGATTTTGATCATCGCTTCATTCAATATTGTTGGTTCACTCACAATGCTAATTATCGACAAAAAGCAGGATATTGGAATATTACAGAGTATGGGGGCTGACAAACCACTGATCCGTAATATTTTTCTTTTCGAAGGCTGGTCCGTTTCAATCCTTGGGGCTGTGATAGGCACCATTGCCGGGCTTGCAATCTGCCAGGCACAAATCGTTTTTGGATTTGTTAAACTTCAGGGTGGTGGCGGTTCGTTTATTATTGACGCTTATCCGATAACAATCATCCCGCTGGATATTTTGCTGATCTTTTTTTCTGTCGTTCTAATCGGCTTTGTGGCAGCCTGGTTTCCGGTGAAGCATATCTCGGGAAAATTTCTCGAAGATGAAGCGCATTAATGATGACTTTCTCCCATTAGCAAATTCTCCGGGTTTCCATGTCACTCCAACACTCAGTCTCTTCGTCTTATTGCACCGGGTTGATTTCGACAAACTGAAATCCTATTCCTCTCACCGTTTCCAGAAAATCCCCTTCAATAAATTCTGAGAGTTTCTTACGCAGATTTTTGATGTGAACATCAATATAATTTGAATTGTAATTTTCCTCGATAATGTCGCCCCAGATGTGTTCTGAAATCTGAAGACGGGTAACGACCCTATTTTTATTCAGAATCAGAAAGCTTAAAATATCGTATTCCTTGCGGGTAAGGGTTATAATATTTCCACCTGATGAGACAAGGCGTTTATCCAGGTCAATTTCCAGCCCATTGATAAGAACGATATTCACCCTGATTCCATGTTTGCGTCGCATAACGGCCATGATACGCGATTTTAATTCAAGCAGAGAAAATGGTTTTGGCAGGTAATCATCTGCGCCTATGTTTAGCCCTTTGATCCGATCCTCCAATGCACTTCTGGCCGAAAGTATAATCACGGCTGTATTGCTATTGTTAGCAATCGATTCTTTCAGCAAATCTATACCATCATAATCGGGAAGCCCCAAATCAAGCAAAAGCAAATCGTACTCATTAGAGAACAGTTTATCCGACGCGATCTTACCTGTATGTGCCTCTTCACACGAAAATCCCTCTTTCTCAAGATAGTTTTTAACTTCGTTGGCGAGTGGGATCTCGTCCTCAACAATTAGTACGTGCATAATTCAAAATAATTCATGAAATTTGAAGATTCAAACCTAGTCGAAAAAACAGTAATATCCCACTAGTTAGTGTAAAATCTTATAGTAATTTTAAAAAATGAGACTTGAACTAAAACTGGCATTGATAGGTGCTCTTTCCAAAATAGTAATATTCTTTATATTGCTGATCCTATTGCAAAAAGTTATCGACAGACAAGCTTTGCAGCATACCGATCGCACCCTGATAAGGATGAAAGAAAAGACAATGGCCAATGTCGCTAAAATTGGTATTAATTCGTTCTTAAATATTGAAAAGGACAGTGCTTTTGCCAGTTACAATATACTGAAGGATGAATATATAACCATTGATCTGAATCCTACTAAAGGTGACGGAAAGATTGTGTTTTCTGATGAAGCTAGAATAATTGAAGACGAAGAGTTTGACTATCGGATTCTTAACTACACTTTCGATGTTGATAACAAACACTATAATCTGGAAATCGGTAAAAATATTCAGCTAATTACTGCCTTGAACAGGACAATGAAAAATATCTCAGTTGCAATTATTCTTTTAGTACTCCTGAGCACAATAATATTTGATATCGGGATCAACAAATATTTGTTGTATCCGCTTAACCGGATGATAATACCCAAGTTGAAAACAATAACAAATCCCGAGACTTATGACTATTCAGAGCTGGGTAGTTCGACATCTGATTTTGTTTATTTGAACAACACGCTGAATGAACTTATGCATAAAGTTACTGCCATTCTTAAGAACCAAAAGAAATTTACTGCAGATGTTTCGCATGAGCTATTTACTCCAATTTCGATTATGCAAAGCAAACTTGAGAATCTGCTGACCAGTGGTAATTTACCTGAACAGTATGTTTCAAACGTGATGGATCAGCAGAATCATTTGAATCGGTTGCAGCAAATTATAAAGGCTTTGCTGCTGATTGCACGTATTGAAAATGATCAATTTGCAAAAAATGAGACGGTTGTTGTTCATGAAGTTGTTGAAGAGATCATTGTGAATATTGAGGATCGTGCAGAAATGAAGAATATCACAATTGAGAACCATATCAACCCGACCGATTTATTGCCAAATGTCAACAAATCACTGCTGTACATTCTGATATTTAATCTTGTTAGCAATGCAATAAAATACAATAGAGAGGGAGGATGGATACACATTTCTGCATCTACGACCGGATGCAACTTCTGTATTGAAATAAGCGATAACGGAATAGGAATCGACAAGGATCAAATCGAGAGTGTCTTCGATCGTTTCAAAAGAGCTGATCCGGCTTCCGGCGAAGGCCATGGATTAGGACTATCAATTGTGAATAGCATTGTCCGCTTTCACAATGCATCGATTGATGTTAAATCGGTAAAAGGGGAGGGATCCGTGTTTAAAATTCAGTTTAGTGTTAAAGAATGTTAATTGTTTTTCATCTGTTTAAATCTTCATGATTCCTTCATAGTTGGGAGAATACTTTTGATGCGTAAACAATATTTAAAATTTTCAATTATGAAAAAGTTAGTACTTGCATTAAGTTTCCTATTTGTATTAGGTTTGGTTTCTGTTAACGCACAGGACAAGAAAAAAGAAGTTAAAAAAGCTCCAGCAAAAACTGAAAAAGTAGCGCCAGCAAAGGCAGCTGCCGCTCCAGCTACAACTCCTGTAAAACCAGTAGTTAAAGGTAAAAAAGTTAAAAAAGAAGTTGCTCCGGTAAAGAAGTAAGCATCTTTAAATCACAAAAACCGCAGAGTGACTTCTGCGGTTTTTTTTTGATCGGATAATTGATATCCTATCCCTTTTATTCACTATCTTACCTCAGAACCCGCCTTGGTGTTGGTAGCAGGGGTAACAAACACGAGAGATCCGTCGGCATTTTCTGCCATAAGGATCATCCCTTGCGATTCGATCCCTTTCAAGGTTTTTGGTGCCAGGTTCATCAGTATTGAAACCTGTTGTCCGATAATCTTTTCAGGTTCGAAATATTCAGCGATTCCCGATACCACAGTCCGTTGATCGATTCCTGTATCAATGGTGAGCTTTAGTAGTTTCTTGGTTTTAGCTACTTTTTCGGCTGCAATAATTGTCCCGACCCGGATATCTAATTTGGCGAAATCTTCGTACTCAATATCTTCCTTGATGGGATTGGCTATTACTTCTTCAAGTTCATTGGCTTTTTTAGTAGCCTGCAACTTATCGACCTGCGCCTGAATTGCTTCATCTTCGATGATCTCGAAAAGAAGTTCCGGCGTGTTCATCTTATGTCCTGCACTGATCAGATCGGTTCGGCCGAGTTCCAGCCAATCAAATTTATCAAGATTCATCAGTCCCCGCAGTTTCGTCATCGTGAAAGGGAGGAACGGCTCAAAAACAATGGTAAGATTTGCAGTGATCTGAAGCGCAACGTTCATAATTGTTTTCACACGTTCCGGGTCTGTCTTCACCACTTTCCACGGCTCCATATCTGCGAGGTATTTATTCCCCAGCCGGGCCATTTCCATTGCATTTTTCAGTGCTTCACGGAAGTGAAAAGTGTCGATCGCTTTTTCAACCTCTATTTTGAGGTTGGTTATTTCGTTCAGCGCGTTCTTGTCGTAATCGGTTAATTCGCCGCAGACCGGAACTTCTCCATTGTAATATTTGTCTGTAAGAACTAAAGCGCGGTTTACAAAATTGCCGAGAATAGCTACCAGTTCGCTGTTATTGCGTGCCTGGAAATCTTTCCAGGTAAAGTCATTATCTTTTGTTTCAGGAGCATTGGCCGTCAGCGTGTATTTCAGAACATCTTCCTTTCCGGGAAAATCAATCAAATATTCGTGCAGCCAGACCGCCCAGTTTCTTGAAGTTGAAATTTTATCCCCTTCAAGATTGAGGAACTCGTTTGCCGGAACGTTTTCGGGCAAAATAAACGATCCTTCGGCCTTTAGTATTACGGGGAAAATAATGCAATGAAATACGATATTGTCCTTACCGATAAAATGGATCATCTTCGTTTCAGGATCTTTCCACCACTTTTCCCACTTTCCAAATTTAGCAGGCTGATTCACACAAAGTTCTTTTGTGTTGGAGATATAACCAATCGGGGCATCAAACCAAACGTAAAGCACTTTCCCTTCGGCACCTTTAATTGGTACCGGGACACCCCAGTCAAGATCACGTGTTACCGCGCGCGGATTTAATCCGCCGTCGATCCATGATTTGCATTGCCCGTAAACATTGGGTTTCCATTCCTTGTGTTCTTCTAAAATCCATTCGCGTAACCAGGGTTCGTACTGATCGAGTGGCAGAAACCAATGCTTCGTTTCCTTCATTACCGGCTTATTTCCGCTGAGCACAGATTTTGGATCAATCAGGTCGGTCGCATTGAGGGTGCTTCCGCAGCTTTCGCATTGGTCGCCATATGCTTTTTCGAAATTACATTTCGGACAGGTCCCGGTAATATAACGATCGGCCAGAAATTGATTGGCTTCAACGTCGTAAAACTGTTCGGAGGTTTGTTCGATAAATGCCCCTTTGTCGTACAATGTTTTGAAGATTTCGGAAGCCGTTTCATGGTGGATCTTCGAGGTTGTCCGCGAATAAACATCAAATGATATCCCGAATTTTTCAAACGAATCTTTGATCATTCCATGGTATTTGTCGACCACGTCCTGCGGTGTAATTCCCTCTTTCTTCGCCTTTAAGGTAATCGGAACGCCGTGTTCGTCCGAGCCACCGATGAATGCAACCTCTTCCCCTTTGAGGCGAAGGTAACGGGCATAAATATCGGCAGGGACATACACTCCTGCAAGATGGCCAATATGAACCGGGCCATTGGCATACGGTAAAGCGGAGGTGATCAGCGTTCGTTTAAAATTCTTCATCGAATAATATCTTCTTATATATGTTATATCGGAAATCGAGGGGCAAAGATAATACTATCAGTCAGAAGAATCAAACAATAATAGAACCCCTTCGAGTGGTCGACTTGCCCTTCGGGCGGTCGAAGACCCTCGAAGGGCTAAGGAAAAATGAGAGAGCAATGACAGTGGAACTTTAAAAATTGCGACTTGTATTGATTTTTATTTACTTTTACTGTAAACCTATTTCAAAACA
>Ga0209123_1003010_pt1 | contig 13266 bp, 14 predicted proteins | sample BarGraIncu00431A_FD_184500 | JGI IMG/M metagenome (GOLD analysis project Ga0209123, IMG submission 184500) | Arctic peat soil microbial communities from Barrow, Alaska, USA - Barrow Graham LP Incubations 004-31A (SPAdes) (version 2) | ecosystem: Environmental > Terrestrial > Soil > Wetlands >...
AAGCATAATCTGTATTGTTTTTTCAAATGATGCTTTATTTTCGACATTACTTTTCCGCGCTATTTCAACTTCATACTTAGCAAGATCAATACACTTATCATTGACCTCTTTTGCTAAAGATGCTCCACTAGCAAGATATAAGGCATAAGCTTCAGCATTTTTGTTTTGCATTGCAAGTTCAAGAACCTTTCCCCTGACTATCGCCTCCAAACTGTTGTTTGGTTATATTTTACAATAGATATTACTATTTGTAAATATATGGTTCGAAGAGGAAACTGACGAACCCGGAGGTCGACGGTTAAATACATGTGACATAAGCATTAAAATTTAACACTTCGCACATGAACGTATCTAAGTTTCTTACTAAACAGATAATTACATGCATTTTTTACCGTAAGCACTCTATCTGATAACATAAATTTCCCATGACAAATTCTTTTTATCATTTCCATTTATTTCACATATTACCCATTATATGTATAATCTCATGCGAAATGTGTCGAAGTAAAGGTGTTAAATAAGTTTATTTTACGGGTATAGACAAAAAGTACCGCCTTACCAATTAGGCAAGATGGGGCTCTTTACGGATAAAGATGTTATTAACACACGTATTGCTATGGATAATATAATATATTATATTATCCATTGCTCGTTCCAGGGACGTTTTTAATTTATGTGAAATAACAAATCGCCTCACTTTAGAAAGTAAGGCGATTTGTTATTTTATTACGGCAACTGATTAAATTTATTAACCAGCAATCCCATCGTGACTAAACCAACAGTTACCATTCCATACAAAACCAACATATTCAGACCTCCCGTCTGCATAAAACGCAAAACCATGTCTTGGAGTTATTACTCCTCAGACACGGTAGTAGATGTCATTGCAATTAAACTAATATAAGTATATATTATTTGATAATCGTTGTCAATTAATAAGTATATCTCATTAATACTATTAAAATAAACAACGAGTAGTAATATGCTTAACCCTATCCTTTTCCTCTGCACGCTTGCTATCACACCAACGATTAGTACTGCCTACAAGATAACCGGTGATCCTGCGTATGCGGTCGAATGGTACCGGATCAAAAATACAGTTAACATCTACGTACTCCCCATCAACAACAATATCAGCTTTAATGATTTTATACTTTTGCTTGGCCTGTACCCGCGTGAGATAAATTGATAATTCTTCATCACTGATATAACCGCCGCTAATATTTACCAGTACGTTATTAATGATTTTACATCCCATTTTCAACACTATCCTTTTGAAATGTTTTTACCGATCAGTTAATTTGATACTAATATTATCGCAATAAATCTAGTAAATTTAAATGTACTAAGGGCATGACTTGATGGGTCTTTTGCCCTGTTTTACATTCATCTGTTGCAATTTTTGTAGAAACAAGTCACACTTTGCGGATTAAAAGAGCATGATTTGCGGATAACTTTTATTATGTTATAGTTTAGCTGGATTATTTAAAACAACAAAAATAGCTTGTCAGTCTTTATAACATACTTAAACTCTCCACCAGTGACCTTCTTAAATTGCCCAGGGTCAATATGCATCTCCGCCTCAATAGCGCGATCTTTAGAGTAATTACGTTGCAGACCAATTGGAATATATTTATCATCGCCCTGCACCCCATACCTAGCAGTTGTGAGCCTTCAAGGTACACCCGCTACATTAAGCTATGCCATCATACCTAAATGAAATAGGCTTTCATATGTCTTCGTTGGTGCCCATAAGTTACATTGAGGAATAGATTTTTCCCATTTTCTCCCCAACACTACATAATACTTGATGACAAAATAAAAAAACTCCCAAGGTAAAAGCCTCAGAAGCCTTATATTCTCTATGGCGGGTGCGTGTAGGAATCGAACCCACCCATCGACAGTTAAGCCGACGCAAACGGTTTTGAAGACCGCAGAAGCCACCAAGCACCATCCGCTCCCATATTTACGGAATCAGCGATCTTAAAGGTTTGCGTCATCTAGCATTCCTTGTATACTCCCCATTCTTAGTGCATTTTCATCTATTTCTGTCCCACACCTGTCCCACGACTTTGGCAACTTCTAGTCAATAAAATCGGGCATATGGCGTCCTATAATGTTGACTATTATTTTGTTTTTCAAGTTTGTATCGTCTTGTACCACCTCTGGGTAATATACCTGACTCCAAGAACTAGATCCTTTATTGAGGCCATCTCTAAACGAAGCTCTTAACGATTAATTTTTGGAGTAATGTCTGTTATTGGAAAACTTCTTTCAAATAAGCCTAATTTCGATTGACAATATACGATAAGACGATTAAGCGACACGAGGTTTTCAGTCCCTACCGCCTCTATCCGAGACAGTAGATAGCTTTTTTGATGTTCATTTAGTGTGCTGTTAAACCTAACAGAATTATTTGTCTCTAAAGGTTTAAGCTCAATCTTATTAAATATTGCACCTTCAAGAAGAGGTTGACCAATCCATAAATCAACAACGACTCGATCTACCACGATATTCAATGGGTTCTTATTAGTAAATCTAAGCCACACATTAACATTTGGAACTGAAGTATTCAAGTCAAATATAATGGAATTTTTACTTCGAATATCAATCTCTAAATTTCTGCCAAGACTTTCGAGTGTTATTAAATTTTGTTCATCCTGAGACATGCTATTCAATTCTTCTTTTAATTTTACATTCTCGGCAAGGACATCTTCAAGCGCATTCAAATCTTTGCCTGATACCCAACCAGCAAATTCATACTTTTCCAAAAAGGCTCCTAATGTCTGATGAACAGCTTCTCTAATATCTTTATGGTCATCGAAATGCTTACAAATCCTAGACAGTACGAGTTTTTTAAAGGATTCATATTTGAGAGTATTTTCGGACTCAACTGCCTGAGATCCCAATTTGGCAAATTTTTCCTGTAGCGCCTTCTCGCTAGCGACAACAGCAAATAAGGGCTTACCGATACTCAACGCGTAATGATATTCAAGTTCAATATAGCTTTTTTGCGATATTGGTTCAACTGAGCCGTATCTACCTCCCAAAATAAGCATGAAAGCATCAGACTCGTTTATCCACCGTTGTATGGTTTCCCATTGTGATTCGTTACCGGCTGCAAATAATTCCATTCCTGCTGGCATGTGGCCTGCGTTGAGTATAGCCTGAACAGCGGCTTGCCTTTCTTCTTTCATGTCAATATATGTGGATGAAATAAACACTTGTACTTTCTTTTTCGAACCCATTGTTTTGACCCCCTGATGTACTTTAGGACTTGATTTCAATACCGCTCCACATGCTGTGACTTGTTCCAAAGCGGCAACTTGACCCTTTGTTTTCGCCCTAGACAGAATGGTGTTTATTTCTCTTTTAACCATACTTTTAACATTCGACAAATACGGCTTTTCTTTAATTAACCGTTCAATATATTCACCAAAATCCTGAATCAATAATTCCTGTTGGCGGCTATCTAACCATTCCATGTACTCTGCGATTGTCTTACCAGCCTTGTTAAGAGCCTCTAAATCATAAGTTAACTTCTGGTCAGACAGCCTACTCGCGGTGTTAGTACAAGCTTCATAGACAAGGGCTTGAGTCCTGCTAGAATGTAAAACGCCATCAGCTGCACACTTCACTACGACGGAACCGATCTGTTGTTCTAGTTGCCTCATCGCTTGTTGCTTGTCCAACGAAAACTTTAAATTAGCCGCACCAACACTTTTAGTAAACATTAAAAACCTCCCCCGGTACATATTAGTACAATAATTCGGTATTTGCACTTTAAAGTCCTTTACCTAAATATAAGCGAATTAATGAGAACGTGTCACCGTCTTACCGCCGAAACTGGCCCCCAGCCCTTATCATCCCAGGTGTCCGCATTTTCTGCTGACTCTTGGTCTAACTGGTAGGATGACAATAATTGATCCTGTACACTTTACTACCTCAGGGTCATCATCAAGATAATTATCCCATATGTATACTCTTTTTGCTGCTCTTACTACGATCATATACTCTGTCGTCTTACTCCGTCGCATAGCGTTTTAACCTGTTCTAAATCGTTTTGGGCCTCAAAAAGGGCCTCAAAAACAAAAAAGGCTCCAACGGATAATCCGCGAAGCCTTGAATTTACTGGTGGGGTATGGTGGTGTCGAACCACCGACCTCTTGAATGTGAATCTAAAAATTCGGTTTTTTAGGGGTTTGTTGGCGTTTGAGATTCCAGTAAAATCAGGGGTTTCAAGAGATTTGAACTTGCTGTCCATTGACTGTTTTAGCTATGTTTTGCATGAAACTAGGCCCATAACTAGGCCCAAAAAACAACTATTCACCCAGCCCCCACGATGGGTATTTCTAGTACAACGTCTGCAATGTCTTACATATGTAAAACTCCCCAAGCAATTAAGCCCAGGGAGAAATATTATTTTACAGTTGCGCGCAAGCAGGCGATCCACTGACCATCCATACATAATATCACCATAAAGCTCTCATTAGCAGTTATATTAACACGGTTATCATCATCACGGTTGATTATTAAATCTTTTAGTGGATTACCGCTGTGAGATTCTACCTCCAGTGTTACATTATTGCTAACACGACCTGACCAACTATATTTACTCATTATGAACACTCCTCATATTTTATTTGCAAATACAAGGAGTGCCGAGTATAATTTACTCAGGGCCTTGCTTGCAGGGTTTCTGGTGGACAGCCCATTATCTTTTGCGGGAAGGTGGGCTGTTCTTATTTTCGTCCATTTTCTACAATAGGTTCATTTTTTACTATCTTATAGTTTCTTGCCATCTGACACGCTATACATTCTCCATGGGATCGACAAGATGGATCAACCGCCTTACTACCATAGTATTCTTTTCTGTGATCTTTCCTATTTGGGTACTCCTTATCGAAACTCACCCTATGCACCACCCCAGCAACTTACACAACCACGCCCCAAACTTCTGCCGCCTACCCGAGTGAGATAGTGGTATACCTATTTGCTTGGATAACTTACCCTGCGCTTGGCTGATACCTAGGAACCTGCGCCAGGAGAATGATAGGCCAGGGATTCCTGTTGATTTTCTTGGCATTGTTATTCACTCCTTAATTATTTTAATCTTCACTTTTTATACCACTGCAAAATATTTTTCTCGTGCCTCAATCACTGCTAATTCCGCATCATTAACATCTTTAAAATATTTGCGAAATACTGTTTTCCCCTTTAACCTCACTTGTGCTATCCATGATTTACTTGTTTCATTCCAGCAAACTCCTCTTATACCAATTTTATTATTACTTGCTGCACCTTTTCTATTTTGAGAATTTTCAGATGTAGTTTTAATTTTAATGTTATCTCGCGTATTATTTAAAGTATCGTGATTTTTATGATCTACAACCATTGCACGTTCAGGGCTTAATATAAACCTATGTAAAGGAATTGTTATTGTTTTTATTTTACCGTTAACGTAAAAACTGTTTGTAGCCTTACTCCAAATCGCACCCCAACTTCCTTCGTAATTTTGTACTTTTTCTAAATCTTTAGTGCTTATAATTGTCTCTACTTTATCGCCATTCTTGCGTTCTATAAATATTACGGTAATATCACCGCGAGTTTCATATTTATTTTTCATATTTATCTCTCTTTACTAATTTAGCAATATGCCTTCTCAATTCATCTGATGGGGTGGTAACCGTCTTATCACACCACTTTTTAAATTCTTCTTTCAACTCTTTAGATAACCTTATTTCTAAACGTTCCATATATTCACCTCTTATATATATTATACCGTACATTGTACGTACAGTCAAGTCAATATTGCAAATATATTTAAACAAAAAATAGCCACCACCCGGCAGCTACATCCTTTCCCTATATCTCCACTCCCATAACGTTTTAACAAGGCAATACAAAATCGTCCCAACAATAACTATTAATAGCCATAAACAAAACTGATAAATACCCACCAGTGTCGTAAAAATCACCCGCCTTTGGTATAGTGTTACCAGTTTGGCGGGTGGATAACTGTTTTTAGGCAAATAAAAAAGCCGTCCATGCTCAATTAAGAGCCGGACGGCTTTTCCTTATGTCCCACACTGGTCCGCGTGACGTTCTCAACAACGTCCTTGAAGCGTAGTGGGTTCTGTTATGTTTTGTATGTCCTTAACCACATGGATGTCTCTCATGGAACAGACTCACCCCGTAGCCCTACAAAACCAAGGTGGGTGAAGCGAATAACATCGCTTGATGTAACTATATTATCTCATAATACGAGCTATTTGTAAATAATTAAAAGATGAATTGAGACGAACAATCATCTTTTTAAGCGAGCTCATAATAGCTGTTTTAATGATGATTATTGCCTGTGAATGTAGTAAAATAAATGGTTATTGGTGGTGCTCATCTTTATCTAAAATTTAACTCCCAATCCAACATACCCCCCACTCTGCCCGCCAACCAACTGATACGCTCCAACCTTGCCGACACTGCCAGTATACCCCACTGCTGGGCTTGCCTTGCCATCACTATACATTGCACCTACCGTAATAACATTATGCCTAGTGAGGTCAATGGTGGGTATATCAGCCTGTATTGTAATTGTACTAGTCTGTTTTAAGTCCATCATATTTTTATCAAATAAATATTTTTCATCATCGGTTTTTGTAAATTGTCCAACCTTGCCATTAACCATATAAATAAAATTAGATTTACCAATATCAAATTTACCGTCAAGTTTAGCGGCTACGGCCCCGGGGGTATCTTTGCTTACGGGTGTTACTACCGCCCCCGGGATTAAAACGTCTTTACCAGGTAAATAAACGGTTTCGCCCGGGATATATTGCAGTTTAGTATCCGTTACTGTTTTAACCGTCTCCTTGACTACTGGTGGTTTCGCTTTTTCTAAGGCTAATGATTGCCTATCCCCCTCTGATAATACATGGCAGAGGGCGTACCCTAAGACCATGCCAATGATTAAAAATATTACTGCTATAATGATGTGTTTTTTATCCAGCAACATAATCTGTTATCCCCCTCGCAATGGCCCGGGCGAAATCATCTTGCCATACAGGATCACCAAGTTTAGCCGAATCGTCTGCCTGATCGATGAAAGCCAGCTCGACTAAAATCGCTACAGCATTAGGATGCTTAGTCATGTATAGCGGCGTATTTTTAATCCCGCGATCTGTTAGTTCGCCTAATCCGATAATCTGGCTTTGTACGCACTCTGCCAGCCTACGTCCATTTTCACTACCTGCATAATGGAATGTCTCTGTGCCGTTTGCTTCAGAGTTAAAAGCGTTGCAATGGATTGAAACTAAAATATCAGCATCAGCCCTATTTGAGATATCGCATCTGGGCTGTAATTCCTCGACTACTGAATCGTAAACATACCCTACGTTCTTGTTTGTTTCCCTAGTCATTACTACGCCATGCCCAACGCCTTGCAGGTAACCTCTAAGTTTTAAGGCTACAATCAATGCAATGTCACATTCGCGCAATCCATTGCCTCCTGCGCCTGGATCTGATCCACCGTGACCAGGATCAATACATGTTATCATAATTAATTCCCCCCTGTAATATCGTTACGTTTTTTACAAGCCCATACCGCCAGCGGTTTAAGCACATCCATACCCATAGTAATTAAATTCTCAATTATACTCATCAGCTCTGTAACAGCTAAAAATGATATAACCAGTCCCCCTGGCATCTTAGCAATATCACCACCGGCAATAATAATACTGGGCAATATAACTGATACTAAATGCCCTGCAATAATAACCACGAAATATGCAAATACTTTAGTAGCGAATTTATGGCGCATTTCTCGGCTACTTAACGCTCCTGTATGCCAAGCTAGGTAAAAACCGTACCATATGCTCCCGTCAATGCCCCGCTGATCTAGAGTGTTTTTTGATACTGATGCCCATTTTGTAATAGTGTCCACGATGACCAGGAGCCACAGAGCAATAAAAGGTGCTTCAACCTCACCCACTAAAAACGTAAAAACGGTAACAAAAAAACTGGCCAGTAATTTAACCTGCCAGCAACTTATAACTGTTTCCCATATTTTACTAAATTCCAATTTTGCACCCCCATAATATTATTAAAATAACCGCATTTCAGCGACATGATTATTTCGTCTCATATTTACTATTTACGAGTTTTGTATGAGCAGTAAGCAAATGCATATAAAATCATCAAACCCCACACATACCAGTATGTTATCAATTTCTCTCCTTCTGTCATATGGATCATATCTTGTATAAATTGTGAAAACCATTCGACCATATTTAATGCCCCCAGTATTTATTAATCAAACCAACAACCTTGGCTTTTTAAGAATTCCTTAAATCCATCAACAACTTGTTTGTCGTTCTCTATTAATTTTCCATGCAAGAATATGTCGCCATTTCTCTCAAATCTTAAAATTTCTTGATTTTCTTTTGCAAAAAGTTGTAAAACACTATGATCACTTACACGGTCAATAACTAGCGTTTTACTATCAACAGCAATATTATTATCATAACCTTTAAAATAATTATTTTCATTTTCCATCATTAACACTCTCCTAATTTTAATATACAATCATCATCTGCCCCGTGGCAGTCCTGTAAATCGCCCCAACCGCTAACCCTGCGGCAGTAGCAGCGGCATTATCAGCATAAACAAGTATATTTTTTATTACCGCACTATACCCAGTACGTGGGGTAATTTCAAAGTTACCATTACTAGCATTTGTCAGTTTAGCCGAAAGACCCTCATCGCCACCTCCAATTAAAACACTATTTGTTCCTGTATTTAAATATAAATCATACCCAGTACGTGGGGTAATTTCAAAGTTACCATTTGCTTTATTTGTGAGTTTTGCTGCGAAAGACTTATCATTAACAGCACTACCGCCAACATAAATACTATCCACACCAGTTTTAAAAAATAGTCCGTATCCTGCGCGAGATGCGAACTCGAAGTCACCATTAGGATTATATGCGATAGACGTATACGGAGCATCACCCGATCCAAATTTGATTCCCCCACCAAAATATGAGGGAGTAGAACCTGCGGCAAAAAAAGCGTAATTATTTGTCCCCCTAGTTAATCCCTCTGAATAAAATCCGTATAAATTAGTTATTAACCCTGTTCCTAATGGGTTAGATGCTTTATGTTCCGATAATTCGGTTATCATTCCAGCAGCGACATCGGGTAGCATCCAAAAACCTGACATTCTACCAAGCGTTCCAGTGTTATTATAGTGAGGATACGATTGATAACTATGGGCGTGGTCTGAGTTTTGAATGCCATTATAAATTACATTGTCGTTGAAACTTGCGTGTGCCTGGAAGCCGGAACCAGAGTAATTGATTATAGAGTCATCTAAATAACCATAACGGGCATGGGCTGTAATTTCTTCTGCTGCATGAAAACGTGCTATCCCTGGCAATCCTGTTATCGTACCAGCAGTTATAGGACCCTTTGCGATAACACTAGCAACTTTAATTTCTGCTGTAAAGTTTCCTGCATTTACAGCAGCACCAATAACAATATTAGCGGCTTCAATTGCAGAATTTGAGGCATCAATTGCTGAGTTTTGTGAATCAATTGCTGATTCAGCCGATTCTGCAGCTGAACTAGCTGAAGCTGCAGAATAAAATGCTGATGCAGATGCACCAACTGAGCCTGTCGAATCGACTATAACCTTAACGACTTCCTCAGTTACTATTACTTTAACATCTTCCATTACTTTGTCACCCCCGGTAAAACGTGTACTAGACCATCTAGCAGCGTATTTGTTATAGTATCGGTGTCTGTCCATTCAAGATCATATACATAATCTGTTGATTCAAAGGGAGTTTTCCCATTTGTAGGGATGGTTGCCGATACTACTTTTGCCATCTTAAAGCCAAATGCTCCCGCCAAAGAATTGATCTTAACGACTTCAATTTCGGCAATAACGCCACTATTTGGCTCAGTTCTCATTTGGCATTTTGGTGTTTTGTTGGTTATATCTACTGGCTCCCCACCAACTTCCCATATTATAGGCTTAGATTCGTAAGTATCTCCTTGTTTTATAGTTATATCATATCTTCCTGCCAATTAAATCACCATCCTTGTGCTTCATATATAAAGGTTCCAATCATACTAGTTGCATCCTCTGATTTTTGAATTAATGCTTCAAACCCTGTCGTTGTAACGTTACGTTGATACACTGCAGTACCTACCGTCACTGGGAATAAATTAACTGATGGCACATTATTAAATGCCGTTACATATGTAAATGTTGTCCAACCTGCAGGATTTATCGTTTCAGTGCGCCTCTCAATCCTCGACATTGATCCTGATCCACGAATAACATATGCGTACGCATCAACAGCATTAAGGTCTTGCACGCTGACATTAAACACATTGTAAGAGGTCAGTTTAATATAGATCGTCCTGCCAATATCCTCCACCATGTATGGATATAAAAAGCCTGTAGAATCATAACGTAAGAAATCTTCATCAATTGGATGATCTGAAATTGCGCTACCATATAGCCCCCGGCGCAATCCTGACAGCGTGTATACCCCCGCGCTAATCAATGTTGCTGTCTCATAAGCCATCCACTCAGTACCCACCGCAATCAACGTAGCATTGGCATCTGCCGCCGTTGTTGACACGCTTAATAATTGTGTATTGTTGTCGGCAAGGTCAATGGTTACTGAGGTAGATGCGGTTGTCATTGCTATGGTTGTTTTGCCATATCTCTCAGGACCCGTGATATCCCCCACTTGTTGGTATGAATCTTCGTCCGTTGATACCCATACATAAGCACCACCCCAAATATTATGGTTAACGCCACATGTGGCAATGCCAATATTGTGAGATCCGTCAAGAAAAGGCGTTTCGAATATTAATGGCGTTTGCACATTGCCCGGATCAGCATACCTATCCAGCGTTGCCCTATCAGATTCGTAAGTCGTATATCGTGCTGGTGAATATGTTCCGAATGGCCTGTATTTAGCTACTACATCATAATACTCTGTTCCGTTTTCGGTAAACTCCTCGATCATTACAGGTAATTTATTTAAACTAGTTGCAATATCAGTCAGCGTTACGATATCTCCAGGCTCTAACCGACTATGAGCAAGGCCAAGCTTAAACATATAAGTATTGCGGCTATAACAGCTATCCATAGCGATCTGCTGGGCTACGCGCTCGGCTGTTGCCTTGTCATGTATCCATGGATAACTTACTGTAGACATCGGCCTTAATCCGCGATCATTTATATCGGCAAGGATCTGGTAGTCTACTGTTTCAGTTTCATATCCATTCGCGCGATTAGTAAACTCTACCGTTACTTGATTATAGGTTTCGGCATTGTCAGTGCGCTCCCATGTTACTAACTTTCCATCGTTATTTTCTTGGAAATCATCAGGTCCTAGATCATATTCAGGTACCATATTAGGCGTGTATGTTACTCCATTTGCTGTTATAGACTGTTCGCATCGTGGTACAAACTTAATTTTAGACTGACTCCAAAAAACGATGGTATTTGTTAACTGGCATAATTTATTGATTGTCTCGTATGATTTTGCTTGATCGGTCATAGGAACCGTAATAAATAAGTCTGAAGCTTTGCAAAAGTTATTAAAATCAGCTAATGAAGCAGTATGTAAATTATCTTCCGTAAATCCTAGACCGTTACTGCTATTAGTTAGGATGTAAACCACACCATCAGCAGGGTTAATATCTAAACCATTGGGGCTAGTCCGCAATTCTCCCATGATTTCAAAGTTGTAGTTTTGTAATCCTCCGCTATCGTTTAGATCAATATATCCAGCAACATAGGCCAATCCGCTGTAAGGTAAGGCGTGTGTAGGCTCTTTCGTGATCGTATAATCCCAAACAGCCTGACCAATGGCACCGTCAAATAACGTAAGCCCTGTAGCCGCTAACGTGGTGATTGTATCTGTGTCCACCCATACTTTACCTATGCCAGTAATTTGCCCCTCGCACAACGCAAGCAGGACAGCGGCTTTGTATGTGTAGCTAACTGTTGTTGTTTTACTGCCGCCGCCTTTGCCTGTTTTCTGCGTATCTTTATGAGATATTTTTGTAAATTCATAGTAGTCTAGGACGTTGCAACCTTGCCTTGAAGTACCTAAAATAATAGGTGATACAATGCCGTAAGTAGCTTTATTTACTACAAAATTTGCTACACTTCCGTTATCAATAGTGGTATTCTTGCCACCAAATATACCACTCATTAAGTCACCTGCCTAACTCGGTAAATGCCATACAATCTAGATGTTCCACTTTTATTACACAATAACGCTTCATTCATATTTGAGATTATTACCCCCATGCCAATATAAGAATGGATTATTTTGTTATTGCCAATACAAATACCACCATGAGATACACACTTGCCAAATTTAAACAAGGCGATATCTCCCTGTTGTGGATCCCCTGTAATTAGATCACAATATTTTTCAACCCATCCAAGATACTTTTCTTCTGATTGATGCAAATGAAAATCAGCAGGGTAATATCCTGGTTCACAGTCGCCCTCGATCAATAGCCCTGCATCCTCATAGATGGCAATAAGGAGTTGACCGCAATCTACGCCAACCCCTTTAATTTTTGCCCCGCTATGGTATGGAGTGTTAAGCCATGTTTTAGACTCGCTTACTATATCCATTTAATCACACCTTAAATTATAGTTTCTTTCAATGGAATGAACGGGCAAGAACGATTTTTATTGTAATTTCCGAATTTAACTGAGCATATTGCAGGGGTTTTAGCGCAACCAGGATAGATGGTAAAGGTATCACCAACACTCGGCAATTCATCCAGCGAGACAATAAAAATAACCCTACCATTTAAAGAGTAGGATTGCTTTACCGACATACTCGATCCTATTAAATTACCTGACGTAAAATTAACACCACCTAAATCATAATAACCATCAGCAAATGTTAAATTTGTTAGTATTTCCTGCTTGCTGTTTACTTGTGCAATAACTCCCGAGACAGTATAAGCTGTAATATCAAGGCCGCAATTAGTATCGTATAGGCTATATGGGCAGGTGGGGTAAATCTTGCGAGTCGGATAATCTACATTGAGTCGTTGCATGTATGATTTAACCGCCCAATCCATTTCAAGGCAACCGCCGCCGCCTACGTCGACATAGCCGCCAAACCATTCCAACGTTCCCACAATCACACCAGGAGAGGACATGTAACATTTGTATAGAGTAAGGTTAGCGTTATCAAATGCGCCTGTCTGCGCCGC
>Ga0209123_1003011_pt1 | contig 13264 bp, 11 predicted proteins | sample BarGraIncu00431A_FD_184500 | JGI IMG/M metagenome (GOLD analysis project Ga0209123, IMG submission 184500) | Arctic peat soil microbial communities from Barrow, Alaska, USA - Barrow Graham LP Incubations 004-31A (SPAdes) (version 2) | ecosystem: Environmental > Terrestrial > Soil > Wetlands >...
CTGAAGCGGTGCTGGGCAGCGCCCACATGACCATCAACAAAAATGCCATCCCCAATGACCCTGAAAAACCCATGGTCACCAGCGGCGTGCGCATCGGTACCCCGGCCATGACGACCCGTGGCTTCAAGGACGAAGAAGCCCGCCTTACTGCAAATTTGATAGCAGACGTGCTAGATAGTCCGAGGGATAGCGCCAATATTGATGCAGTACGCGCCAAGGTCAACGCACTGACCAAACGCTTCCCTGTGTATGGTTAATTGCGGGACAGACCGCAGTTACACGCAGTGAACAAGCTCTGTCCCCAACACTTCATGGATGTCCAGATTGTGGGGCAGACCGCAGTTACGCGCAGCGAACTTGTCTCTTCCTCAACTGATCAAGTATGAAATGCCCCTTCTGCAGTCACTCGGAAACCCAGGTGGTGGAAACCCGGATTTCTGAAGATGGGGACTCCATTCGGCGCAGACGCCAATGCGCCTCGTGTCAAAAACGCTTTACCACTTATGAGCGTCCCGACGTTACCTTTCCGGCCATTGTCAAAAAAGATGGCCGGCGCATTGAATACGAGCGCGCCAAGCTACTCGCATCCATGAAACTGGCGCTACGCAAACGCCCGGTGAGCACCGAGCAGGTGGATGGCGCCGTGGAGCGCATTGAAGAAAAGCTTCTCACGCAAGGGGTGCGCGAGCTGCCTTCGGCCCGCCTGGGCGAGCTCGTGATGCGCGAGCTAAAGAAGCTCGACAAAGTGGCCTATGTGCGCTTTGCCAGCGTGTACCGCAGCTTTGAGGATATTGACGAGTTCAAGACCCTGGTGGATGAGGTACGGCGGTAGCAGACCAGCTGCGGCAACATCAAATGAATGAAATGCGGGGCGTAAGTCGGCGCCGCTGGTCAACTCTGGATGCCCGCCTGTCCAGCCAGGCTAACCAAGTCTTTCCAGTTCGATCAAAATCCACCTTATATGCGCACAAGTGACAAATCTGCCGGATTTACGTTGATTGAACTATTGGTTGTGATCGCCATTGTCGCGATCCTGACCACATTGGCGGCGCCGTCATTCAAGCGGATGATCCAGTCGAGCACCATATCCAGCAATGTGAACACTTTTTTAGCCGACATGCGCTTTGCCCGCAGCGAATCCATTCGGCGCGGCGGCGGGGTTGTGATGTGCCGCAGCAACTTTCCCGAGACTACCCAAGCCTGCAACGGCTCTACAGGTGCGAGCAACGGCTGGGTAACCGGCTGGATCATTTTTCATGATTTGAACGATAACGGGACAAGGGACCCAGGTGAGCCCATACTGCGTGTTCAAGGACCGATCACCTCTGTGGACTCCATTGTCGACTCGGCCACGGTCCCCAAATACAAGTTTCCCTTTTCAGCCACTGGCCGACTGCCCATCGGTAACGGTACATCGCTCCAATTTGGCAGCAACTCCAATTTTGCAAACGATGTTCAGCGCGTCATTTGCGTGAACGTGGGTGGTCGCGCTCGCATTGCCGGGGATGGAACTTCATCATGCACTACGTACTAGCCAGTCTTCCGCGACGCCAACAGATCGGTGCCTCGTTAATCGAGGTATTGGTCGCTATTTTGTTGCTCTCTTTTGGGATGCTGTCTCTTGGAGCGATGCTGTCTTTTGCAGTTCAGGCGCCTAAATTAGCTGGCTATCATGCGACGGCCGCCAACCTGGCTTCCAGTCATATTGAACGCATCCGGGCCAACCCCGGCGGTTTTGTCGCTGGCTCCTATCTCTCGGCTTTGAGTTACGACGGAACGTTCAATAGTGTCGCACTGGTGGACTGTAGTTATACCGACCCTTGCACCGAGTCATCGCTGGCAACGATGGATAACGCTGCCACCAAACGAGCGGTTCGCATTGAACTGCCCGCTGGCGGCATACTCCTGACCTGCGATCCAGCCGTATGCAGTTCAAACTCCTATGGCAACCTTTGGATTGTGTGGCAGGAACCCAATCGCTTTTTGACCGACCCATTTTCGACATCCGACAATTGCCCGACCCAGGTCACTGGAACCTACACCAATCCCAAGCCTCGGTGCCTGTACGTGAGATTCAAGATATGACACGTCAACGTCTCTCGCGCGGTGCGCACTACATTCATGGGTTTTCACTGATTGAACTGATGGTCGCGCTGACCATTGGTCTGATTATTGCCGTTGCGGCCATGTCAGCTTACCTGGGTGCGGCGGGTGCTAGCAGAATGGCCGAAGCGCAGGGCCGAATGAACGAGGATGCCCAAGCTGCATTAGCCATTTTGACCCAGCAGCTGAGAATGGCGGGTAACAACCCCGATCGCGCCAACCGTGTCGATGATCCCAATCCTGCACTGTCGAGCCGCCGTAATCCGGTCTACGGCGTGACATCTTTTCCAACTGGGACATTCACGACCTCCTATTTCATCATCCGTGGCTGCGATGGCCAGTTCAAAAACCTGAAGACGGCAGGCACCACCCTGGACACATTGGACCCATCAACCTGCGCGAGCGGAACACCCACTGTGGCAGACTCGATTGCGGTCAACTATGAAGCAGACCAATACAACACAGTCCCCAGCGCTGGTGGTTTGCCGACGGATTGCCTCGGCAATACCTTAAGCACGATCACGGCCTCTATCCCGACCGTGGTTGGTGCAGGCACTTCCACCAATGCTGTCACATACACCGTGGCAGACAACCGCTTCTACATTGGCACAACCACTGCCATCGTCTCACCCAGCCTGTACTGCAAAGGCAATGGTGGTGGTGCCACCGCCCAGCCATTGGTTGAGAATGTTGAAGACCTGCAGTTCCTCTATGGCACGGTGAGCACGGGCACTACGGCCACCACAGCCACGGTAGCTGGCTATCTGCGGGCCGATGAAGTCGCCAGCCTTGCCACAACTCCCGCCGATGACCCAACTCGCTGGGGCAAAGTCATGTCTGTTCGCGTCTGCATCGTAGTGCGCAGCGAAAACCCGGTCGTCACCGACGCCGCTTCAGCACAATATCTTAAATGTGATGGCACTGTTGACACCAGCCAAACTGATCTTCGGCTACGACGCGCCTACGCAACCACGGTCGTATTGCGTAATCGGCGACTTTAAAAAATTTCAGCCACAACTTGCCATGACTATGCCAGCCAAAACTGCAAACCAGCCAACAATGGGAAGATGCTTGTCACGCCCTCAATTGGCGCAAGCCCAGCGTGGCGTGGTGCTGATCATTGCCCTGATTTTGCTGGTCGTGATTTCGCTGCTCGCCGTAACCAGTCTGCGCAATGCCGGATCCACTGAAACCGTCCTGGGTAATGTGCGAACCACTGAACTGGCAACCCAGGCCGCTGAAATTGCTTTGCGGCACTGCGAATCTTCTGTCGTTGAAATCGTCACGGTTGCAAGTGGCGGCAGTTCCACCTATGCCGCCAACTTGAACGGTTTCACAGCGGCCAATATATTGCCTGCGAGTACCACCACCACGGCCCAATGGCAAGACATCTCAATTTGGGACAGCAACTCCACTGCACCGGTTGTACTACCCTTGAGTATCGTTAACCAGACCGCCACGACCGCCACTTACAAGCGACCACCCGAATGCATGGTGGAGTCGCTGCCCGTCATGCTCGCGGGTGGTTTAAGCACCACCGCATCCTTTGTGATCACTGCCCGCGGTTTCGGTCCGGAAGTGCCGGCCCTCACCGACCCCACAACACGCGTTCGCCCCACCGGCACTGAAGTCTGGTTGCAATCCCACATCGAACTCCAATAGAGAATAGAGGTAACACCATGTTCTATCGCTCCCTGAAACCACTCATTGCGGCTGTTGTCATGTCGGCTGCACTGACGCCCGCACTTGCAGTCATTGCGCAGGAGCCCTTGCTGAACCGTCCTAACTCGGTGTCACCCAACCTGGTCTTGATCCTCGACACCTCTGGCTCAATGGACGCTTCCAATGGCACGTACATTTATCAGTACGGCACCATTGATTCGTCCGGCATGGGGCCGCAGGGGCCAGGGGGAAGCTATGCCAGCAAATCACCGGATATCAACCGGATTTACTATGATCCACGTGTTCGCTACGCACCGCGGGTTGACTATCTGGGGAACAATCTGCCCGTGACCGTGCCCGTCGTCTCCGGCTCCTCGCGGCTAAAGTGGAATGTGTATTTCCGCAAAACATCAGGTCCCTATGTAACAGGGGATTTGCAAAATGCGACAGACTACTACAACCCATACGCCCCCCCTGCGTCGATGGTTGTGACAGGGAGCATCGCCAACTACCCAACCAGTGTAGACTCAGGCGCTATCACCACGTATCCAAAGTTCATCGCTCGAACTGACTGCGTCACACCCACGGCGGCCACAGCCATCTCGTGCACGCCCCTCGAGGAGGCGCAAAACTATTCGAACTGGAACAAGTGGTATTCCTCACGCGGAATTATGGCAGTAACCGGGATTGGCGCGGCCTTTCAGCCACTCAAAGCCGACTCGATTCGCCTTGGTTGGTCAACCATCAGCAACCTGAATGGCAGTAGCACCCTGGACCGGGGTGTCGCTTCTTATGACGACGCTGTTGGTGGCGTCAAGAGCCAATTTTTTACTTGGCTATACGGTCGAACCTTCAGCAGCGGCACGCCCAACCTTGTGGCCCTCGACCGTGTCGGCAAATATTATGAGCGCACCGACAGCGATGGACCCTGGTCAACCCTGCCCAATCCAGCTTCGAGGGGCATCGCCACAGTGACTGCCAGCGGTCCAGGCAAGGAAGAACTACCCGCCGACCACGCCAGCTGCCGTCGTTCCTTCGACATGCTGGTGACCGACGGCTACTGGAACGGCACGCAGCCTAGCACCGCAGGCAACCGGGACAATATGGGTTTCAGCATTTCGCCTGCGGTGGGTCCTGCCTTTGTCTACACACCCAGTTTCCCGTACAAGGATAGCGCCAGCAACACCATGGCGGATATTGCCATGTACTATTGGGGGCGCGATTTGCGCGGCGATCTGGCCAATCGGGTACCGGTCATCAACACCGGTGGCATCAACAACCCTTCGACCTGGCAAAACGTGTCTTTTTACGCTGTCACGCTCGGCATTGATGGCACCCTGCCGCACAACAGCGCTACCTTGGCAAGCTTAACGTCCGGAGCCACGCCTTGGCCTACCCCGGTGGCCAATCAACCCACTACCATTGACGACACTTGGCACGCCACTATCAATGGGCACGGCGACTTACTGAACGCGAGCAACGCTTCGGAACTGACCAACGGGTTGCACAAAATGTTCGCCACGATTGCCGGTGTCCCAAAGACCCTGTCTGGCGTCTCAGTGTCAACCACTTTTTTGAAGAGTGGCACGCGCAAATACAAGCCCGAGTACGTCTCAGGCACCTGGTCGGGCAGGCTCTCGGCAATCGAACTGGATGCACACACTGGCAACGACAAGTCTCCTGCACATATCTACTGGCAGGTAGAAACTGACCCGACCCCCGGTCGTGACCCCGTCAGCACCATTCCGCCCGCCGCATCGCGCAACATATTTACCTGGAATGGCAGCTCGGCTGTCAGCTTCACTGCGGCCAATGTCACAGTGACCAGTACCGGCTCGAATACCAATTTAGTCAACTACCTTCGGGGTGATCCGAGCAACGAGTTGCGAAAAGGTGGTACTTATCGCGACCGGGATGCAATTTTGGGCGATATCGTCAACTCAAGCCCGGCATTCATCCTGGACAACGTTGACCTTAGCTACGACAAACTGGTTGGCTCATTCGGAGACTATCGGGCATTTGTTGCTACCAAAGCGGCACGAACTGAAGGTGTACTATTTGTCGGCGCCAACGATGGCATGCTGCACGGGTTCAGGGACGGCCCGGCGGGATCAGCCGACAACTGCGCCCTTTGTGGATTGGAAACCTTTGCCTTCGTACCAAAAGCCGTTGTGCCCAATCTGTCCAAGCTGGCCGATACACCCTATATCCATCAATACTATGTCGATGGCCCCAACGCCGAAACCGATGCGTATTTGAACAATTCGAATTCGATCGGCGGCTGGAATGGTGTGCTGCTTGGCACCACCGGCGCTGGAGCCAAGGCCGTGTATGCACTGGATGTGACCAACCCGCTCGCCATGAGTGCATCCAAAGTGATGTGGGAGGTCAACTCGGCGGTCACAGGCTTCTCCAACCTGGGCTACGTACTGAGCGACGTGCAGGCGGGCATTTTGGGAAGTGACCAATGGGTAGCTATTTTTGGTAATGGCTTTGGCAGCACTTCAGGCGCGGCCAGTCTTTTCGTGGTCAACCTGCAAAACGGCACAGTGCTCAAGGAAATCGCCGTCGATTCGAGTGGCAATGGCCTGGGCGGTGTGCGCTTGGTGCGCGATGCCACCAACCGGGTCGTTGGTGCCTACGCGGGCGATCTCAAGGGCAACATGTGGAAGTTTGACCTGACCGGCACCAGCGCCAACTGGAAGGTTGGACTGTCAGGCAGTGCGCTGTATGCCGCCGGCCCTACGCAACCGATCACAGCCACCCCGGCGGTGGTCGCGCATCCCAGTGGGGGTTATGTGGTGGCTTTTGGCAGTGGCAAGTTTTTTGAGACCAGTGACACCATCAGCCCATTTGTCACGCAGCGACTATATGGCGTTTGGGATGCGCAGCCTTTTGGCGCCACATCCACACCCGCAGGGGCTGCTGTTACCGGGCTTGGCCCAACCCTGGTACAACAAACCATCAGCACTGTGCCGGCAGGAACACCACCCGTTAATTTTTACAGCGTGTCAGCTAATGCCGTGACTTGGGGCAATGGTTTAGCCGGCGTGCGGGGCTGGTATATTGATCTACCCAACAGCGGCCAACGCGTGGCGTATCCGGTTGAAAGACTATCTGGCACCTTCATCCTTGCCACCACGCTGTCGCCCGTCAGCACTGCAGAAGCAGACCTTTGCGTGCAGACCGGCAGTGGGTCAGGATGGGCCTATATCATCGACGCCGTGACTGGCTCCGGACCAACAAAGAAGACGGTAGATACCAATGGTGATGGAAAAATTGACAGTGGGGATGTTTTGGTGAATGGATGGCAAGACCCCGTCGACGGACGCCCGACGCCAATTACCATAGAGTCAACAAAACTGAAAGACACCTATTGCATTGTGACGGCACAGAACACTTGCACGCACATTGAGCTCTTGTGCGGTCAAGTTGGCGCCAAGGCATGTCCGGCGCCCTTGCCCGCCGGTCTCAAGTCGCGCGAGTGGCGGCAACTTTTCATGCGATAGGATCGACCGAGTGATAGAGACCTTTAGGCATTCGTTCAGGAGTTCATGTCATGAGTTTTGATTTTCGCCCTCATAAGCATTCAACCCGGATGGTCGGTTTTACTTTGATCGAGCTCATGATCGTCGTCGCCATCATCGGTATTCTCGCCGCCGTTGCCATGCCCGCATACACCAGCTATATCGCCAGGGCAAACCGGGCAGATGCCAGAACCCAACTGTTACAGGTGGCGCAATTCATGCAGCGCTTTTATGTGGCTAACGACAGCTACAGCCAGGATCGCGCTGGCAACGGAGTGCTTAGCCAGGCTCCAGGCAACCTCCTGCATTCGCCCGCCGACAGTACCGCGCTTTACGATTTGGCCATTCCCACTGCCGATTTGTCTGACTCAGCATTCACATTGCAAATGGTGCCTGTCACTGGCAGCAAAATGGAAAATGATGAGTGCGGCACCTTTACCCTGACTTCCACTGGCGTGCGAGGTGTGACTGTTGGCGGATCGGTTGGCAGTACAGCACTGCGGGACAAGTGCTGGAAGTAAGGTCACGCCAAAACCCGAGCTTGCACGACTCCCTGATTGCCGCTAGCGCCGGAAAAGTCGCGGTGCAGGCGTCATTTGTCGATCCCGACAACAGCCAAAACCGATGACTGAACCCGAACCACTGATGGCGCAAGCCCTGGCGCTGGCCGCCAAGGGCCTGACGCTGACTTCACCCAACCCCCGCGTCGGCTGTGTGATTGCCAGCGTTGATGGTCATCTGCTGGGCCAGGGCCACACCCAGCGCGCAGGCGGGCCGCACGCGGAAATCGTGGCCTTGCGAGATGCTGAAGCTCAAGGCCACAGCGTGGCGGGAGCCACCGCCTACGTCACGCTCGAACCCTGCTCCCACCACGGCCGCACCGGCCCGTGCTGCGATGCCTTGATTGCGGCGGGCATCAAAAGGGTCGTCGCGTCGATTGCCGATCCCAACCAGCTGGTATCCGGTCAGGGCTTCAAGCGCCTGCGTGCGGCAGGGATTGAGATCGAAGTAGGCTCCGGCGCGGCCGAATCGCGTGAACTCAACATCGGTTTTTTCAGCCGCATGATCCGAAGAACCCCTTGGGTGCGGATGAAAATCGCCGCCTCTCTTGATGGCAAAACGGCGCTGGACAATGGCGCCAGCCAGTGGATCACGTCGGTCGCCGCCCGCGCGGATGGCCACGCCTGGCGGGCCCGCGCCTGCGCCGTGCTGACCGGCATCGGCACCGTGCTGGAAGACAACCCCAGGCTGGATGTGCGCCTGGTAGACACTGCGCGCCAACCGCATCTGGTATTGGTGGACAGCCGACTTGAAACCCCGCTAGATGCTCATCTTTTTATAGCTTGCCGCGCTTGCTACATCTATGCTGCAGCTCAAAATGACATAAAAAAATCGGCGCTTGAAGCCCGTGGTGCCACTGTGATTTATATGCCAGGCGCGAATGGCAAAGTCGATTTGGCAGCCATGCTGCACGATCTTGCTGCGCGCGAGATCAACGAGCTGCATGTCGAGGCCGGTCAAAAGCTCAACGGCTCGCTGATTCGTGAGGGTCTGGTGGACGAGTTTGTGGTCTACCTGGCACCCAAGTTGATCGGTCAAGGGCGCGGCATGGCGCACTTTGGGCCACTCGATGACCTGGCGCAAGCTGTTGCGCTTGAATTCAGAGCCACCGACAGGCTCGGGCCAGATCTGCGCGTTGTCGCCAGAGTCAGCGGCCGCGAGTTGTTTTAGGTGACAACCCACAAGCCCAACTGGACGGCGCTGCTGCTGTCCCTGATGATGGTCATGGTGCCCGCCATGGGGGTGCCCCATGAGGAATTGCTGCAAGACACACTGAAGTCAATCTGCGTCTCGTTTTTTGCCCTGGCCGCATGCTTTACCTTCTTCTGGCGCCTGCACCAGCAAAACACAAGCGTGGGTTTGCACAAACTGCTGTGGCTGCCGCTGGCGCTGATGGCATACGCGCTGGGCAGCATGGTGTGGTCGCATGCCTACCTGGGCGGTGTGGAAGCGATTCGCTGGTTGGTGTTCAGCCTGATTCTGTTGCTGGGCATGAACACCTTGACCCTGGCCCGGGTCACCCAGCTGGCGTGGGGCATTCACCTGGGCGCGGTGCTGGCCGCGCTGTGGGCCGCCCTGCAATTCTGGTTTGACTGGCAGTTCTTTGCCCAAGGCCCGAATCCGGCATCGACCTTTGTCAATCGCAATTTTTTTGCGGAATTTATTGTTTGCACCCTGCCCTTCTCCGCGCTGCTGTTAACCCAGCTGCGGGACAAGACCACGGTGTTTCTGTTGACGTTTTCTCTGGGCTTCAATGTGGTGGCATTGATGATGACCGGCACCCGGTCTGCGCTGTTGGGCCTGCTGATTTTGGCACTGCTGGTTCCGGCCATTGTCTGGATCTACCGCAAACAGTCTGCATCGACTGGCTGGCGCACCGGCCATGGCCTTGCCCTGGTGGCGCTGTTGGTCGCCACGGTCTGGACCATAGGCGCCATCAACACAGCAAACCCAAAGCTGATTGCGGAGTCTGGTCAGGGCGACGCGATCGATCGAGCTGTCAGTCGTTCCATTTCAATGGCAAAGGCCACCGAGTACAGCCAAGGCTCGTTCTCGATCCGCGCCTTGATGTGGAAGGCCACGGGGCGCATGATTGCGGCCCACCCAGTCACCGGTGTCGGTGCCGGCGCGTGGGAAGTACAAATCCCGCTTTACCAGGAGGTCGGTAGCCAGCTTGAAACCGACTACTACGCCCACAACGAGCTTTTGCAACTGATAGCCGAGTATGGGCTGGCTGGCTGGCTGTTTTTGTTGAGCCTGCTGTCGTATCTGGCGTGGGCGGCTTATAGAACCTGGGCCGATCGGACCGAGGCCGGACAACATGAAGCGCCCCTGCGCGCGCTCACACTGGCCAGCCTGCTGGTGTTCTTGCTGGTCAGCAACGCGGGCTTTGCGTGGCGCCTGGCCAGCACCGGGGCCTTGTTCGCGCTGGGTTTGTCAATGCTCGCCGCCTCCGATCTGCGCCTGGGTGCTGGCAAATCCTTTCTGGCGCGTAGCGTGCAGTGGAAGGCACGCTACTCTTTGTGGGCTTTGTGCACGACCGCGGTTTGCACCGGGCTGGCACTGTACATAGCACAACAGGCGATCGAGTGCGAAGCCAAGATCGTGCGCGCCACCAAGATCGCTTTGGCTATTTCGCAATCCGGCCAGCCCAACGACCCGCGCTGGCAAACAGACAAGACCACGATGCTACAACTGCTGCGGCAAGGCATCGCCATCAATCCGCACTACCGAAAGCTCACCCCCATCGCCGCCGACGCCATGGCGGGCTGGGGCGACTGGAAGAATGCCAGCTGGGTGTGGGAATCCGTCCTGGCATCGCGACCGAACATTGTTGTCATTCTGGCCAACGTGGCGCGTGGCTACCTGCAGGCGGGCGACTTTGCCAAGGCGCAGGAATACCTCAAGCGCGCCAAAAGTCTGCAACCGACAGCGCCAACCCTGGCCTCTTTGGAAGTCATGCTGTTGGCCAAGACTGGCAAGGAGCAGGAGGCGGCAGTGCGTGCAAAAGAATTGCTGCAGGCGGGCACGATTGATCGCGACCTAGTGCAGACCGCCTATTTTCTGGGTTTGCACAATCAGAATCCGGCACTGGCGATTCAGGCGCTAGAACTGGGCATCAAAACCTGGCCAAGTCGGTCAGTCGATGGTTGGCTCAAACTGGGAAATATTTATGATTCAGAACAAGCCCAAGATGAAAGCAAAGCCCTGCACGCCTACCAAGAGGCACTAACAGCAAGCTTGCCGGCCAATAGAAATACAGTTTTATCCATGATTCCACCCCGGTACCGCACTGAAGTGGGCAGGCAAGACTAAACATAATTTTGGTTGGACTGACACATGATTTCAATAATGAAGCAAGCCTTGGCTCTGGCCAGCAATAGCCTGACGCTCACCTCGCCCAACCCACGGGTTGGTTGCGTCATCACCACGTCAGACGGCCAACTGCTCGGCCAGGGCTACACCCAGCGCACTGGCGGCCCGCACGCTGAAATCGTGACCCTGCGCGATGCTGAGGCTCGGGGTAATTCGGTTGTCGGCGCCACCGCCTACGTCACCCTGGAGCCCTGCTCCCACCGCGGCCGCACCGGCCCGTGCTGCGATGCGCTCATTGCAGCAGGCATCAAAAAAGTAGTGGCTTCCATCGCCGACCCCAATCCGCTGGTCTCAGGCCAAGGCTTCGAGCGCCTGCGCGCAGCGGGGGTGGAGGTCGAAGTGCTGCCTGCTGACAACCCGCTGGCAATTAAATCGCGTGAACTCAACATCGGCTTTTTCAGCCGCATGATCCGCAAGAAACCCTGGGTGCGCCTGAAGATGGCGGCCTCGCTGGATGGCAAGTCTGCTTTGGAAAATGGCGTCAGCCAGTGGATTACGTCGGAGGCTGCGCGTACGGACGGACATGCCTGGCGCGCCCGCGCCTGCGCCGTACTCACCGGCATCGGCACCGTACTCACCGACAACCCGCGCTTGGACGTGCGGCTGGTCGACACGCCACGCCAGCCTCATCTGGTGATCGTGGACAGCCGCCTTGAGACGCCACTGGATGCAGCACTTTTTACGCCAGGCCGCGTCATCTACCTCTATGCTGCCGTCCAAAACGAAGCTAAAAAAGCAGCGTTGGAAGCGCGTGGCGCCACCGTTATCTACTCGCCCGGACTCGAACCCGCAACGCGGAACAAGGTGGACCTCGCTGCCATGCTGCGTGACTTGGCCGCGCGTGAAATCAATGAGTTGCACGTGGAGGCCGGCCACAAGCTCAATGGCTCATTCATTCGGGAAGGTTTGGTGGATGAATATTTGGTCTACCTCGCACCCATGCTGATTGGGCTTGGCAGTGGCATGGCCAACTTTGGCCCCATCACGCAGCTCAAAGATGCGGTGAAGCTGCGCTTTCACAGCATCGAGCCGGTCGGTGATGACCTGCGCATTCTTGCCAGAGCGCCCGGCCGCGAAACGTTTTGAATCGCTGACAGAACCCATTTAGCTATCAATTACATAGCTATATAGACAGATACGACGGGGGCTAGAGCCCTAAAATGTTTGAAGCCTTGGAATTAACATAGATTGCCGCTTTGGTCTGCCCTGGGCTTGGGCGCTGCGGCCGCAACGACGAATAAGGCAGCACGGCAGCCGCAAGTCACCGCAAACCAACCGTAAATGACAGAACCCCTTTCAGAAATACAACTCTTTCCCTGCGAAAATACGCCTATGTTTACTGGAATCATCACCGGCGTGGGGCGCATCGCCGCCGTTCACGCCCTCGGCAGCTCTGCTACCCACGGCAAGCGCCTCACCATCGAATGCCCGCCCGCTTTCCTCGACGATGTCGGTTTGGGCGACAGCATCGCGCTCAATGGCGCCTGCATGACGGTGACCACGTTGGATGTTGCGGGGCAGCAGTTCTGCGTCGACATTTCAGCCGAGTCACTCGACAAGACCGCCGGATTGAATGCGACGGGCACCATCAACCTGGAGAAAGCCCTGCGTGCCAACGACCGCCTGGGTGGTCACATGGTGTCGGGCCATGTCGATGGCATCGGGACCGTGACGCATTTTGCCCAGGTGGGTGAAAGTTGGCAGTTGCGGGTTTTGGCCCCCAAAGCGCTGGCCAAATACCTCGCCTACAAAGGGTCGATTACGGTCAACGGCGTCAGCCTCACCGTCAACCGCGTCCAGGATAGTGAAGACGGCTGCGAGATGAGCATTAACCTGATACCGCACACGGTTCAGAATACGGCGCTTAATACACTGCAAACCGGCTCCCTGGTCAACCTTGAGATTGATTTGATCGCGCGCTATGTTGAACGCATGCTCAACGCGGACCCGCAGCAGACCAATCTGGCTGCGCCTTAACGCGTCAGCCACCCAGCTCCCTACCCTCACATTTAGCCATCCATGAAAGACCGCCGCAT